>JABAOC010001654.1_pt8 | contig 50082 bp, 50 predicted proteins | sample 7062161 | NCBI WGS metagenome assembly JABAOC01 (sample SAMN14538625, study PRJNA623070) | marine sediment metagenome | biome: marine biome [ENVO:00000428]; feature: marine pelagic biome [ENVO:01000023]; material: deep marine sediment [ENVO:00002113] | place: India: Gulf of Khambhat ... | reverse complement strand
GCGGGCGAGGAAGGCGCCGTGGAGCAGTACGAGGGCATCGCCGGCCTGGGCCGGGGCTCCGGCGGCCAAATCAACGAGGAGCTTTACGCCTACGGCAAGGCCGACTACCTCGCGCACGACACCGAGAGTGAGTACGCCGCCGAGCAGCTCGAGCTCGACGCGTCGGTGGGCTTCGGCGCGGCGCCGCCCGCGGCCAAGCTGGGCCAGGCCACCGGGAACCTCGGCGTCGGGACCGTCTCGGGCGTGTGGGCCTACCAGGGCTCGCGGCCCGTCGTGAAGGGCAACCGTTCCTACAACGCGATGGGCGACGCCGTCCGCGCCGTCGACGTGGAGTCCGGCGAAGTGGTCTGGGAGAAGGAGTACGAGCAGGGCGAGGCCCGCGGCGGCCGCGCGCTCACGCCCCCCTCGCTCGCGGGCGACGACCTCTACTTCGGCTCGACCGACGGCGACGTCATTTGCGTACGGTCCGGCGACGGCAAGGAACTGTGGCGCTTCAACGTCGGCGAGCCAATTCGCTTCCAACCCGCGGTGGTGGGCGGCAAGGTCTTCGTGGGAACCGACTACGGCAACATCTTTTGCGTCGACGTCCAGGACCGCTCCGCGGACGGCTGGGCGATGTGGGGCGGCAACGCCGCGCACAACGGCTGGGAGGAATAGGAAACCCCCTCTCCCGCGCCGACGTCGCGAACCCGGCCGCGAGGCCGGGTTTCATTTACGTAGGGGCCGACCTTCAGGTCGGCCCGGTAGGTTTTTGGCAAGCCGCGGGCCGGTCTTGGTAATTCGCACGTGGGGCGGCAATGCCGCGCGCAACGGCCGGGAGGAGTAGGACACCCCCCCCTCGCGTGCCGATGCTGCGAACCCGGCCTCAAGGCCGTGTTTAAACACGTCCGCTTACTATAGCGCCGTTTATCCCGGCGTCTCCGCGGCGCGCTCCTTATCGCCGAAGACGCTGGCGACCGCCTCCAATATAAAGTCGCGGCCGTTTAAAACTTCCAACAAAACGAGTTCGCCGTCGGCGGCGTAGTGGAGGATATAAGGGCCCCGCTCCTCGGCCACGTCGACGTCTTTCTCGGAGAACTGTATTACTAATGCGTCCACGTCGTCGCTGTATTTCGTTTTAATCATAACGCCCCCTTCGGGCGGGGTACACGGTGATCACGGTAACGGCGTCGGCGTCTTCGATAAACACGACCCGCAATACGCGCCCCTCGTCGAGCGGCGCTTCGGTTACGCGCTTCCCGCCGTAACCCGCCTCAACATCCCCAGGAGCCGATGCCGTCTTTATCACGGCCTCCTCGTCAACAGGTACGCCCAACCCAGCGAGGAGCTTGATCTTGTACCGGGCGTGCTCGGTTAATCTAACCTTTTTTATGGCTCGCGGACCTCGTGGTAGCGTCGGGCCGTAACGCCCGTCGTATTTTATTACCGGCGGCACCGGGCGTCAAGATTAAACGGCGGCCGGTGGTCGGCGCATGCCGCCGCGGACAACGGCCGGGAGGAATTGGACACCCCCTCTCCCACGCCGACGTTGCGAAACCCGGCCGCGAGGCCGGGTCTTTTTCTTACCTATTCATAGCGCCACCTTTAATTTATAATATCGTTACTTCTCAGGAGGTGCACATTTACAAAATTATTTCGGCCTTATTATTAACCGCCTCCGCGGCCCTCGCCTTCACGCCGACGCATTTAGTAATCGCGGAGAGCGCAGCCCTCTACGACGTCGACGAAGATTACGACGAAAGCCATATCGTCGAGCGCCTCCCCTACTGGACGGCGGTCGTAGCGGCGCCGGTCGCGCCGACGGAACCGCCCCGGACGTGCTGCCACGTCACGCTCGAGAACGGCACCGCCGGCTTCACGGAATGGGAAAACTTGGGGCGGGCGCTCGCGGTCGTCGCGGAAGAGACGACGCTGTCCGGCGTACCGCAAGACGTCCCTTTAGAGGTGACGCGATTGAAGAAGGGCGAACTCGTGGCCTACGCGCCGACCGACGCCGCCGCCTCCAAGCCGGGCTTTGTTGAGGTGCTGAACGCGGACGGCCTCCGCGGCTGGGTCCCGGAAGACGCGCTCGAGCCGACGCCCGTCGAGGGCGAATAAACGGCCTTAATCTTTCAAAAGAGAAACCCGGCTCCGCGGCCGGGTTTCATTTACGTAGGGGCCGACCTTCAGGTCGACCCGCCACGTATTTTTGTAGCGGCAGGCCCGCCATCATACCCGAAAACTTCCGACGCCAAGCGTCAATGCCTGAGGATGGTGCCCGCGGCGCCGACGGCCCAGCCCTCATCCTCGCCCGCGAACGCGACGTCGAAGAGCGGCCTGTCGTGGCCGCTCCACAATTGCCAGCCGACCTTGGGCGAATAGGTATATATATTCCCGCCCCGGGTCACGGCGTAGCCGCGGTCGTCGCTCCTGAAATACACGCCCGTAACGGTCTCCGCGCTTGGGAGGCGGGTCTTGGAAAGACCTCCGCCCTTGAGGTGAACGACGAAGCCGTCCGTGGCGCCGAACCAGCCCTCGTCGTCGGTTACGAAGAACGCGCAGCGATAGTGGGCTTCGACCGGGCCCGCGACCGGGACCCATTTGCCGCTCGAGCGCCTAAACATGCAGCCGTTGTCGCCCACGAGCCAGCCCCGGTCCTGGTCGACAACCCAGATGCCGAAGAGGTCTTCGTCGACATTCGGGGACTCGTCCTTCCACTCGCCATCCAGGTAGTGGAGGACGGCGCCGCGGCTGCCGCAGAACCAAACCTCCGTCGGGGCGTGGGCGTGCAATGCGTGGAGGTCGTTGGTACGCGTGTTCCCGGGCACGCGGCTCCATTCGCCGCCGTCGCGGCGGTTGACCCAACCGTCCTTGCCGCAGACCCATCCTTGCGTCGGCGAGACGAATTGGACGTCGAAAAAGTCAGGCGCGGGCGCCGTGATGTCGAGGCGCCACTCGTAGCCGTCGTAATGCAATATGTTGCCGCTGGCGCCGCAGGCCCAGATGTCGTCCTCGGCTATCACCCAGAGCGCATTTATGTCCTTCGTCGTGGGGCTACGGACGGGCCGCCAAGGCGCAGGCCCTTCTTCCGGCCCGGGGCCGCCGCCGCACGCAACCGTTAGGACTATTACCGCCGCGGCTTTGACGAATCGCTCGGTCATTACTACCTCCCAAGGTTTTAGCCCTGAGCGGACGCGCAAAATCTAACACGAGCCGGCCGCGCCGTCAAGAATTCCGGACGCGCCCGCGGCGCGAATAACTCGAGGACCTGATTTTTAATGTTGCGATACCAGCCGGGCAATAATAATATGTCAGCGGGGAGGTGGGCCCTCCCGGGCACCCGCCATAGGGGAAGTTTCGATTTTCCCGGCAATCGCGCCGGACGCCACGGCAACGCGCGTCGGCTTACGCTGTAAATTACCCCGGCGCTGGGGCCCGACCGACGGCCTCGGAACGTCACGCTTACGCCGCCCGCCGTAATGGATTACATAATACCCGAACCCATATCCGTTAAAGTCGTCGTCGCCTTGGCGGCCGCCGGGCTCGCAGCGACGGCGGCGGCCGCGGCGATCGTATTCCGCCGGCGGCTCAGGTTTCTAAAACTCACGCCGGGTTTCGTCGTTTGGGCGCTGGCTGGGGGCTACTTCGTCTTATTCAGCGCGGCGACGTTGGGGCGCCATTACGCGATGGCCACCTCCGGCCTCGACCTCTGTTACTACGCCAACGCGATCTACCATTTCGGCCGGGGACACCTCTTCGTACAGACGCTACTCTTCGGCGACCGTTTTAACGCCCACTGCGCGCCGCTGCTGGCGGTCCTGGCGCCCCTCACTTACGTATTCAAAGAACCGGCGTACCTATTACCGCTGCAAACGCTGCTGATCGCTTCCGGTATACCGATAATCTATGCGATAGCGCGGCCGGCGGAGGGTTCGCGTTGGCCGGCGGCGGCGCTGGCCGCCAGCTTCGCGTTATCCCCTGCGATACACGGCGCGAACCTCTTCGACTTTCATCCCCGGGCCTTCGGGGTCCCGCTCGTCCTCGGCGCGTACTACTTCTTCGACCGTAAACGGCCCGCGGCCGGCCTTACGTGCGTCGCGGTTTTGGCGCTTGCCCACGACGAGTTCGCGCTCCACGCCGTAGCGCTCGCGGCATACGGCGGCTTTGCCGCGGGACGGCGCCGAGTGGGCCTCGTCGCCGGCGGTATATTGGCCGCGTACTTCGTCGCCGTATGTTGCATACTGTACCCTAAACTCACGTACGCGCCCGACGCCGAACCCTTGAGGCATTGGTTCTTTACTCGCCATTTGGAATACGGCGAATGTCTCGCGGGCAGGGCAGGGATAACCGGCGTCGTAACGGGAAAAGCGGGCTACGTAATCGCCCTCCTCGCGCCCGCGGCGGCGTTCTTGCCCGCGGCCGGCGGGTACCTCTTGACGGTCCTGACGCCGCTGGCGGTCCCGGCGGCCTCGAGCGTCCCCCCGGCCTTCAAGATCGGGTGCCAATATCCTCTCTCGGTCGTCCCTTTCATCTTCGGCGCCGCCGCCGTCGGCGCGCGGCGGCTCGTCGGGCCCGCCTTGAGCCGGGGTCGCCTATTCGTCGTCACGGCCGGCAGCCTGGCGGCGGTCCTCGTCCAGCTGACGTTGATAGCCGCGCTCGCCCGGTCGTATTACGTACGGACGCTCGCCGCCGTCGTTCCCACGCCGCACGAAAAGGCCCTCGCCGGGGCCGCGGCACGGGTCCCGGCCGGTATCCCGGTCTGCGCGGACGACCCTTTCGTCGCCCACCTCGCCCACCGCGATAATATATTTTTATACGAATACTGCGCCTTCGGGGACGTTCCCGTAAAACCGGAAGCGCTTTTGCTAAACCGCCGCCTTTACGCGCCGACCGACTTACCCCTTATCCTGGAACTAGCCGAAAAGTGGGGACTGGCGCTCGCTGAATGTAACGCCGATTACGCGTACTTCGCCGAAGGGGCGCGACGCCATTCCGACCGCGAACTCTTCCGCTGCTGGTTCGGCACTATAGAAGGGTGGCAATGCCGGTACGGCCCCGGCAAAAGGTTTGTGGCCGATCGCCTCGCCCACGACGGCCGCGCGATCCTCGTCCGACAAAAACTGTCCTACCAGCCGCCGCGCGACAATATATATCCGCCCGGGCGCTATTGTCTAACATTTCTACTCCGCCCCGCCGACCGGGGCGCGTATTGCCGCGCCGTACTATCGGCCCATTTCGCCGACGCGGAAGACGCCTCGAAATTTCGCTTCCGACGGAAGGGCGTGGTCGTGGTAGACGCCGAGGATTATCGCCCGTACCGCCTTCAGCTCAAAAGCGAACGGCCGTTCCGGCTAAAATTCGCCGTCACCGCCACCGCGCCATTCTACTTCGACGCGGTATCGGTCAACAGCGACGATTTTACGCTCGAGGCGGTGCGGGAGCTGGCCCGCGCCCGGGCCCCCTAAACAACCGACTACTCGAAGTTCCAGACTAAGTCGCGTGCCGGCGGGACGCGCAGCGACCCGGCCGCACGGCCCGCGCTCAATCCCCCGCCCGAAGACTAAAACCTTTACATTTCTTACGATTATGTTATGGTTTAAGGATGGCGTCCTTCGTGGGCATTGTCCGGGACATATTGGCGTCGACGTGGGAGTTACTGGGCGAAGCCGCGCCGTATATGTTGGCGGGCTTTTTTCTCGCCAGCCTCGTGCGGGCCTTCATCCCCGCGCGCGCGGTCGTCAAATTATTGGGCCGGCGGAAACTCGGTTCTGTCTTCTGGGCGGCGGCGATCGGCGTCCCGCTGCCGTTGTGCTCTTGCGGCGTAATCCCGATGGCCGCGGCGCTCAGGCGCGAGGGCGCGAGCAAAGGCGCCGTATCCTCGTTCGTGATATCCACGCCGGAGTCGGGGGCCGACTCGATCGCGGCGACGTACGCGCTCATGGACCTGCCGATGACGATAGCGCGGCCCATAGCGGCCTTCGCGACCGCTTTCGCCGCGGGCGCGGCCGAGCTCCTCCTGGGACGCCCCTCCGCGCCGCCCGTCGCGGCGGCGGAAACGTGCGCGCGCGAGTGCGACGAGGCGGAAGAGGAAAACGAGGTAGAAATGGCGCCGCGGGGCCTGCCGGCCCGCGTTTACTCCAGCCTCCGTTACGCCTTCGGCGAGATGTTCGAGGATATGGCCGCCTACCTGCTCGTAGGGTTTCTCTTAGCGGGGGTGTTGGCCGCGCTGGTGCCTCCCGCGTTCGTTGCCGAACGCCTATCCTCAGCCACGCTCCAGATAGTGGCGCTGGTAATATTGGGGGCGCCGATCTACGTTTGCGCCACCGCGGCCACCCCCATCGCCGCGGTCGTCGTCGCGAAGGGCATTTCGCCCGGCGCGGCGCTCGCGTTCCTCCTCGCCGGCCCGGCGACCAACGCCGCCAGCCTTACGGTCCTCACCAAATACCTGGGACGGCGCTCGGCGGCGATATACCTCGCGACGATAATCATCCTGGCCGTCGCCGGCGGGTTAGGCCTCAACGCGTTCTACGACGCCCTCGGCCTCACGGCCGAAGCCGCGGGCGGGACGGCGGCCGCGGAAGAGGGCTTCGATTACCTCGGGACCATAACCGCCGCGGCGTTCGTATTGCTCTGCGTCAACGGCCTTCGGTTGAAGTGGAAGAGCCGTCGTTCGTCGCGCGTAGGCGGCCGCTAACGCGCCGCCGCCCCAAAAAAACTCGCTGGATAAATAGGCCGAGTAACGCGACGTACAGCGGGTCCGTCGGGAACCTCATGCGGTTGTTCTCCGCCCACGAGAACATGTTGGAGACGAGCGCCACGTACAAGATGGTAAGGCAAATATAAAGGACCGTAAGGCGTTCGCTTCGCCCGAAACCGCGCGCGCCCGGCCCGCTCCTTCGCAAAGCCAAACTAAAGCCGTAGAAGAGCAATAACGGCAGGCCGAGCCACAGCAACAAGTAAACGTTCTCCTCCCCTTCCTTAAATAAAAAAATCGAACTTATACCCCGCGAGAGGGGCCCGATAAAAACCTTCCCGAAGAATAAATAGTCGTAAGCGTCGTTCATAAATGAAATGCGGCTCAGATTCCCGGTTTCGTCCAAGAACCGGGCGCCGCTCACGTGACCGCTACTCGACTTAAAATATATAAACCAAGACCTCAAAAGACCCCTGAAGTAAGTCCCGGGAAAACGCTTCATTACGTACAACGCGTCGTTCAAATATTCGCGCGAGGCGGCCACGAACGCGAGGTGATTGTAGTTGACGGGGCCAGTCGACTTACAGACCTGCGTCAGCGCCTCGACGTCCGGGAAGCGAGACACGTCCGCGCAACCGGCGGGGTATTCATCTACGGCCGAAAAAGGTGGCACCAAGGCCGACTCCGACGGCCTGCCCTCCGCGAGCAATCGCTCCTTCTCTTCCAGCTTTAAGTTTGAGCCGGTCATTTGCCAGAAGTTCATACCGGTCCAGGAGCTCGCCGAGAATTGGCCGAACAAAACGAAGTTTTTGGCGTAAAAAGAAAAAAGTACCAAAAAAGGCGCCGCCGCGACCAAAAGGACCTTCCTGCGCGCGCCGGCGCAGGCCGCGGCCAAGAACGCCGCCGCGAGAACGTAATACGCGATATGAAACGTATGGCGAACGCCGCAAATTAAAAATAGGGAGAGGAAAAACGCCGCGACGGCCCACGTCCGCCGCCGCGCCAATATTTCGTAGAACAGCAAAGCGGACAGCGCAATCAAGGCCGCGAGGGGGAACGTGTAAAACAACAGGTGTTCGTATAAAATAAATGAAGGGCTTATCAGGAAAAGCGTGCTCAACGCGAAGGCGGCGCCGCGCGACACGCCGAGGCGAAGCTGTAACCAAAAAAGCGATAGGTACAACGCCAAGCCCGCGGCGAGGAAGACGGCCTGAAAAATCGCCCGCCCGTCGCCGCGCGAAACTTTCAAGACTATCCCCAGAAATAAATTAAACAGAGGCGGCTGACTGTGCAGATAGAAAACGCTCTCCCACAACTTATTTCTCAAAAGCTCGGGGTCCAAATACTGCCAATACCACGAAAGGGGCGTGCCGTCGAAGCGAATCCCTAAAAAATAATAAAAGGCGTGGGAAACGGCGAAAACGCCCGCGAGCCCCAGGCTCAGCCTCGCGGGCGACAGTCTCTCAAGCCGGTAGCCGAATCCCTTTAGCATTACGCCGTCGCGCCTTACGCTCACCATTAAAAGACACCTTCGCGCAAATTGCAACGGCCAAAGCAACCGCCCGCGAATAAAACCACCCGCCGCCTTAATCAAAAACCGGCCCTCGCAGGCCGGTTTTTCGGCACACAACGCGGACTTTTATTCGAATAGCGCCTTGACGCGCCCGAGCGACGCCGGCGAAACGGCCGTTCCGCTCGTATAACGCAAGATGTAACCGCCGTTGCCGACGGCCCAGCCGTCCAGCGCGTTAAGGAAATGAACGCCGTTGAGCGTTACGGTAACGGTGGTGTCGCTATACGACCACGCGTACCCGTTATAGCGGAGCGCGAGCCCCTGGCCCCCCACGGCCCATATGTTAGTCGCGTTCACGATATACACGGCTTTCAAGCCCGTTATCACCGGGCCCTGGTGGATCCTCGTCCAACGCGTGCCGTTGTACCTGCATACCGTCTCGTACGCACCGACGGCGTAACCCAAGGTCGTGCCGTACATCGCAACGTCGTTGAGGTCGCGGTTAGTGCCAGACGCCTGACTCAGCCAGTTCGCGCCGTTGAAGCGGTAAATAACGCCCGCGTTCCCGGATAGCCAACCGGAATTGCCCGCCAGCATGTCGATCCCCTTGATATGCCTGCCCGTCGGGCTCGCCGCGGCGCGCCAAGCCCCGGCGCTGTAGTGGAGCAACACGCCGTTGCGGCCGCCGGCCCAGCCGTCGCCCGCGTCCGCGAAATCCACCGAATATAAGTGCTTATCGGTCGGGCTTCCTACGAGCGTCCACCGCGTGCCGTTGTAGCGGATTATCGTCCCCTGATGGCCTACGGCCCAACCGCTCGTCGCCGAGAGCATTTTTATGGCGTTGAGGTCCCTCGTCGTGGGCGACGGTACCGCCCGCCACGACGAGCCGTTGTAGCGTAAAATTTGGCCGCCCGCGCCGACGGCCCACCCGTCGCTGGCCGAAATCATCTGTACGTCGTTCAGATGCTCGCCCGTTGTCTCCACGACCGACCAACCGGCGAATGCCGCTGACGCCGCGAGCGTCAATATCAGAACCGTTCTATAGAAACTCTCCATCATATGCACCCCCTTGCTGGATAACAGTATAGCCGACGAAACGCGCGTTGTCAAATTCACCGACGGCAAAAATACCCTTAAACATAAAAAAACGGCCCGAAACGGGCCGTCGATTTATTTGCGGGGGCTGGATTTGAACCAGCGACCTTTGGGTTATGAGCCCAACGAGCTACCTGACTGCTCCACCCCGCGTCAAAATAATACCATAGGGGGGGGCAGGGCGTCAAGGAATCTTCCTCCGGGGTTCCTAAGTAAAAGCCGACAAGGCTTCCGCGACGCGCGCGCTCGGCCGCGGTTCGCCGACGAGCTCGAGGCGAGGCCGGCGCGCCCTCGCCGCGCCGCATGCCTCCTTCAAGCCCACCCTTACGGCCCGCGGGTCGACGTCCACCAGGCGGTTGACGCCGGCGGCGACCGTCTCCGGCCACTCGGTCCGCTCGCGCAACGTCAGCGTCGGCACGTCGTATAGATACGCCTCGCGCTGGACGCCGCCCGAGTCCGTTACGACGACCGCGGCATAACGGATGAGGGCGAGGCTGGTGAAGTACGTCGTCGGTTCGGCGAGGCGCACGTCCCGCGCGGCCTCGAGGCGGCTCCAAAGGCCCGCGGCCTTGAGCGCCTTCGCGGTCCGCGGATGCGCCGGGAAGTAAACCGGAAAATCCAAACCGGCCAGCGCCTCGGCCACCGCGGCGAGCCGCGCCGGGACCTCGACGTTCTCCTGGCGGTGGCACGTCACGTACGCGTAGCCCCCCGGCTCCAGGCCCAACGGCGCAACGTACGTCGCGGCGTCGAGCGCAGCGTAGGCCGCCGCGGCAACTTCGTACGTCACGTCGCCCACGACCTCCACGCCCTCGGTAATGCCTTCCTTTGCGAGGTTCGCCGCCGCGGCCGCGTGGGGACACAGCCGCAGGCCGGCCAACCGGTCCGTCAAAACGCGGTTGCGCTCCTCGGGCATGGCCCAATCGTACGAGCGCATGCCCGCCTCGACGTGAGCCAGCGGCACGCTCGAGAGTGACGCCGCCAACGCCCCCGCTAGCGTGGAAGTCGTATCGCCCACGACGACCGCCGCAGCCGGCCTCTCCTTCTCGATTACGTCCGCGAGCCGGCCGGTCATCGCGGCCAGCTGCGCCGCGGGCGAGAGCGCGCCAACGTCGAGGTTGTAGGCCGGCTCCGGTATGGCGAGCTCGGCGAAGAAGGCCGCGGACATCTCGTAGTCGTAGTGCTGGCCGGTATGGACGAGCAGCCACGCCGCCCCCTCCGGGGGCCGGGCGAGAAGGGGCGCGGCCTTCACGAACTGAGGCCGCGCCCCCACCACGAGCATGATGTCGCCCTTAGCGCCCATAGAATTCCGCGACCGCGGCGCAGACCTCCTCCACTTGCTCGTCGGCCATCTCGGGCCAGAGGGGCAGCGACAACACGTCCCCCGCGGCCTTCTCCGCCTCCGGGAAGGACCCGGCCCCGTAACCCAAGTTCGCGAACGCCGGCGTCAGATGAACCGCGGCAGGGTAGTAGATTGCGGAGGCTATTCCCTCCCCGGCGAGGAAAGGCCGCAGCTCCTCGCGCCGCGTCGCCCGGACCGTGAATTGGTGATACGCGGGCCTACAGTTGGCCGGCTCGGCCAATAACGCTACGCCTTCGACCGGGGCCAGCCGCTCGCGGTAACGCGCTACCAGTCCGCGCGTCCTCGCGACCCACGCGTCCAAGTACTTAAGCTTTATCGAGAGGACCGTGGCCTGCAAGCCGTCGAGGCGGCTCTTGTAGCCGATCTCCTCAGGGTAATTCTTACTCACGGCGCCGTGTACGCGGAGGCGCCGCGCTATATCGGCCAGCGTCCCGTCGTCCGTGGCTATGAGGCCGCCGTCGCCGAAGGCGCCGAGGTTCTTCGTGGGGAAAAACGAGAAAGCGGCCCCGGCACCCAGACTTCCTACCTTGCGGCCCGCGAACTCGCCGCCGATCGCTTGCGCCGCGTCTTCTAGAATTGGGATACCCGGTATCGCCGCAGCGATCGCGGTCACGTCGGCGGGCAAGCCGTAGAGGTGCACGGGCATTACGACTTTCGTTCGCCCCGTAACCGCCTCGGCTGCGGCCCCGGGCGATATATTCAGGGTTTCGGCGTCGACGTCAACGAATACGGGCCGCGCGCGCAGGCGTACGATAACGTCCGCGCTCGCGACGAACGTGAACGGCGTCGTTACGACGTCGTCGCCCTCGCCGACACCCAGGGCCCGGAGGGCGATGAGGAGCGCGTCGGTACCGGACCCCACGCCGACGCAGTAACCGACGCCGAGGTACTCGGCCGCCTCGCGTTCAAACTTTTCTACGGGCGGCCCGAGTATATATTGCCCCGAGGCGAGGAATTCCCGAAACGCGGGTTCGAGCTCGGCCTCCAACGCCCGGTACTGCGCCGCCAGGTCCTTGAGGGGAATCCTGACATCGACCATACGATTATATCCCTAAGGTGTGGCCTGTAAACCCCGGCCGTCGCACGCGTACTCCCGGCCGCAGCGGCGGCAACGGCGCCGGTCGCCGGGCACCAGCATGCCGAGGCGTTCGCCGCACGCGCACACGTACCCCAGAACGCGCGCGGGGATGCCGCCCACCAGCGCGTACGCCGGCACGTCCCGCGTGACAACCGCGCCCGCGGCCACGAAGGCCTGCTCGCCCACGGTCACGCCGCACATTATCGTGCAGTTGGCGCCGAGGGACGCGCCGCGCCGCACGAGCGTCCTCTCGTACTCCGCGCTCGAGCCCCGCGGGAACGCCGACCGCGGGTCGCGCACGTTCGTGAAGACCATCGACGGCCCGCAGAAGACGTCGTCCTCCAACGTCACGCCCTCGTAAACGCTGACGTTGTTCTGGATGTGGACGTTGTCGCCTACCGTGACGTTCGCGCCTACGAAGACGTTCTGGCCCAGGACGCAGCGTTCCCCTATCGCCGCGGAGGCCATCACGTGGCAGAAGTGCCATATCTTCGTGCCGGCGCCTATCGAGGCGCCCTCGTCAACGACGGCCGTAGGGTGCACGAAATAATCGTCTTTTATTTCCATATTTAAATTAAACCGGCGCCGTGGACGCTACCCTTCGATTCGGACCGGCGCGCCCGAGGCCCGGGCGGACTTCTGCGCCGCCGCCAAAACCCTGACGACGGCGAGCCCTTGCAGGCCGTCGGCGCGCGGCGTCGCCCTCGTCTCGAGGCAAGCCAGAAAGTGCTCGAGCTCCGCTTCCAACAAGTCGACGTCCGGTACCTCCACGACCCTCGAGCCGTCGTCGTAGACCTCGGGCCCGCCCTCCCCCGGCCGCGTACCCTTCCGGTAAACCGTAAGGCCGCCGCGCCCCTTTTCCTCTTGAATTACCGCGGCCATCGCCTCGTCGCCCACCGCGACGAACCGCCGCGTCTCGAGCGGGTACAACCACGACGCCCACACGTGGGCCGTGACGCCCCGGGGGAAGGAGAGATTCAAGAAGGCCGCGTCCGCGACGCCGGTGCCGAGCGCGTCCACCGTCACCGCCGAAGCCGACAACGGTTCGCCTCCCAAAAGCCACGTCGCTAACGCCACGTCGTGCGCCGCGAGGCTGAACATGACGTCTTCCTCGAGGCGAACCGTACCCAGCTTCGCCCGCGCCGCGGTTATATATTTCACCTCGCCCAGCTCGCCCGCGGCCACGACGTCCTTCAACGCCTCGAACGCCGGGTCGAAGAGCAAAATGTGGCCGACCATAAGAACGGCCTCTTTTTCTTCGGCCAGGCGCACGACGTCCGCCGCCTCCGCAGGTGCAAGCGCGAGCGGTTTCTCCACCAACAAATCCTTGCCCGCGGCCAGCGCCTCGAGCGCCAGCTCGGCATGGCGCGCCGCGGGTGCGGCGAGTACCGCGGCCCCGTAATCGCTCTCGAGGAATTCCTCCCACGCGGCAAACGCGGCGGCTATCGGATAACGCTCCTCGGCCGCGCGCGCCCTTTCCGCGTCCGGCTCGTAGAAGGCTACGCGCTCGGGCCCCAAAAGCGCGGCGAGTTTCTCGAGATGATTAAAACCCCAGGGGCCTACGCCGACGACGGCCACTTTGGCCTCCCGGCCTCCGGTCACGCCTTCGCCCCCTTCGTCTGCAAGAGCTCTTCGTATAACTGGGCGTAGCGGTCCACCATTTTGTCCGCCGTGAACTCGAGCGTTACGCGCGACCGTCCCGCGCGCCCCATGGCTTGACGTCTCGCCGGGTCCTTCGCGAGTTTCCGCATCGCCTCGGCCAAAGCGCCGGCGTCACCCACCGGCACCAGGTAACCCGTTCTTCCCGGCTCGACCAACTCCGGGTTACCGCCCACGGCGGTCGCGACGACCGGCAAGGCCGCGGCCATAGCCTCCATAATGGCGATAGACAAACCTTCCGAGGGCGTGGGCAATACGAACATGTCCGACCCCGCCAGTATCCTCGGGATGTCATCCCGGAAGCCCAGGAGGTGTACCCGCTCGGCGATGCCCAGCTCGGCGGCCGCTTTACTGATTATAGGCCCACCCCAGTGCCCCTCGCCGACGACGACGACGTGCAGGTCGACGCCGCCAGATACGACCTCCGCCGCCGCCCTCAAGAGGTCGCCGTGGCCCTTGGCGTCGAGCGAAGCTACCACCGCGGCGACCACGGCCCAACGCCGCGCGCCGACCTCGTAGCGAAAAGAAAGGCGTTCCCCCGCGGCGGCGACGAAGGGCGCCGCCTCGAGGCCGTTCGGTATATGGGTAACTTTGGCCGCGCGTACGCGACACCTCGTGCGGAGCTCGCCCGCTATCTCGGCCGAGACGGCGACGTGTTTGTCGAAAAAACTCCTCAGGCAGAAACAGTAAAACAGCGCCGAAAGGTCGCGCCTTTCCTTCAGCGTCTGCCGGTCGAGGTTGATTTGGCCGTGCTGCGTGGACACGGTCACGGCCCCCGCCAGCCGTCCCCCCAGCCCCGCGACGAAATCGGCCCGCCGCGTATGGGTATGTACGATATCGAACCCTTCCCTCCTCACGAGGCCCGCGTAACGGCGGCAAGCGGCCAGGTGGTGCTTGCTTTTAATCTCTACGTCGAAAGTGGGGACGCCCGCGCCTTCGAATCGCGCCACGTACGCCTCGCTACGCGGCGCCGCGAGCGCGACGGCGAAACCGCGCGCGGGCAAACCACGGCAGAGCGTCAACACCGTCGCGAGGTTACCGCCCCACGAAGAATAGTTGTGGACCATCAAAATTTTGGGCCGGACAACCACGACAACCTACTCGCCCGCGCCTGCGTTAAAGGCACGGCATAATCACTACCGTGCCGGAAAACCAAAATCAACGCGCGGGGATACTTTACTCAATTGGCGGGCCCGCCCTTCTCCGAGCCGTGAAAGAGACGATACCAGAAACTCTCCCGCTTTTCTTCGCGTATCTCCGCCAGGCGCCCGACGAAGTACACCCGATAATAATCCACCATGTCTTCGGGCGAGAAGACCGGCGTCAATTCCTCGTCCTGCAAGGCCTCGTAACGTTTCTTGAAGGCGGCGTCGCCCTCGAGCCGTTCTTTAATCATTTTGGCGCAAGCCGCGTCCTCGCCCGCGTCGAACTTGGCGCGGACGTCGGCGGGGAGCACGGCGCGCCATTTGGCGAGGCGCTTCTCGAGGTTTTGCTCCTCGGTCTCCTTCAAAGCTCCGAGAACCAAAATGAGGACCGCCGCCGCGACCATTACCGGCAGCGCTATCTTCTCCACTCTCCAAGTTGACATAGTTCGACCTCTCAGGCAAACGACAAGGCCGCGTAGCCGACGACGTGGTCGTAGTCGCCGGAGGCTTCGCCCGAATTGGCGTAGCGGATAAGCTCCCCCGCCGAAGCGCCCATGGCACGAAACGCCGTTAGCGCCACGGCCGCGGGCCAAACGCCGCACATCGATATGTCGTGCGAGGCCACAACTTCCAACAACCCCTCGGCGTCAAGCGCCTTCAGGCGTTCTATGGCTAAGGCGTCCTTGCGCTCGCCCGAGGCCGCGGCCTCGTAATGGGTCATGTCGCTCGAGACCACGACGACCGCGTCATCCCGGTAGGGCTTGAGCGCGGCCGCCACGCCCTCCCCCGTCTCGCGGACGGCCGCTAACGGCATCGGCCCCAGCGCGACGGGAACGATTGCCGCCTCGGGATTAACGAATTGTATAAAGGGGACGACAACCTCGAGGGAGTGTTCGGGGCGATGGGCCCGCTCATCGGCTTCCAGGAGTGCACATTTTTTTAACAACGCCGCGGCAACCTCGTCGTCGACCCGCGCGTCGCCCAACGGCGTTCGCCAGGCGCCGCCGGGCCAAACCGCAAACTCGGCGCCCGCCGGGTGGTGTTTCGGCCCCAACAGCACGACGACGCCCGGGACCTCGAGGCGGGCGAACAGCTCGCCGGCCGTCGGCCCGGAATATATATACCCGGCGTGCGGGCACAGGCCCCCCAAATATCGTTGTCTTTCCGCGGCGACGACGTACGTCGCCAATTCGCGCCTAAGCGACGCGTCGTCGGCGGGATAGAATTGCCCCGCTACGATCGGTAACCTAAGGCTTGGCGTTGCCATCGCGCGCGGACCGATAGCTGTACTCGCGGATAGCCGCTATCTCGTCGTCCGTCAACCGGCCGTCTTCGATCGACGCCTGGATGAGCGCGGCGAGTTTGTGTTTCTCGCCTTCCGATAGCCAGGGCAAGTCTCTCGAGATCGGCCCCAGCTCGCGCTCCAACGCCGCCACTTGCTCCGGCGGGAGGTCGGCTTTCTTGGCGAGGCGGCCTATAATTACTTCCGTAACCCACTCCTCCGCGGGCTTCTCGCCGCGGACAACTTGCAACAACCGATACCCGCGACTCGCCGGGTCGTTCGCGGCCCGGTTTACCCAGAGGAGGGCCAACACGACCAAAGCCGCGACCGTGCCCGCCACGGCGATCGCGGTAACGAAACAACCGCGGCCTCGGCGAAGTTCGTCGTCTCCGTCCATACCACGGAATACTTTCCGCCTTCGCCATTATAAAAGGGACGGGCGAACGCGTCAAGCAGAAAGGAAACGTGATTATTGAAGCGCCTTCAGGTTCTCCTCAAGGCGAGCCATCGTCGCTTTGAGCGACTCGAGGCGTTCCGCGTCCGCCGCGACGACGTCCGCCGGCGCCTTCTTGACGAAGTTCTCGTCGCTCAATTTCCGGCCGAGCGTCGCGACGTCGCCCGCCAATTTCTCCTTGGCGCGGGTGAGCCGCTTCATTTCGACGTCGAAATCGATCACGCCCTCGAGCGGGACGAAGACGGTCATATCGCCGACGACCGCGGCCGCGGCATGCGCCGGCCGTTTTTTCGCGGCCAGCGGCGACGCGCTAGCTACACGCGCGAGGCCGAAAAAGGGCGTCAACTCCTCGGCCGCGCGGGCGGCCGCGCCGGCCTCTTCCGAGGCGAGCATAACGTCTACCGCGCTCGCAAGCGGGACGTTCATCTCGGCACGGATGTTGCGTACGGCGCGGATAATGTCGAACAACCGTTCGACGCGGCGCTCGGAGGCGTCGTCTACCCAAGCCGCTTCCTCCGCGGGCCACGGCGCCTGCGCGCAGAACCCGCGGCCGGGCGCGAACATACGGTATAGCTCCTCGGTCACGAAAGGCATTATCGGGTGGAAAAGGCGGAGCAAGACGTCGAACACGTGCCGCGCTACGCGCGCCGCGACGTCGCCCCCCGGCGCTTTCCCGTAAAGACGGGGCTTTATGGCCTCCAGGTACCAGTCGCAATACTCGCCCCAGAAAAACTGGTATAGCGTGTGCGCGTAGTCGTTGAACCTCAGCTCGTCGAACTCTCGCTGCGCTTCGGCGCGGGCGCGCTCCAGCTTGGAAAGGATCCAACGGTCGACCAGCGCCAAGTCCTCCCCGGCCGGAAGCTCGCCCTCCCCCGACCGCCCTATATGCGGCAAAAGAAAGCGGGCCGCGTTCCAGATCTTGTTCGTGAGGTTGCGGCCGAGCTCGAACCGCTCCTCCCACAGGCGGAAGGATTGCGACTGCGTACAGAGGGCGGTCAACGTGAAGCGGGCGGCGTCGGCGCCGTTGAGGTCGATGAGGTACAAAGGGTCCACGCCCGTACCCAACGATTTAGACATGCGTTTGCCCTCGACCGTCTGGACCATGGGGTGGAAATAAACGGTGCGGAACGGGACCCGCCCGGTGAAATACAGCGCGGAGAAGATCATCCGGGCCACCCACAGGAAGATAATGTCCGCGGCGGTGCACAACAGGTCCGTGGGATAGTAGTGCTTCATGTCGGCCGTGTCGTCCGGCCACCCCATAGTCGAGAAAGGCCACAGCGCCGAGCTGAACCAGGTGTCGAGGACGTCCTCATCCTGACGTAGCGTCGTCGAGCCGCAGCGGCAACGCGTAGGCGCCTCGCGTGCAACCACGACCTCCTCACACTTGTCGCAATACCACGCCGGGATGCGGTGCCCCCACCAGAGTTGGCGGGAGACGCACCAGTCGTGGACGTTGTCCATCCAATCGTAATAGACCTTGACCCAACGTTCCGGGACGAACTCGACGTCGCCGCGTGCCACGGCGTCGCGGGCCGGCCGCGCGAGCTCGGCCTGCTTTACGAACCACTGCAGCGAGAGGTACGGCTCGACGACCGTCTTGCAGCGGTCGCATATTGCGAGTGGGACTTTGTAGGGTCTCGTCGTCTCGAGCAAACCCTCGAGCTGGAGGTCTTTGAGGACGGCTTGCCGACATTCCTCGCGGGTCAGGCCGCGATATTTAGGCGGCACCTCGTCGGTCATGCGAGCGTCCTCGTCGATCGCGACGACGGCCGGGAGGCCGTGCCGCCGCGCCACGTCGTAGTCGTCGGCGTCGTGGGCCGGCGTAATCTTGACGGCGCCCGTCCCGAACGAGGGGTCGACCGCGTCGTCGGCTATGACGGGAATCTCGCGGCCTACGAGCGGCAACGTGACCGAAGCGCCAATCAGTTTTTTATAACGCTTGTCCTTCGGGTTAACCGCCACCGCGGTGTCGCCGAGCATGGTCTCGGGGCGCGTGGTCGCGACGACGACGCCTTCGCCGCCCCCCGCGCCTGGATACCGAATAAACCAAAGGGTCCCGTCGGTCTCCTCGTGGCGGACCTCGAGGTCCGATACCGCCGTCCGGCAACGGGGACACCAGTTGACCATCCCGCGGCCGCGATAGAGCAGGCCGTCCTCCCAGTAGCGAACGAACGCCTCGACCACGGCGCGCGAGAGCATCGCGTCCATCGTGAAGCGGAGCCGCGTCCAATCGCAGCTGCAGCCGAGCCTCTTCAGTTGGTGAACGATGGTCCCGCCGTACCGTTCCCGCCAGGCCCAGGCGCGCCGGAGGAACTCCTCGCGGCCGAGGTCGCGGCGGCTCAGCCCCTGTTCCGCGAGTTCCCGCTCGATGACCGTGTGCGTCGCGATCGACGCGTGGTCCGTCCCCGGCAGCCAGAGCGTATCGAAACCCGCCATCCGCCGCTGCCGGACGTAGATATCCTGGATGGTGTTATTGAGCGCGTGGCCCATATGGAGGGAGCCGGTAACGTTGGGCGGCGGGATGACGACGACGAAGGTCCCGCGCGGCGACGCGGGCTCGGGCGGAGGGGTAAAGATACCCGCCGTCTCCCACTCGCGGTACCAGCGCTCCTCAAGCTCGCTCGCGTCGTAACGGGGGACGAGTTCCTTGGGCACGGCGATCACCTCTTTTTAACGGTAGCGCTAAGCGCCATTACAAGGCCGCAGTTTTTCGACTGCCCCAGGTAAATCGTATTTCTCTAAGCTTTCTTAACCCAACGATAAATAGGAAACTTCTTTTTATAACCGATGACCTCGTAATACTTCAGATCGGAGTCAACGCGGGCGACTTCCGCTCCAAGGGCGGCAACCCGCCGCAGGCCTTCCATAACCACTTCCCTGCCCATCCCAAGTTGCAGCGCCCCCACCGGTTCCAACGTAGCTATCTTGTTATATATATCTACCCACCCTACAGTGCACGCCACGTACTCGCCGTCCGGCCCGACGACGACGACGTCCAGGTCCTTCCGGTAATCGGGCGCTCGCTGTAGTTCCTCGTAAGAAAAGACGGTAGGCCACTCATTTGGGTCCATATGTTTGAAGCTCAACCCGAATACTTTCCTGCGCTTCTGAAGGTCGTTATCTTCGGCCATGGATTGAAAACGGTAACCTTGGGGTAAGTCGGGTTCGGGTACGTTACTCAAATCGTACTCCATGCAGTATAAACAGGGTTGCTCGTCTCGCAAGAATCCGCGCCGCGTTGCCGCGGCTTCGAGCGCGCCGTCGTGCGTTCCCACGTATATCCTCGTCACGCCCTCGCCGACAAACGTTTGTTGGGCGTACGCCAGCATATCGGCGAGCAGGTGCTCGTAGTCGGGGCGGCGCTGTAAGAAGGCCTGGCCGAACGCGGGATGCCAAGGCACGTACTCGTCCGGGCAAACTAAGCCGGCGATTTCTTCTTTCTCGTCGACCCACACGCCGATGGATTCCTCCCAGAGGCGAACGGCTTCCATACTCTTCCGCCTGGTAGTATCGGGAAATACCTCTGCGGTCTCGTCGCATCCCCAGGCGCCGAGCATCGGCGCGCAAAAGTACCGGGCGTAGTTCCAACGCACCAGGTCCCAGTTGACGGGGTACTCAAACGCCCGGTAGTTGGCCACCAGGAAATCCCGAACCGGCAAGAAGTCCTCGGACCTATATTTACGGAACCTTGTCTCCATTCGAGCCGTTTCTTTCACACAGCGATCTTCTACAAAACCGCGGGAAATCCGGACTTCCTCCGAAAAGGCTTTAGATACGAACGCCGTAAATCTAATAAGAAAGCCGGCTCCCGGGCCGGCCTGGTCGAACGCTACGCGCATACCTCAACGAGGCCGGGCCGACGCCCCGTCTACAACTACTACGACTACGCTCGCCGTTTCAATCATTACGTCGAAACCCTGAAACCCGCTTCGTCGTTATTATAACCCAAAAACAAAAAAAGTCAAGGCTCGACGCAAAAGACGGGCGGCCCTAACGGCAACGCCTGGCTCCCCTCGTTCGATTAAGGTAACCCAAGGCCCGCGCCGGCCAGAATGCCGCCCAAACAACTCGCGCCCGCAACCGACCCGACGAACCGGCCGTAATCGCTTAGCCGTTTTTCCGCCAAAAAGGTCCAGCCGCTTGGGGCGTTTGTATGGAGACGTGAACTAAGGATACCAATAACCCCAGCATACCGGCCCCATCTCCGTGATATCCTTTATGGGGTCGACCTCGAAAACCACGCCCATCATCGCCGGGTCGACTTCGTAATCCTTGATTTCGATCCTCTTATATTTCTGGCCTTTGAGGTACCCCAATAGAATACGGACCTGGTGGTTAAGGAACGCCGAGTGGCCGCCGCACTTCTCCCAGGCCTCTTCCGCGAGATAGTCGTAAATCTTTAACTTGGAGACTTTGAGGGCCTGGGCGGCGCCGTTGACCCGCTTCGCGACGACCGGGTCCCGCTTCTTGTCGAACTCGTTCCACGCCGCGATATCGTTCTCGTCCATCGTCTCCTCGAGCGTAATGTACGGGACGCTGAAGGTCACGTTGGGGGTTACGAACGATACGACCGTGATCACGTGGCCCTCGTCGTCGGCAACGCGGACGCCGGGCCAGCCGGTGGAGGGGTTGTACTCGCCCGCATACTTACGCCAGGCGAATCCGGGCGAAGCGGTCAAAGTCGTCATTAGCAAAATAACGGCCGAGACTCTCAAGACCATATCCTCGTTCCTCCTCGTATCCGTTTACTCGTAAAAATATAACACAAACGAAAGCGAGCGCAAACACATTTACCGCGCCGCGCGAATGCGAGAAGCGTTACCTCGAGCCGGGCCCCGCTTCCGGCCCGTTGTCCGGTCTTTTCTTGCGGACGCGGCGCCGATGTGTTATAAATCGGGCCAACGGAGGCGACTGGTCGGCGCACAAAGGCGAAACGGCCGCGCGGCCGAAAGCCGTCTCTCAAAAGAAGGTTAGCCCCGCTGAAAGGTAAAATCCATCCCGCGCTTTACGGCGTCCTCCTCGCCGGGGTCGCCCTCGGCGCGGGCGCGCTCCTCGTACTTCAAATAAACCAAACCCTCGTCGCCGACGAGACGCAGTTCGCGGACGTCGCTTTCTCGCTCTCCCGTACGGCCCGGCCCATGGCCTTCTCCGGCTCGGCGTGGAACGCCGTACTTAGCCACCCGCTGCTCTACCACTCTTTGGTCGCGGTCCCCGTCGGCCTGGCGGGCAAGGCGCCCTGGGCGGCGCGCCTCGTGGGCGTCGCGGCCTTCTACGCCGCGGGCGTAATGCTGTGGTTCGCGACGCGCAAAGCGACGGGCGAACGGTGGGGCCCTTTTCTCGCCGTCGCGCTCTACGGCCTTCACCCCCTCGCCGTCCAGTCGGCGCTGCTCGTCGAGATAGACACGGCGCTCCTGCCGCTGGTTACTATGGCCTTCGTCTGGTACCTCCTCCGCCGCGGCTTCGAGCTCGGGCGGGGCGGCTGGGTGGGGCTCGGCCTGCTGCTCGGCGTAGCGCTGATGGCGAAGCTCACGACGCCGCCGCTTCTCGTGGCTACGCTCGTCATCTACTATCTCGTCGCGGGACGTCCGGGACGCGCGGCCTACGTTTTGCCCGCGCTCGCCCTCGGCGCGGCCCTGTTCGCCGCGTATTTCGTCCCGTATTGCGCAATTAAAAACCTCCCCGCGCTCGAGCCGCTCAAGCACTCGTTCTCGCGCGCGGCGGCGCCGGGCGGCGCGTTCGCGGGCCTTCTCTTGAAGCGGGGCGTCAAGCTCGTCCTTTGGCTCGGGTTGCCTTTTATCCTAACCTTCGTCCTCGTCTTCATTCAAAAAAGCTCGCGACGGTTCAAGGGCGTCGACGCCGGCGTTGCGTACGCCGCGTTGGCCGCTTCGGTCATCCTGGTCTTCTACCTGTTTATCGGCGGCGACGGCTACGGCTTCGTCAAATACCACGCGCCGGTGGTGCCGCTCGTCGCGCTGGCCTTGGGCGCCGCTTTCGGCCCGGCGCTCGCAAAGGAGTCCAAGCTTACGCTCATCTTCCTGGGCGCCCTCGCTTTCGTCTATTACCTACTCGTCGTGCGGGACCCCCTCTATTGGCCGTACGTCGCGCGTGAAGTAAAGGAGGTCTTGCTCGCGCCCTACGGCGAAATCAACAAAGCTCTCGCGCTTACGGCCGCGTTCTTAGTCCTGCCCATAATCGCCTTTATCGTCATGACGCGGCGTGGCGGGAGGGCGATGTCCTTCGTTATACTGGCCGTCGTCGCCGGGCCGGCCCTCGACGTCTGGCAGGCCCGCGCCGACTACGAGCACCGCTACAACTACGGCGAACGCGGCCTGGCGGCGGCCGCGGCGGCGTTGAAAAAGGTACCGGACAACATGAACGTGGTCGTCCCCGCCGACGTCGCCTTCGCCGGCGGCTATGTCCACCCGCACGTAGCGACCGAGGACGTCCTTAAGGACGCCGAGGAGTTCCGCTCCCGGGTGCGCGACCGGCACACGGGCGCGGTCGTCCTCCGCGATTCCTATTACATACACGACCCCTACCGAGGGGCCCTGGAATACCAGAAGGCGATTACGATCCTCGAAAACATGTACGACATTAAACGGCGCGGCTCTTTCACCGTCGCCCTGCGAAAAAAGGAACTTTACCCCGTAACGGGCACGAGCGCGGCGGAAGAACCCGCCGGCGAAACGAGACCCTGAGCCTAACTCATTAAGTAAACTTTCAAACCGTAACCTTTTGGGGAAAGGAGTCATTATGCACGAGATATGCCACGTCGAGATCCCGTCGACCGACTTCGTCAAGTCGAAGGAATTTTACGAGACAGTCTTCGGCTGGAAGGTGGAGCTGATGCCGGAAATGAAATACGCGACCTGGGCGCCGGAAGCGGAACCGAGCGGCGGCTTCAACCTCGTGAAAGAGCCGTGCACGTGCGAGGAGGGTTGTTGCCTAGTATATATCCTCGTCGCCTCCGTCGACGACAAGGCGAAGGAAGTCGAGGCCGCGGGCGGCAAGGTGGTTAAGGGCAAAACGGCCGTCGGCGACATGGGCTGGTACGCCATATTCCAGGACTCGGCCGGCGGCGTCGCCGCGCTGTGGGAGTCGGCGAAGAAGGATTAAGAGGTAAATCCGTTAATATTTACCAAATACCCCGAGGCGCGCCGGTTAAGCGGGGGTTGTATAGGTTGCGCCATCGGCGCGATTGGCGCCCAAAGCCGTCCACGCCGATTTCGCGCGGACGCCGGTCGCGGCCGGCGACGAGCGGGCGATATACGAATTTAAATAAAAAAAGCGCCCCGGCGGGCGCCTCGAATTCATCGCCCCCTCGGGCCGCGCCCGGTGAAATACCTAAATCCCATCAATCTCTGCAACCGGGAATAGCGGGAAGCCAATTTGCGCAGAAGGTACGCCGGCTTCTTGTAGTACGCCGCCCAATAAAGGAACAGGAGCTCGAAAGCGCTCGACTCAATCCACCCCACGTCTTTAGTATACCCCGCGACGGCCGCGGCCCCGGTCTTCTTCAAAAAATCCTTTAGCTGCTCGTCAACCGCCCTCAGCGTCTTACAACTCCCGAAGTAAACGAGCTTGTTCTTAAACGCGCCGTGAGCGAGGTCCGCAATCTCGGGTAACGTTATCACTTCGTGCGGCGATATCTTGAGTTTGCCGCGCGCGCCGTGGAAGGACAGGTACACGATTTGGCAGTCGCGGTAATATTTCTTCTGCTGAAGGTAGTACGCGAACTCGCCCCTGGTCCCGCACCGGCGGTAAATATATTTAATCTCGCCGCGCCGCTGCAGTATTTCGAGGAGCGGCTTGACGGACTCCTCGCTGCGGATGTCCGCGGACCACTCGCCCTCCAGACATAAGATCTTGTCCAGGAGGCGCAGCTTCCGCGGCGATTTCTTCATTCGCTTCTTCATAGGAATCGTATCGCCAAAGAGGCCGAAGCGAACATCTCCCTAAGCCGTCTTTAAATCCCGCACCGAGAACACCGCCCTAAACTCCAGCCCTGCCTCCTCGAGCGCTTCCCGCGCGCCCTCCTCACGGTCGACGAGTAGCACGACGGCGACCGGTTCGACGCTGGCGGCTCGAGCCGCGGCCGCGGCCTTGAGCGCCGACGCCCCCGTCGTCGCCGTGTCCTCCACGATGACACACCGCTTGACCGGGTCGAAGAAACCCTCGAGCTGGCGGCCGGCGCCGTGGCCTTTCGGCTCCTTGCGGCAATAGAACGGGTAAAACTCGTACCCCTTGGCCGCGGCGACCATCGCCGTGGCCGTGATTATCGGGTCCGCGCCGAGCGTCATGCCGGTTATGCCGAGCGGGCCGCCCTCCTCGACGAGGTCCCGTATCGCTTCGAAAAAGAGCACCCCGGTCAGTACCGCGCCGCGCGGATGGATCGTTACGCGCCGGCCGTCGATGTAGTACCTGCTCTTCTTGCCCGACGCCAGCGTGAAGTCGCCTTCGGCATACGCCACTTCCCGGATGAGCGCGAGCATTTCGTCGCGCGCCTCGGCGAGAGGAATCTCTAATATACTACGCATATCTCAGGGGGCGTTATGGCCGCCACCCTCCTCGAAGGGAAGGGGCTCGATTTCCGGAAGGTCGCGCGGCGCTTTCTTGCCTTGGTGCTCGTACGCGCGGCGCGTCGCGACGCGGCCTCGTTGCGTCCGCCCCAGAAAGCCGATTTTGAGCAGGAACGGCTCGACGACGTCGGCGAGCGTGTCCTCCTCCTCGTTGAGCGTAGCCGCGAGCGCCTTCAGCCCCACCGGGCCGCCGTCGTAGGTATCGATTATCACGTTCAGCACGCGGCGGTCGAGGGCGTCCAACCCTTCCCGGTCAATGCCCAGCAACTTGAGCGCTTCGGCCGCGGCCTCCTCGTCCACCTCGTCCCGCCCTTTCACCTGGGCGTAGTCGCGGACGCGCCGCAGTAGGCGGTTGGCCACGCGGGGCGTGCCGCGCGCGCGGCGCGCCACGGCCTCCGCGCCGCCGCGCGTCAACGGCACGGCCAGGATCTTCGCCGAGCGAAGGAGGATGCGCTCGAGGTCCGCGGGCGGGTAGAACTCGAGGTGATGGAAGAGGCCGAAGCGGTCGCGGAGCGGCGCCGTGAGCAACCCCACGCGCGTCGTAGCGCCGACGAGGGTAAACGGCTTCAGGTTAAACTTCACGGTGCGCGCCTCCGGCCCCTTGTCTAGAATGAAGTCTATTTTAAACTCTTCGAGCGCGGGATACAAGAACTCCTCCACGACGCGCGGGAGGCGATGGACTTCGTCTATGAAGAGGATGTCGCCCTCGCCGAGGTTGGTTAACAGACCCATCAGGTCGCCGGGGCGCTCGAGGGCCGGGCCCGAGGTTGCGGTAATACTCACGGCGAGCTCGTTGGCGACTACGTGTGCGAGCGTCGTCTTTCCGAGGCCGGGCGGGCTGTAAAGGAGGAGGTGGTCGAGCGGCTCGCCCCTATCCCGCGCCGCGGCTACGGCGATCTTTAAATTATCCAACACCGCCTTTTGCCCCACGAACTCGTCGAAGCGGCGCGGCCGCAACGGCGCGGTGAAAGTCGCGTCCTCCGGTTTTTCCTCCCGCGAAATGAGCTCGCTGCGCGAAAGGTCCGTCATGACCCTCGCTTCTGGCGGGCGTAGATAAGCGAGAGCACTTCCTCCGCGCTGGAGCACCCCCGCGCGCCGTCGCCAAGGTTATCCACAATGGCCTTTATCTCCGGACGGCTGTAGCCGAGCTGCTCGAGCACCGCCTCCGCCTCCAAGAGCGCCTCCGCGGCGCTCGGCGGCGCGGCCTCCGCTCGCGTCCGGCTCAAGGCCGCCGCGGCAACTTTATCTTTGAGCTGGTGTACTATCTCCTCGGCTCGTTTGCGCCCGACGCCGGGCAGGAGCGTGAGCGCGCCGACGTCCCCCTCGATTATGGCCTGGGCGACGCGCGCGAAGGGGAGCGTGAGCGCCCGCGCCGCGGCCTTGGGGCCGATGCCCGAGACCGATATGAAGTGCTCGAAGAATTCCCGCTCGACGTCGTTCGTGAAGCCGACCAGAAGGGGCGTAATTCGCGAGGGCGTCGCGATGAGGTGGTACGAGATTACGAGCGAAATTTCGTCGCCCGCGCCGAGTTCTTCGAGCTGCGCCGCGACCGCGCCGGGCAACAAAACGTCGTAGCCGACGCCGCCCGCCTCCACGACCACGCCGTCGCGCTTCTTCTTCAATAAGACGCCTTTCAGGTGGGATATCACCGCGTGTCGTTTTGGCGCGCGGACACGAAATGCGCGCAGAGGGCGACGGCCAACGCGTCCGCCTCGTGCTGGTTCGCGGGCGCCTCTTTCAAGTTCAGGTGCCTCGCAACCATCCGCGCGACCTGGTCCTTCGAGGCACCGCCCGCGCCTACCACCGCCTGCTTGACGCGCCGCGGGGCGTACTCGACTACCGAAGCTCCCGCCGCGGCGCACGCCTCGAGTATGACCCCTCGCGCCTGGGCCATCTGGAGCGCCGTCTTAGGATGCCCCCCGTGGGAGAAGAGCATCTCCACCGCCACCGACTCCGGTTTGAGGGCCTCGAGGATCTCGAGCGTGAAATTCCTTATGACGGCGAGACGTTCGGGAAGCGGCAATCCCGCAGGCGGCACCGCGGTATCCGCGTATAATTTATAATAGGCCCTGCCGCGATTCTCCACGCAGCCAAAACCGGAACCGGTCAATCCGGGGTCAATACCCAAAACCCTCATTCGCGATCAAGCGCCGGCCTCGTTTTAATAAAACCCGCCGTACCGGCGGGCCGCCCTCGAAGCCGCTCCTATTCGCCCGCCAACTGGTTCAACGCCGCCTCCATTATGTCGGAGATGCGGCCGACGTAGCCGACGTTCTCGAGGGCGAACGAAAAGAAGGCCACCCGCCCCGGGCCGACCGGCCGCGCCATCCCGTAACAGAGGCCGTCGTCGGGGCCGGCGAAAAATATATCCGCGTCGGCCGGGGCGTCGAAGCCGTCACCCCAGTTTCCTATTACGGCCAACTCTTCCGATAGACCGTACGCGGAACGCGGCAAACAAGACGCCGCCGGCCCGACCGCGACCTCGGCCACTTGCGTATCGGCTTCGTACGACGTTATCCCCAAAACCTCCCGGCAGAACGCGGTCTTGCCGCGCGACGCGTCCGATAAGTAGTTCTGCGAGATCAACCACAACCGCCCGCCGCTCTCCAAGTACGAAGTCGCCGCGCGCTCGTCCGCGGCGGAGACAACCACCGGCCGCGCGTCCAAACCGTTAAACCATATAACGAAGGGGTACTCGGACAACTTCGTCGCGGGCGGGCCATCGCGTCCGGCGCGCACCACGTAAACGTCGTAGGGAACGCCCATACCCTCGAGCGCCGCGCGGTACTTCGCGTCGACGTCTACGCTGTATTTGTTGCCGTTGCCCGGGCCGTCGTCATCGTCCACGAGCAAAATTTTCCGATTAACCAAAACGCGCTTAAACCGCGGCTCGGGACGCGGCAACGTAAGCTCGAGCCGCCGGTAGACGTCCAATATCACCGCGGCGGGCTCCCGCTGGAGGTAAGCGCGGAACGTCCCCACGTCCGCGGCCGTTTCGAGCATGAACGTGGCCGCGCCCTTGGCCCGGGCCACGCGTATACCCTCGATGCGGCCTGCCGGTGCGGCGGAAATATCACCCCGCGCTTCCGCCGCAACTGAAAGCACGAGCGTACGCGGCTGTGCGCCGGCCTCGCACGTGAACGTCGTCGGCTCGTCCAACTCGACCGTAAGCTCGGTAAAAACCTCGTAGGCGTCGACCGATACGGAGCGGACGCGGGCGCCGCGCGCGGGCGAGGCGATCGAAACCAGCAACAGCGCCGCGAGCGGAACGGGCGCCTTCCTCACTTCACGACCGCGATCTTGCCCGTATGTTTCTCGCCCGAAGGAAATTCGACGACGAACATGTACGTGCCGCCGGCGACCATGTCGCCGCGCTCGTTGCGGCCGCGCCACTGAAGGAGAGGCCCCGAAAGCTTGACTACCTCGCGGCCCTCCATGTCGTAGATAACGGCGCTCGAGCCCTCGGGCGCGCCGACGAAAGTCAACAACGGCAAACCGACGGACAGGTCGAACGGGTTGGGCGAAGCGTAGACCTCCGGCAATACGGGCGCCTCGCCGATGACGGTCAAAGTCACGGACGAGCTGGAGCCCAGGCCGCCCGCCTCCTCGACGACGATGCGGTATTCGCCCGCCTCGTCCTCCGGGACGCGCCACATTATCATGCCGTCCGTCTCGGTGCCGTATTCGCCGATCTTCCTGCGGCGGCCGTCCCACTTCAGCCAGATGTCGATCGGGTTGGTCGTGAAATTGCGCCATTCGATGCGGACGACCTGGCCCGGTTTAAACGCGCCGCCGTCCGGCGGGCTGGTAATACTAAGCTCGCCTACGGCCCACGCCGCCGCGGCCGCGCAGAGCAAAGCGCCGGCGACAAAACCGTATTTCCCGAAAGATTTCATATCTATCTATCCCTCCCGCGCCGGTTCCGTTGCGAGCGGGCATCGCATACTCTTCTGTCCGGAGAAAATATAACATAGCGGCCCCGCGCGCGGCAAGCAAAACCGCCCCGGCGGGGCGGTNNACGGAAATGCGGTGCGTGGCGCCGAAGACGCCCATGTCGGCGTAAGCGTAGTCCGCCAAGAGCCCCAGCGTTTCCGTGGGCGAATATCTGAAGCCGAGGCCGCCCGTAAGGCCGTCCTCGTCGTAGTTCGCCTTGTAACCGGCCCGGGCGGCGACCGTTTTCATAAACCAATATTCGAGGCCGGCGTTGACGGCGACGTCGCGGTCGCGGAACTTCACCGCGTCCGCCGCGACCGTAACCTCGTTCGTCTCGCCGCCGAAGGGCAACAGGTACGCCAGGCCGCCGCGCGCGACGAACGGCAACGGGTCGCCCTCCTCGATGAACTTCATCTCGCCGCCGAGGTTGGAGGCGGAGACGCCCGCGGACAGCCCGGGCAAAGGCAGCTCGGCCGCCGCGCCGAAGGACCCGGCGAAAGCCGACGCCCTCTCGTTCTCGATCTTGGAGGAGATATACTCGGCGCCCGCGCCCAACGAGACGAATTCCCAAAGCCGCCTGGCGTAGCCGAGCGAGAGCGCCATATCGCTCGCGCCGAAATCGCCCGTGGGATTGCCCTGCTCGTCGCGGCCTTCGAGCTTACCCATACTCACGCGGCCCGCGGAGAACCCCACCGTGCCCAGGCCGAAAAGCGGATAAGACAAGCCCAAGTACTCGTAGCGGATGTCCTCGAGCCACTCGCTGTGGGTGAACGATACCGCGCGGCGGTCGTCGGCCGCGAGGCCCGCGGGGTTCCAGTAGAGCGCCTCCGGCCCCGCGGCGAGCGCGGCTTGGGCCTCGCCCATCCCGACCGCACGGGCGCCGACCCCTATCTTCAGAAACGCCGCGGCGGAAGAGCCCGCGTCCGCGGCTCCCGCCACGCAAGCACCGACCGATGTCGCAACTAGTAACGGAATAACTCTCTTCATTTCGGTCCTCCGAGGCGCCCGAGCCGCGCCGGCCCTTAGCCCAGGCCGCGCCAAACCCGTCGCGCCACCAAGCTCACGAGCGATAAAATCAAAACCGCGCCGACGCCGTTTTCGAGGGCGAGGGCAAGTTGCGCCCAGAAATTATTCGCCAAAAAAACCGCCGTCCCGGGGAATAACCCCTCGAAGCCGACGACGAAGTAGCTCAAATACGAGACCTGCGCGTACGAAGCAAACGCTCGTTGGCCCAGGTACCGTACGGCGAGGACGTCCAATACGAAATACAGGACCGCGAACCACAACGCGACGTTGAACGTGACCCACGCCAGGCGCAGCGCGCTGGTCCCATATCGGCTCGAGAAACGCCACAAGCGGAACGCCCAGGCCCTCAAGAGCGCCGAGACGTCGCGGTAGTCCCGGAAACGAAATTTGTAGTCGCGGCGCGTAAGCTCGAGGCGGGCACGGTAAAACGCGTCGGCGGCAACGAATTGTCCCCCCCGCGCCAGCAGTTGCTCCAAATAGCCGAGGCCGTAGCGCAACGTGTACCGGTCGTCGTCGCCCATCTCGTCGTGGGCCCGCGACGCGGTTTCCAAATAAGCGGACAACGCCGCGGCCTCGACCCGCCGCCCCGCGCCGAGCTCGGCCGCGATTTTATCGTATTCGCCGGCTAGGCCCCGTAAATCGGCTTCGGCCCTCGTCCGAGTAGTCACTTAATATTACCTTTAATCGTAACACCCACCAAGGGCCTTGTCAAGCGGCGCGAAAAAAGGGGGGTTGACTTCGCGTTAGCAATATGCTATAAATAATATAGCACCCAGGAAAGGGGGGTCTAACCACTCGTCATGCTCAAGGAATTAGTACTTTATCTCGGCCGCCTGGCCCAGGAAAAGTTTTACGGGACGGTGGAACTAAAATTCGAAGCGGGCCGCGTCGTCTTCGTGCGGGTCAACCGGACGCTAAAGCTCGAGGACCTCGCCGCGGACGGTAAAACGTAAAACCGAGCAGGCCCGAGAGCCCGCTCGCACCCTTTCGCTCGGCGTCAAGCTATTGCGCGAGCTCGAGGCTCGTCCAGTCAACCCAGATTTCCGAATCCTGGAGGTATTGCGTGCGCAGCTCGAAGATAAAAGGCTCGTTGACGTCGAAAAATATTTTGAAGACGTTGTATTCTTCCGGGTCGGGGAAATCCTTAGCGTACAAGGTTTTCCCCATAAGCGTCTTGTAATCGTCCCGATCGGCTTTCGGCGTACCGGAAATGTCGAGCCAAATTACGGCCTTCCCGTCCTGTGGCAAGTCGGCCGCCCTCAAACGCCAACGCGCGATATAGGACCCCGGCGAGATCTCCTCGTAGGGGCCCCACGCCACGTACTCGCCGGGTTTGGCGTCGCCCGGCTTCACGAACAAAGCCATTTGATTCGAGGCCAAGGGGTCCGAAGTCAAATCGCCGCGCGTAACCTCGGGCCCGAGTTCCTCCGCTTCGTACGTCTTCCGTAAAGGGTTGGCGTCTACGGGTATGCGTTTTACTATCTTAGGGGGCGGGAGTATTTCCTTCTCTTTGGGCCCTTTTCGGCAAGCTACCAAAAGCGCCAAAACCGCTAACAAGGAGACTGCCGCCGTTAAGTATCTCATCTCATACCTCCGCGTGAAACCCACCACTCCTCAGCAAACTCAATTTAACACCTCTATCACGGGCGAAGGCGACGCGAAGACCTCCGCGACCGCCGCGGCCGGGCCGCCTACTTCCGCGGCATAGGCCGCCGCGCGCGCGGGCGGCAGAGCCACGAGCAAACCGCCCGACGTCTGCGGGTCCGCGAGCAGATTTACCATCGCGGAGGGCACGCCCTCCGCCACCTTTATATGCGGCTCGGCAAATTTCAAGTTCTTAGTCAAGCCGCCGGGTACGTACTTCTCTGCGAACGCGAGGGCTTGGGGCAGTTGGGGGACGCGCGAGGCAAAGACCCTGACGCCGACGCCCGAGGCCTTGGCCACTTCCAACGCGTGCCCGAGAAAGCCGAAGCCGGTGATATCGGTCGCACAAACCGTACCCGCGGCGACCATCGCCGCCGCCGCGGCCTTGTTGCTCTGCAGCATGCTCGCCTTCGCCGCCTCCTCTGCCTCGTGCGGGCACTTCCCCTTCTTCACCGCGGTCTGGACGACGCCCGTCCCGAGCGCTTTGGTCAAGACCAACACGTCGCCCGGCGTCGCGCCATTATTCGTTATAACGCGGTCGGGAGAAACGAAACCCAGCGCCGCGAGGCCGTAGAGGATGTCCGGCGATTTGACGGTGTGACCCCCGGCCAGCAAAACCCCCTCTTGTTCGCACGCCGCCGCGCCGCCTTTTAGGATGCGCTTAAGCGTTTCGTCCGGGAGTTCGCCCTGCGGGAAAGCCACGACGTTCAAGGCCAGGAACGGCTGGCCGCCCATAGCGTAAATGTCCGAGAGCGCGTTTATCGCGGCTATCCGGCCGTAGTCGTACGGGTCGTCGACGATGGGCGTGAAGTAATCAATCGTCGCGATTAACGCCTGCTCGTCGTTTACTTTATACACCGCGGCGTCTTCGGCGTTCTTCGTCGCCGCGAGCAGCAAAGGGTGATTGGGGACCGGTAACTCGGCCATTATCTCGGCCAGCGCCTCGGCCGGGAACTTGGCCGCTCAACCCGCCGCCGACGTGCACTGCGTCAACCGGACGTCCGCTTCCGATTCCGAGGACATTTATTTGAAATTTTAACACAACCTATTTTCTAAATCAAACTTTTAACCTCCGCCCCGGCTTGACCGGCGAGAACGTATAAGGTATATTTGAAAAGGATTTGCGCCGTTGCCTTTCGCCGCGAATCGAAAATAAACCAATAATCAAAAGGCGCCGCGGGCTGGCGCGACGATTTGCGCCCCGGCGTATGAATATGAAGGGCGATATCTTAAAGATAAAACCGCACCATACCGCCGCGGCCCGGGCCGTCTACGACCTCCTCGCGAGCGAGATTAAAAAAGCCCCCGGGCGCTTCGTCGTCGCGCTGGGCGGCGAGTCCGGCGCGGGCAAATCCGAGACGGCCGCGGAACTCGCGCGCCTCGCCCGCGAAGACGGCGTCCAAACGCTTATTATCCAACAAGACGACTACTTCACGCTGCCCCCCAAGACCAACCACCGCAAGAGGCTCGAGGACCTCGCTTGGGCGGGCCCGGGCGAAGTCCGGCTGGGCTTGCTGGACGAACATCTCGCGCGCGCCCGCGACCCGGCCGTCGGCGAGCTCGTAAAGCCGCTATCCTTATTTGAAGAAGATAAGCTCACGACCGAAACCGTACCCCTCCGCGGCGTCAAGCTGATAATCGTAGAGGGCACGTATGCCACCTCCCTCGAACACGTCGACCGCGGCGTCTTCATCGACCGCGACTTCGATGCGACGCGGGAGGCGCGGGCCGAGCGAGGCCGCGACGTCCTCGACGACTTCTCGGAACGCATCCTCGCCCGCGAGCACGCGTTCATATCCAAACTAAAGGACAAGGCCGACGTCATCATAAACGAAGACTACTCGGCAACGGCGGTAAGGCGGTGAAGCTCGAGCGCTTGGGGATGTTCTCGGTTCACGGCTACGTCGACGCCGAGCCGCGCCTCGGCGCCACCGATACCGGCGGCCAGGTAACGTACGTCCTCGAGCTCTCGAAGGCGCTCGGCCGCGGCGGCATAACGGTCGACATCTATACGCGCCAATGCGAGGGGCGCGCGCGCCTCGAGACGGTTGGCGAGGGCGTCCGCATCGTCCGCGTCCCCTGCGGGCCGGATAAGTTCATAATCAAAGAGGAAATGCTCCCTTATTGGCCCGAGTTCGCGGACAACTGCGATCGGTATATAAAGGAGGAGGGGCTACGTTACCAGCTATTACACTCGCACTACTGGGACGCGGGGCTCGTCTGCCGGCTGCTCGCGCCGCGCCTCGGCGTAAAATTCGTCCACACGTCCCACTCGCTCGGCGCCTGGAAGCGCGAAATGATGGCCGACGCCCCCGACGTCGCGGAGGAGATTTACCATTTCTTATCGCGCATAACGGAGGAAAAGAAGGTCTTCGCCGCGGCCGCGGGCATCACCGTAACCAACCCGGCGAGCGTCGAGAAATACAAGGAGTATTACGGCTTCGAGAGTGAGAACATGGTCGTGATACCGCCGGGCGTTAACGCGGCCAGGTTCAACCCCGCGGACGACGGCCGCGCCGTCGCCGGGACCGAAAGGCCGTACGTCTTCTCGCTGAGCCGGATAGATACCAACAAAGGCCTTGACTTTTTAATCCACGCTTTCGCGCGCGTCGCGAAAGTATCGGAGCTGGGGCTCGTGGTCGGCGGCGGCTCGAGCCAACCGGAGAAGCGCGAAAGGCTGGTCCTCGAGGAGCTTAAGGACATCGCCGCGACGCACGGCGTCGACGGCCGGGTCACTTTTAAGGGTTATATAACCGACGAGGACCTGCCGTATTTCTACCGGCGCGCGCGGGCGTTCGTCCTGCCGTCGCGGTTCGAGCCGTTCGGCATGGCGGCGCTCGAGGCGATGGGCTGCGGAACGCCGGTCGTCGCGACGGACCGCGGCGGCCTCGCGCGCTACCTCGAAGACGGCCGCGACGCCTTGCTCGTGGACCCCTCCGACGCGGAGGCGCTGGCGACGGCAATGCTACGCGCGGCGACGGACGAGGGCCTGGCGGCCAGGCTCGTCGCCCAAGGCCGCGAGACCGTCGCGCGGGAGTTCACCTGGGAGGCGATCGCAAAGAAACACGTCGCGTTTTACGAGAAATTTATTTGAGACGTTTCGCAATTATCATAGCTGGACACCAAGCAAAGGAGGCCCGGATGGCCGCGCCGCAGTGTATATTCTGCAATTGGAAGATGGAGAACTTCGGCAACCAGAACGTGGACGACAACTGCCCGGACGAGTGCACCGTCAAGCAGCTCAAGTCGCAGGCGACGCGCCTCAACCAGATGACGCTCGTCCAGGCGCGCAAGTTCAAGAAGCTACTCGAGGTCCTCGACGTCTCGCCCGAGAAGTTCGACGCGGCCGAGAAGTAGTTAGGCCAAAAGGCCAAGGCCGTCCCGCCAGCGACGCGACGGCCGCGGCGCGGGGGAGGGTAATCACGAGAATCCGACACCGACGAAAAAGCCCCCAGGGGGGCTTTTCCTTATAAGCATCTTGCGCTCGAGCTACGACGCCTCGCTCACGACCTTGGCCTGCGTGAAGAGGAGCAGGTAGTCGCGGCCGCCGGCCTTGGAGTCCGTCCCGGACATGTTGAAGCCGCCGAAGGGGTGGACGCCGACGAGGGCCGCGGTGCACTTGCGGTTGAAATACAAATTGCCGACGTGGCATTCGCGGCGCGCCTGCTCGAGGCGCGCGCGGTCGCTCGAGTAGACGGCGCCGGTAAGGCCGTAGACGGTGTTGTTGGATATCCTCACCGCGTCGTTGAAGTCCTTGGCGCGGATGAAGGCCAGGACCGGCCCGAAGATCTCCTCGCGGGCGACGCGGGCCTTGGGGGGCACGTCCGCGATTATCGTCGGGTTGATGAAGTAGCCCTCCGCGGAGCGTTTATCGCCGCCGAGGACGAGGCGGCCCTCCTTTTTCCCTATTTCTACATAGTCCAATATCTTCGTCTCCGCGGCGGCGTCGATGACCGGCCCCATGAAGTTGGCGAAGTCGCGCGGGTCGCCCACGGTCACCTTCTCCTTCGTCCGGGCGACGACCTTATCGAGGACCGACTCGTAGACGTCGTCGGTGACGATGGCGCGCGAGCAGGCCGAGCACTTCTGCCCCTGGAAGCCGTAGGCGCTCGTCACGATGCCCTCCGCCGCGGCGTCGAGGTCGGCGGTGCCGTCGACGATGATGAAGTCCTTACCCCCCATCTCGGCGATGACGCGCTTGATCCAGATCTGGCTGCGCTTAGGCCGGGCGGCGAGGCGGTTGATGCGGAGGCCTACCTCCATCGAGCCGGTGAAGGCGATGAAGCGGACGCGCGGGTGGCTCACCAACAAGTCGCCGATGGCGGCCCCCGGCCCGGGCAGGAAGTTCACGACGCCCGGCGGCAGATTGACCTCTTCCAGAATCTCGAAGAACTTGTACGCGATGGCGGGCGACGCGGATGCCGGCTTGAGGACGACGGTGTTGCCGGCGACGAAGGCCGCGGCCGTCATGCCGACGAGGATGGCGCACGGGAAGTTCCACGGCGGGATGACGACGCCCGGGCCGAGCGGGATGTAGTACTGGTTGTTCTCCTCGCCGGCGAGAGGGGTCAGCGGCTGCGGCTCGGCGAGGCGCATCATCTCGCGGGCGTAGAACTCGCAGAAGTCGACGGCCTCCGCTACGTCGGCGTAGGCCTCGATCCAGTTCTTGCCCTCCTCGATGACCATCCACGCCGCGAGCTCGTAGATGCGGCGCCGCATAATGGCCGCGACTTTGAGAAGGTACCGGGCGCGTTCGTCGGGCGGCGTCCAGCGCCACTTCTCGAAGGCGCGGTTGGCCGCGGCGACGGCCTTGCGCGCCATCCCCCCGTCCGCCTTCGAGAAGACGCCCACGACCTCGTCCGTCTTGGACGGGTTGACGGATTTGAACTTCTCCGCGGCGGTTACGCGTTCGCCGCCTATAACAAGAGGGTACTCGCGGCCGAGCTTGGCCTCGACGCGCGCGATCGCCTCCTCCATCGCGAGCTTTTCTTCGGCCTCTTTAAAAAACACAATAGGCTCGTTTTTGAACGGCGGGAGCATGTTAACGCGCCTCCATTTTATATTAATAGAGTCTAGAGAATTATCGATCGCCATATTTTACTCGGCCACCGACCTATAATCAAGGGAAAAGCTCCGAGCCTCGTTACGTTTTGTTTGCGCGGGGTTGGGGGATGTGGTATAAATGGACGCGCGCGAGTTATGCGGTGGCCTCGAAATAATGAGAGACATTTCTCCGTCTGGGGCAGCGCCCTTATTGGCCTAGCAATTTTCGCTGCCTTAGCCGGGCGGCTTTTTTTCGCGTTCGAACGCGGCCCGCTCGCCGGGGACGAAATTACGTACGTGCGGTACGCGGACAACATTCTATCGGGCCGCGGCTTCGTCACGCTGGCTTTCGGTCTCAAGTTCCGGTTATACGTAGCCCCGGCTTACCCCGTGTTCCTAGTACCGTTCCGGGCGGTATTCGACCTTGCGACGTTACCCCGGGCGGTGGGTATCGCGCAAGCGATTCTAGGTTTGGGGACGGCGGCCCTGATTTACTTGGCGGCGCGCCGCCTCGGCGGCCGCGTGGCGGGCGGGGTCGCGGCGTTCGCGGTCCTCTTTCATCCGTATATGGCGTTCTTCGGAAGCCGCGTGCTGACGGAAACGCTGTCCATTTTCCTATTCGCGCTATTCCTATCGCTCTACCTCGACGAGAATGCCGGCCCTTACAAACTTGGCGCCGCCGGAGCCGTCATGGCCCTGGCGGCGTTGACGAGGGCCGTTTTCCTCTACCTGGGCATACTCGCCTGCGTATGCTTACTGTTCCGGAAGCGGGGCGAACCGTGGCGGAAAAGGGTGATAAACGCGGGCGTGGCCGCGGGGGCGCTCGTCGTCGTCCTCGCTCCGTGGACGGTCCGGAACTTCGCCTTGTCGGGCCGGTTAATACCGGTCACCGACGTGTCGGGAAGGATACTGTATCAGGGGAATCGCGACCTTGCGGAGGAGGATTACCCGCTACCCGACAAGCTTATTCAGACGGAGGCGTTCCGCAAGCGCGTCGCTCCTTTCGCCGACGACCCTGTGGCCGTCGAGCTGGCGTTCCAGGACGCCACCAAGGAAAAAGCGATGCGTGCGATCGCCGGCAACAAGCGAGAGTTCCTCCTCCTCTCGCTTCGCCGGTTAGGCCGTACGTTCTCCTTGCACCCGAACTTAGCCGAAGGCGCCGAACCCGTTCCGGGCGTCGGGTTCGTCATACCCGCGGTAAGCGTGTTCACGGTCTTACTGTACGTCGCCGCGGCGGTCGGTTTCTTCGCCGCGCCGGGCCGGCTCTCCAAACTATTCCTGCCCCTCGCCAGCATAGTTAATACGGGGATACACGCCCTATTGATATCGCTATTACGGTACCGATTACCGACGGACCTCATCTTAACGCTAGTCGCCGGCCTCGGCGTCGCGTTCCTTTGGGAAAGGGTGCGGCGTCGGGAGCGCACCGCGGACGGAGGGGGGTTAACGTGATGACCGAAGAACTGCTTCGCCGGACGCTCGTCCTTATACCCGCTTACAACGAGGCGGCCAACCTCAGCTCGACCGTCGCAGAGTTGCGCGAGGTTTTACCCGACGTCGACGTCCTGGTAATCGACGACGCCTCCACCGACGACACGGCCCGGGTAGCGCGCGACCTGGGCGTCCGCCTGGTCCGCGCTCCCGTAAATCTCGGCATCGGCGGGGCCGTCCAAACCGGCTTCCAGTACGCGCTACGCCGGGGGTACGAGGCTACCGTAGAACACGACGCCGACGGCCAACACGACCCGGCCGCGATAAAAGCCCTGCTCACCCCGCTCGCCCGAAAGGAAGCCGACGTGGCCATCGGTTCGCGCTACGTCGGCCCGGAGCGCGGCGCCGGCCGCCCCAAAGGCGCCCGGCGGCTCGGCGTCGCGTTCTTCTCGACGCTCACGAGTCTGCTGGCCGGTAAAAGGGTCCGCGACGTAACCTCGGGTCAATGGGCCGTTAACCGGCGTGCCCTTAAGTTCCTGGCGGAATTCTTCCCCAACGACTACCCCGACGCCCAGGCAATACTGGCGACGCGACGCGCCGGCTTCCGAATCGTCGAGGTCCCGGTTGGGATGCGACCGCGACTCCACGGCGTCTCGACCACGAACCTGTGGCGGTCGCTCCTCTACCCGTTCAGCGTTACGATCGCGGTCGTCGTGGAATTTTTACGCCGGAAAACTAAACCGGAGAAGGAGGAATAGCGTGGGTAAAATCGCCTCCCCCTTCGTGCTCGTCCTCGCCGCGGCTTTCCTCGTACTCGTAATCGCGTTGGTGCGCGCGAGGAAGCTGAAAGAGGAGTACTCCGTCATTTGGGTCGTGGCCGCTATTTTGGTCCTCGCGGTTACGCTGTCGTGGCGGCTGGTCGAGATCGTCGCGCCTTACCTGGGCGTAGTCTATACGCCGTCCGCCGTCTTCTACCTCGCCATCGTTTTCCTGATGGGTGTCAACCTCGCCCTGAGCGTGCAGATATCCCGGCTCGAGCGCGACCGCATACGGACGGCCCAGGCGGTGGCGCTGCTGGAGGCCGAAGTACGCGAGCTCCGCGGCCGCATCCCCGGGTGCGCCGCGGATGCGACCCGTGAAGAAGCTTAACGCGATAAAATGGTATTGGCTCGCCGTCTCCGGCGGTTACGCGGTCGCCGCGGCGGTACTCGTTGCGCGCGTATTATCGTCGGGTTCGTGGCGGGCGGAACTCTCGCCGCTTTATGCCCTTTTACGGCCCCAGTTTTCGCCCTGGGGCCTAATCGCGTTGCCGCTCTTCGCGCTCCTGCTGGCGCTCCTGCCGCGCTTGTTGGCCGCGCGCGCGCACGTATTCCTCCCGTGCGCGACGCTGTACGGCGCGGCGCTCGCTCTGGCCGTAAACATGCTCTGGACCGGCGTCGCAGACCTGCCGGCGCGGGGGATAACGGTCTTCCTGCGGGACCTCCGGAACCTCGGCGGTTCTCCGGCCTTCCTCGGTTCCTACCATGAGCTCGTAACACATATATCGGACCACGGCCACGTACGGCCCCCCGGGTTATTCCTTTTCCTGTGGTCCTCCGTGAAGATATTCGGGCAGAACTTATACGTGCTCCAAGCAGTGGTTACGCTCTTGGCGGCAGCTGCTGCGTTCCCCATCTACGCCCTGGCCCGGCGGTTCCTGGGGCGGGAGGCCAGCGGCCTGGCGGTGTTGCTTTACTTACTCTCAGGTAGTTTCGTTACCCACGGCGTCTCGTACGACGGCCTCTTCGCCACGCTGGGCGCCGCGGGTATCTACCTCCTCGTCGTCGTGGCGCAGAAGGGCCGTTGGCGGGATACGGTGGCGGCCGGCGCGTTATTCGCGATTGCCGCCTTCTCCTCCTTTACGCTCGCGTTCTTGCCCGTTCTGGGGGGGGCCCTCCTAATATACTACGGCGTCAAGGAACGGGCGATGGGCCAACTGCTACTCCGGGCGGCGGCCGTCGTGGGGATACCCGCAGCGTTCCTTTTTATCCTGTACATCGCCTCCGGCTACGACTTCCTGGCCAACTTCCGCGAATCTTACCGCTGGGCCCAAACCCAGGCCTCCGGTGGCATGAACGTGTTCAAGCTGCTCTCGGGGTGGGAATTGCCCTCGGGCTACCCGCACCCGTCTTACTACCGCTCTTACTGGCTCTGGGTTCCCGCTAACCTCTTCGCGACGTTCTTCACGCTGGGAATACCGACGGCGGCCCTCTACCTATGGTGGGCGCGGGACCTGCTCCGCCGGGGGGCCTGGGCCAAACCGCTAAATGCCGTCTTCGGGACGGCGCTCGTGGCGTTCCTCCTATTCAACCTCACCGGCGTCACACTCGGCGAAACCGAGCGCATTTGGCTTTACCTCCTACCCATCCTCACGATACCCGCCGCGGCCCGGCTTGCGGAAGCCGAGGCAGCGGCGCGAAGCCGCCGCTTCCGCTCCCTCGTGCTGGTCGTCCTATTCTCGCAAGTGGTGGCGATGCGGCTCTGCTTCTGGATACCTTGGTAACGCGCGGCCCGGATCGGAAAAAACGAGGCCGCCCTCGCGGGGCGGCTTCTTATTTCGGCACACAGCGGCGGGCCGCTCAGTCGCCCGATATAACCTCCAACGCCTTGGCGGCGGCTTTACGGACTTGCTCGTACTCATCCGAGGCCGCGACGCGGCTCAACGCCGCGCGCGCCCCATACGCCTTCAACTTTCTTAGCGCGCCGCAAGCCTCGTACCGCACCCATTCGTAATCGTCCCCGAGCGCCGCGATCAACGCGTCCGTCGCCGCGGCGTTGCCGAGTTCGCCCAGGCCATAAGCGGCGCTCGCGCGCACGTCGCCCTCGCTCTCGTTGGCGAGCGCCTCCATCAGCGGCGCCAGGGCCCGCTCATCGCCTATCTTCCCCAACGCGCCCAAAATGAACCGCCGTACGTTGGCCTCCGCGTACGGCAGCTTTTCTATCAACGGCTCGACCGCCCGCTTATCGCCTATCCTGCCGAGGGCCTCCGCCGCCAGGAGTTGAACCTTGGCGTCGTTGTCGTCCAGCGCTGCGACCAGCGCCGGCGTTGCGACGTCGAACCCCATAACCCCGAGCGTTTGGGCGGTGCTGCGGCGCTCTTGGACGTCGGGGCTCTCGAGTAGCTCTATTAAATAATATATATCCTGGGGCGGCTCCTTTTTCTCCGCGGCCCCCGCCCCGAACGCCGCGGCCAAGGCCAGGCACGCGACCGACCTCAGGACTTTGACCTTTCGGATAAACAAGCTAGCCGCCATCGAATAACCTGCTCACGGACCGGTTCCGGTGAATGGCGTCGATCGCGGCCCCGAAGAGCGGCGCGACGGAACATACTTTTATTTTTCCGCCAGCGCCCTCTTTCAGCGGCACCGTGTCCGTGACGAAAAGCGCTTTTAACCTGCTCGCCTCTATTTTATCGACGGCGTCCCCCGCCAGTATTGGATGGGTAACGACCGCGACGACGTCAACCGCGCCCCGCTCCAGCAAAAGCCCCGCCGCTTCGACCAAGGACCCGCCCGTAGACACGATATCGTCGATTATCACCACGCTCCGGCCCTCTACGTCGCCGATGATATTAACCGCGGCCACCTCTTCCGCCCCCGTACGGCGCTTGTCGACCACCGCGAAGTCAACCTTACCGGGCGCGCCGCGCTCCTCCCTCATTCGCTCGAGGCGCCGAGCGAAGGACCGCGCGGCTTTAACGCCCCCTACGTCGGGCGAGGCGACGACCAGTTCTGGGAGGGCGAGCGCCATGGCCGCCTTAGCGAAGATCGGCGCCGCGGCAAGGTTATCCACGGGTATGTCGAAAAACCCCTGTATCTGGCCCGCGTGTAGGTCCATGGTCAAAAGCCGGTCCGCCCCCGCGCGCGTCAGCAGGTCGGCCACAAGCTTGGCGGTTATCGGGACGCGCGGCTGGTCTTTGCGGTCCTGCCTGGCGTAAGCATAGTAGGGCACCACCGCCGTCACCCGGTACGCGGACGCGCGCTTGAGCGCGTCCATTATTATCATCACCTCCATCAAATTCTCGTTCACCGGGGGGCACGTAGGTTGGATCACGAAGCAGTCCCGGCCGCGGACGTTAACCTCGACCTTTAACGAAACCTCGCCGTCGGGAAACCGCCCCAACGACATCCGCCCGAGACCTTCGCCAAGCGACTCCGCCACGGCGCGCGCGAACTCGGGATTTCCCGTACCGGCAAATATCAACCTTTCGGCGTCCACAGCACCTAACCCTCTAGAAAATGAAATCTGGGGCGGGTGGATTCGAACCACCGCATGCGGGTTCCAAAGACCCGTGGCTTACCGCTTGCCTACGCCCCAAAGTTCTCTACTTATTGAGCTGCAATAAGTAGTATCTTCTATATGTATTTTATAACTTCATATTGTTTATGTTTCAAGTAAAAACCTTAGAACCGGTGAGTTCTGTAGGGATGGCGTCTTTAATAAGGTGTGGTTGTGGTGGGGGTTCGTTGTATTAGAATGGGCGGGCGGCGATGCGGATAAGTTAAAAAAGTTTTCAAGGGTATTTGGTTGTGTCTGGAAAACGCGGTGGTTACGGGGTAGAAAGCGGTGGGGAATTAGTTGGGAACTTAGCGGTACGTAGAGAATAGTGAATTTTTCCACGGCGCGGAGGTTTAGGAGGTGCGACTTAAACTGGTATGCGCTCGAGGTTCTTTTCGATGTCGCGTATCGTTTTGGTCAGGCCTTCCTCGCCGGAGGTAAGTTCGCCCTCGACTTTCGTGATGGAATAGAGGACGGTGGTGTGGTCGCGGTTCCCAAAGGCGAGGCCTATGTCGGCCAGCGAGGTGGACGTCTTTTCGCGGCACAGGTACATGGCTATTTGGCGCGCGCGGGCTACGTTGGCGCGGCGCGACTTCGACAGTAGGTCGCGGCGGCTGAGGTTGAAGTATTTAGCGGCGGCTTCCTGTAGTTGGTCGATGGACAGGCTCACGCGGCGGTCCTCGGGCGCGATCTCGGCTAGTATGTCCTGGGCGAGCGACATCGAAACCGCCGTTTTCGTATGGTGGGCGGTTGCGAAGAGGCGGTTCAAAACCCCCTCTATCGCCCTTATGTTCGTCGTAAGCCGCGTCGCGATGAGGTCGGCTACGTCGTCCGCGATCCTGATTCGCTTGAGTTCGGCCTTGCGCGCGATGATGGCGCGGCGGGTTTCGTAGTCGGGCGGTTGGATGTCTGCGATGAGGCCCCACTCGAAACGCGTCCGGAGGCGGTCCTCTACTTTGGGTATGTCCTTCGGCGCGCGGTCGCTCGATAAGACGATCTGGCTGCCGGCCTCGTAGAGGGCGTTGAAGGTATGGAAGAACTCGACCTGGGTACCCTCCATACCCGCGAGGAATTGGATATCGTCGACGAGTAGGAAATCGACGTTGCGGTATTTTCGGCGGAACGCGTCGGTCCGGTTGTTTTTCACCGCGGCGATCATCTCGTTCATGAAGTGGTCGCACGAGAGGTACGAGACAGTCGGGCCGTTGCCCTTTTGGAGCGTAGCGTGGCCTATCGCGTGCAGGAGGTGGGTTTTGCCGAGGCCCACGCCGCCATAAACAAATAGCGGGTTATACCGCGCGCCCGGGCTCTGCACCACCGCGCGGCAGGCCGCGTGGCAGAAGGAGTTCGACCGGCCCACGACGAACGTATCGAACGTGTACAGCGGGTTGAGCTTCGAGGCCTTGGGCGGCGGATACTTGGGTGCGCTTTCCGCCGGCGAACCGTCGCTCAAAAACAGCCCCTCCTGGCCCACCGCGGCCGCGATATCGACCTGCGCGCCCGGCCCCAAAACTTCTAGCGCCTTCGTCTCCAAAAGTTCCAAATATTTTTCTTTTATGAATTCGCGGTATAGGTTGTTCGGGACTTCGAGGCGGAGGACGTTGCCGCGGATCCCCTTACACGCCGCGGGCTTAAGCCACGTTTCGCACTCTTTGCGGCCCATTTCCGCGGCAACGCGCCGGTATATTTCCCGCCACACGCGGCTCTCCGCATTTGCCGCTTTCAACTTACCGCCTCCTGGTTGGCAGAGTCGCTGAGTGGGAGGGAGCGCGGGCATCCGCGGAGGCCCAGAATGAGCCGAGTTTTCCACAATCGTTCCCGCCCTCAATCGCGCCTGGAAACGTTATATCGCGGCCCCGCCTACGCCGCGCGAGCTTTGTCGCCATTCGTTTCGACTCGGCCTTTTTTCCCCTAAGGCACATATAGGCAACCGCCTGAAAGAGCGTCGGGACAGTTAAAGCTTTTATTTTCGGAAGGTTACGAACCCGACTTAACTAGTCGTCTTTCGGGGGCCGGTCAAAAAGACCTGCCCGATGTTAGGCAGGCGCGTCGGCGGGGAATTTTTTTAAACAGCTCCGGTTGAAGGGCCAAGGTCTCACGGTATAAGTTTTACACAGCTTATCAACAAGGAAAATCAGGCACTTACGACGCCGGATAATATAACATAATGCGGGGCGATTGCAAGAAAAAAATGCAGCGAGCCGGAGGCGGGGGGCTTTTTTTAGGCGTTTGACTACGCGGTGGCGTCGTGTTATTGTCCTTGCCGGGATTGTGCCTTGGCTAGTTACCTTAAGTTGAGCGGCGTAGATAAAATCTACCGCGGGCCGGTAACGCTGCTGAAACCTTGGGCGGCGAGGCACCGGATAGTCGCGCTAAGGGGCGTAGATTTAGAAGTAATGCCTGGCGAAGTCGTTTGCCTTTTGGGCCCGAACGGCGCGGGTAAGACGACCCTTCTCAAGATAGCCGCGGGCGCGGTAATAGCGGACCGCGGCACGGTCGAGGTCAACGCCGCTTCCGTAGGTTTCGTTGCGGGCGGCGAGCGGAGTTTCTACTGGCGCCTTTCCGGGGCGGAGAATTTACGTTTTTTCGCGGTCCTTTTCGGGATACGCGGCGCCGAGGTGGCGCCCCGGGTGGCCGCGGCGCTCGCGCGCGTAGGCCTCGCGGCGCGTGCCCACGACCCGGTACGTAACTATTCCGGGGGGATGCGTCAGCGGCTCGCTTTCGCGCGTGCCCTCCTCGCGGAACCGTCGTTGTTGCTCGTGGACGAATTGGCGGGGGAGTTGGATTACCCGACGACGTTGGAGTTGGCGCGCTTCGTGCGGGAGGACCTCGTGAAGAAGGAGGAGCGGGGCGCGCTCGTCGCCACGCACCAGTTGTGGTTGGCGCGCGCGATCGCGGACCGCGTCGTCGTATTGGTCGGCGGCCGGGTAGTCGCGGCGGGGCCGCCGGGGAAGGTGTTGGGCGCCCTTTCCGCCCGCTACGGGGCGCGGCTGGCGCGCGTCGACAAGGCCGCGCTCAGGGCGCTGGAGCGGCGCGTGGGCCCCGTCGACGTCCAACGAGGCCCTGAAGTGTCGTTCGTTTATTTCGACGAGCCCGCCGATGCCGAGGCGCTCGCGGAGGCTTTTAAAATTTTGGCCGAGGCCGGGGCTTCGCCGGCGATAAGGGTTCCGGAGGCGAAGGAGGCGACGTACCTGTCGCTCATAGGGGGCCGGAAGGATGTTTAATTTTTTCCGAGTATGGGCGGCGTTTTTCCGGCGCGATTTTCTTAACCTCGCCTCTTATCGTTTATCGTTTTTTATGGCGTTGGTCTCCCTCGTATTTTATTTACTTATATTCTTTTTCGTCGGTCGGGTATTCTCGGGGCTCGGCTCGGCGTACCTGTCGCGGTACGGCGGCGCGTACTTCCCCTTCGTAGTCATCGGCCTCGCGATGCAGAGTTTGGTCGGCGCCGGCTTGGGAGGGTTGTCCCAGGTCATATCGAGCGAACAATACCTTGGGACGCTCGAGCCCATGCTCGGGCGGCGGGGCGGCGCCTTCCGCGTTCTCGCCGCGGCCTCGTTATCCCGTTACATAACTTCCTCCGGCCGCCTTATTGCCTACTTCGTGGTAAGCGCGTTGGTTTTCGGCGTTTCTTTTAGGCTCGGCGGCTTTCCCCTATTCGCCGCGGTAACGGCGCTCACGGTCGCGGCCTACTTCGGTTTGGGGATGTTTTCTGCGGCGTTCCTCCTCGCCTTCAAGCAGGGCAATCCCGTAAACCTGTTCTTCGGTCAATTGGCCGCGCTCTTATCGGGAGTATATTTCCCCGTGGAAGTATTGCCCGATTGGTTGCGCGCCGTCGGCGCCTTTATCCCCCTCACGTACGCTTTGGAGGTGGGGAGGTCCGCCCTTCTGACGGGCGCGGCTCCCGCGGCCTCCGCCAAGGCGCTCGCCATCCTCGGCTCCTTCGCCGCTGTCTCGCTCGCGGTGGGTGCGGCGAGTTTTAGGTGGGCCCTCGTGCGCGCCAAACGAGACGGTTCGCTAAGCCAATACTGATGGCGACGGACCGCGAGCGAGGGAGGGTAAGGCTCATCGTCAACGCCGACGACTTGGGCTCGAGCGCGGCCGTCAACCGCGGCGTAGAGCGGGCTTGCCGCGAGGGGATCGTAACGTCGGCCTCGCTGATGGCCGGCGGCCCGGCTTTCGACGACGCGCTGGCGGGTTTGGATGACTTGGCCGAGTTGGGCGTCGGCGTACACCTCACGTTGGCCGGCGGCCTCGCGGTCCTCGACGCCGGCGGGGCGCCGACGCTCGCGGGCCCGGGGCGGGCCCTCCCGAAGGACGCGGCGGCTTTCGCGCGCGCCTTCTACTCCGGAAAGATTTCGCTCGCCGACGTGCGGGCCGAGCTGCGCGCGCAAATTGCCCGGGTATCGGCAGCCGGCATCCGCATTACCCACCTCGACGGCCACCAACATCTCCACAACCTTCCCGGCGTGGCCGCGGTCGTGATAGGGCTCGCTCGCGAGTTCGGCGTGCGCGCGGTCCGTCTGAGCCGCTGCCGATTGTGGCCCCCCGGGCGCCGATGGCTCGGGCGCCAGCTCGCGCTCTGCCTTTTCGCGGAGGCGTTCGGGGTACGCGCGCGCCGTGCCGGCCTCAGGATGCCGGACGGCCTCGAGGGCCAGGAGTGGGCGGGGGCTCTTACCGTGGAGCGGTTATTGGCGATCGTGGCGCGGCTCGAGCCGGGGACGCGGGAGCTTGTGTGCCACCCCGCCGCGCGCGAGCCGAGCGGCCACGCGGATGCGGACGGCTACGGCCGCGCGGGCGAGCTCAGGGCGCTAACGGCTCCCGCGGTGCGCGCCGCGCTCCAGGAGCGGGGGGTTCGGCTGATAAACTACGCCGCGTTATGACGGCCCGGCCGACGCCCCGGAACGTGTTGGAAGTTGCGGCAGAGCTCGCCGCGTGCGAGCTATTTTTATTAAATTATCGAAAGAGGGCTTTGACGCGACCGAGGCTCGTCGGCTCCACGGCGACGCCGCCGTACTCGCGCGGGTCCGTGGCCAGTTCGTAAACGTAGCGCTCGCCCGTGAAGGTGGAGACGAAAATACTTTGAAGCGACGGGCGGCCGCAGCAGGCGCCGCCGACGTACTCGTCGTTCACGTCGAAGGCGAAGCTCGCGACGCGTTGGCCGCCGGTCGTGTATTCGCGGGCGTCGAAGTGGGGCCGGCCGGATACGAGCCACAGGTTGGAGGCGGCCGCGGCGAGGCCGTGGTTTTTGGCGTGGGCCGCGGCGAAGGAGGAGACGACCGCCCCCTTAAAGTCGAGCCGGTAGACCAAGGCCGACTCGTAAGACGACGCGTAGAGGTACGAGGCGGCCCAGGCGAGGCCGTTAACGTGGACGCCCGCTTTAAATGGGGCGTCGAATTTGTTCGTAATTGCGCCGGTGGCGGCGTCGAGGACGAATATTTTTGCGCGTTTGAGGGGCGAGGTCAGGTCGTCGGCCACGTAAATGCGGCCGGGCGTGCCGGGCCGCCACGCCAGGTCCATCGCCCAGTAGACCTCCGCGGGGCAGTTGAAGTGACTTTTGACGCTGGCCGTCTCGCCGTCGTAGACGAACCTGGATATGCGGACGCGGTTGGGGCCGCGGTTGTCGGCGACGGCGTATTCGGCGGCGCCGTCGAAGGCGAGGCCGCGGGGCCCGTTCAAGGAGACGCCGGGTACGTTAAAGCTCGAGATTATTTGGCCGGGCGCCGCGGCCGCGGCCGCCGCGGCCAGCGTTGCCGCCAAAGACTTCGCGATAAGGTTCCTGCTCAAGGCTCTCACTTTAATTGCGACCTCGCGGTCGGGGTGCACGGGCCGCCCCGGGGAAGGTTTAATTTCATAAATTAATCATATCATCTTCAGCGGCCCGCGTCCACATCTTCTCCTCGCGCGCGGGCCCGTACGTATTCGCCCGCCCGCGGCTCGAGCGTCTCGAAGTCTTCCGGCCGGGCGCCCACCTCGACACACGCGTTCCTCGCGAGGCGTAGCCCCGCGGGCAGCTCGCTCTCCCGCCCAACCAGCACCAGCCCCGACGTGAGTTGGTCCGCGTAATAGCGGTTGGGGGCGCAGTCGTCGCCGTAGCCCAGCTCGCAGCCGTCGCTCACGGTAGTTTCCTTATCGATAATGACGCGCTCGAGGCGGCAATCGGCGCCGACGCGGCACTCGTCCAGGATGACGGAAGATTCCACCGTCGTGCCCGGGCCCACGGTCACGCCGGGGGAGATGACCGAGTTCCGCACGGCCCCGTATATCTTGCACCCCTCCGCGACGAGCGAACGGGCCACGGATGCCCCCGCGTACGTGCGCGCCGGCGCGTAGTCGCGGCTCGGCGTCCGGATGGGCCAGGCCGGGTCGTAGAGGTTCATGTCGGGCGAGTCCGCGATCAGGTCCATATTGGCGTCGAAGTAGGCGTCGACGGTCCCCACGTCCCGCCAGTAATCCTCGAAGATGTAGCCGTAGACGCGTTGGTCCTCGATGAGGGCGGGGATGACGTGGCGGCCGAAGTCGGTCATCCCCTTCGGCACGAACGCCATAGCCTCGAAGAAGGCCTCCCGCGTGAAGAGGTAAATGCCCATCGAGGCCATATCCGACTTCGGGGCGGGCGGCTTCTCCTCGAAGCCGACGACGCGGCCGTCCGGCGCGAGCTGAAGCGTCCCGTAGCGGGTGGCGTCTGCGCGAGGTACGCACAGCGTCGCGACGACGACGTCGGCGCGCTTGGCCTCCAGGACCCGCCGGAGGAGGGTGTAGTCCATCGCGTAGACGTGGTCGCCCGCGAGGACCAGTATATATTCGAAGTTGCGGGCGGCGACGTAGTCGCGGTTCTGGAAGCAGGCGTCCGCGGTCCCCTTATACCAGTCGGAGTCGGCGCGGCCGAGGTGGGGCTGGAGCAGTTCGACGCCGCCCCACCTACGGTCGAGGTCCCACGCGCGGCCTATGCCGACGTGCTTCATCAGCGAGCGCGGGCGGTACTGCGTGAGGACCGCGACGCGGAAGATGCCGGAGTTAACGCAGTTGGAAAGCGAGAAGTCGATAAGGCGGTAGCGGCCGCCGAAGGGGACCGCGGGCTTGGTGCGGCGGCGGCACAACTCGGCCAGCCGCTCGCCCTTGCCGCCGGCGAGTATGAGCGCGAGCGTATTCCGCATGAGGCGTTTATTTTACGAAGGGGGGGCCGTTTTTTAAAGTAAATTTTAAACCCGCCAAGGGGAGCGTGCATCGTCGATTTCTATTAAGGCTTTTCGATCGGGAAACTATATTATTTAAGATCGGCGCGTAGTATTTAAAAATAATTTAGACGGTAATAGAGCGCCGCCGTCATGGGCTAATATTATTAAAAATAAACGCATTTGTTAAAATATGAGCGGAATACTCAACTTAGGGTCGAATTGTTCATTTTTCCCTTGACGAATATACGTTATTATTTGAAAATTTGTATTTAGGAGGAATATTTTCTATTAAAGGGGCAACCTTGTTACCTAATGCAGGAAGGGAATCGAAAGGGGTTCTGGAAACTCGCCGATAACCGGGATGCGGTCCAGGTTGGGCGCGCGGCGCCTACCTGGCTTTTATTATGGCTCGACGACGGCTATCGGGGCGACTTGGAAGGGACCTCCTACTCTTGCGCTATGGGCACGGGCATCGCCGCCGGGTGTATGGTGATGCTCGAGGGCCCGTACGAGGGCATCGACCACGACGTGCGCGAGTGCATCCATCACGGTGGCGCGAATTGGCCCGGTTACCCCGACGAGAAATGGGGCTACGGGACCGAGTATTACGACAAGGCGTTGGACCGGGCTATGGAGATTCGCGACGGCGGCGGCGACGGCGGCTCGAGG
>JABAOC010000906.1_pt4 | contig 50305 bp, 54 predicted proteins | sample 7062161 | NCBI WGS metagenome assembly JABAOC01 (sample SAMN14538625, study PRJNA623070) | marine sediment metagenome | biome: marine biome [ENVO:00000428]; feature: marine pelagic biome [ENVO:01000023]; material: deep marine sediment [ENVO:00002113] | place: India: Gulf of Khambhat ... | reverse complement strand
ACAGTGCATACCTTCTTAAAAATTCTCTCTAACGTTCCAGACACTTTCATCAGTCGTAAAGTGGGTGCAGCCAACGCGAAGAAAATCTCAGCTGAGGCTGAAAAAATTTTGGCGAGAGGTGGCTTAACAACTCTAACTGGAAGAAATCTCCTTCGGAAATTTGACGAAAAACTCAGAGATCCCGACCACAAGCTTAATCCGGGAACAACAGCAGACATTACAGAGGCAGTTTTAGCTGTCAGTATCCTAAAGGGATACAGACCATAACTATATCTGAGTTCCTTTTTTAAACGAGCGTCCGCACTAGTGAAGTTGAACATCCTAGTTTAAATTTCTGAAATCTTCTAGTATGCAAGAGAGGTGCGAATACAATATGTTTCTGGTCGCTGTCGTTGGAGGCAAAAAATCAGGTAAAACCACCGCCGTTGAAATCTTAATCAGAGGACTGACAGAAAGAGGCTACAATGTCGCTACATTTAAGCACATACCCGAAACTGACTTTACGATTGACACCACTGGGAAAGACACTTGGAGGCACGCCAAGGCTGGAGCTCGCACCATCATAAGCGTAGCACCAAACGAACTGGCCGTCATCAGAAAAGCCGAAACTGCAAAATACAGCCTAGAACAGTTGGTTGCAGAATGTAAAGATTATGTGGAAATTATAGTCCTTGAAGGTTTCAAGAAATTAATTGGCCAAAATCTAGCCGTGCCAAAAATTGTTGCTGTCAAAAAAATCGATGAGGTTCTTGAGGCTTCTAAAAACTATAGACCCATACTCACTTTCGTTGGTCCCATTCATATCGAAGGGGCGAAACCGAAAATTCGTTACGTCGACGCACTTAAAGAGCCTGAAAAGTTAGTGAATCTAGTGGCCCAAAAAGCTGCAATGTTAATTGAAAGAAAACGGGAAGACAAAGAAAAACTACAACTTCAGCTTGATGAACGCGTCTTACCATTAAATCCTTTTGTTAAGAAAATTTTAAGAAATACTATTCTTGGGATGATTTCAACATTGAGGGGAATTACCATCAGAGGAGACGAAAAAATTTCAATAATTATCAAGCTTTTTTCTGGTCGTAAGTGAAGTCATGTGGCTTTTTTTGGGGTTTAGAAAGAGATTATTGAATGTTGCTAAAGAGAGAGAAAGGAGTTCTCAGCTACTGCCGAAGAAACATAGCTCTCTAAACCTTTCCAATAGCCACATGATCCTTGCTTAAGCTTGACAACGAACCTCCTTTCAAGTTAGAGCGCCTTAAAGGCGTCAAACCATCGGTTGTAAGATGCCACCATGTCTAGGGAAACGCTAGGTTTTCTTTCTTCTAAGATCATTCTAAAGTCATCCATGGACATGGGTCTCGGCTGAGCATGTTTATCACTTGCTAGACCCGATTCGAAGAGTTCTCCAATAACCTTTAGGTGGGCTGATTGGCATACGTCCCTTATGTCACTTCCAGAGAATCCTTCAGACAACCTTGCAAATTCATCGAGATCCACATCTGGCGCCAATTTCAGATGAGTTGTATACAGTTTAAGCATTTTTAGGCGTGCTTCGTAATCCGGTAAGGGAACTATTATTCGCTTCTGAAATCTCCTTATGAAGGGCCAATCTAAAGCCCAAGGTTTGTTGGTAGCTCCAATCACATAAGCATGAATGTTCTTGCCCTTGTCTATAATTCCATCCATTTCTTTTAGGAACTGGTTTCGAACTCTGGTTTCTCCACCAACCTCGGTTGAGTGCATTCCGATTAGCGAATCTAATTCGTCGATGAAAACTATTGCTGGGCATCCGTTATTGGCAGATTTCCTAGCCGAAGCAAAAAGTCTTGCGACATTTTGCTCAGCTTCTCCTAGCCATTTTGACATGATCGAGGCTGCATCCACTGAAATGAAGTTTGCGTCGATCTCTGTAGCAACCGCAGCGGCTAGTAAGGTTTTTCCGCATCCAGGCGGGCCGAAGAGAAGTATTCCTCTGGGCCATCCCAGTGTGAACAAATCTGGTCTCTCAACAGGATAAACGATGGCTTCTTTGACGGCTTTCTTTGCCTGCTCTAAACCAACAACTTGATTCCAGTTTACTTCCGGTTTTTCTTTGAGCACCAGTTCATCGTAAGTTGCCTTTTCTTTTGCTCCTGAGGGCTCTATCATGTCAGCCGCTTTTTCTGTTTGCGGCTGAATAGGCCCAACACCTTGCAGAGCTTTTATTCTTTCTTGATATGCCATTGCACGTTGAATGTAAACCTTGTTTAGACCGTAGTTGGGGTACAACTGGACGAGTTTTAGAAGGGTTGAAATGCCCTTCTGATACATGGTGATGGCCATTCCTCTAGAGCCTTGTTTATCGAGGCGAACTGCTTCAAGTGCATAGCTCGTTGCAGCTTTTTCAAGTTCATGGGATGCACTCATGAGGGTCACCGTTCGATTGTTATCTTGCCTTGCATACCCAATTTTTCTAGGGCTTTTTCCACTTCTCCGCATGGAATATTCAGATCAAATGCGCATTGGCTGATGTCAATTTGTCCTTCACGTTTTTTGGCGTATTCCAGAACTGTTTCTGCTAAAGACTCTTGAACCATGAAGGAAACGCGCTTCAATTCCGTGTCTTTGTAAGATATGTAGTTTTGAGGTTCGGTTTGTTCACGAACTTCTGAGCAAGTAGCGGTGAGAGCAACCAGTTGTTTAACTTTTTCTACGTGACGAGACTTTTCCATGACCGGAGCTGAAATCGGCGGCTCAGGTAATTCCTCCGTTAATTTCTTTTCCAGAAAGGCTGAGACTTCTTTAAGGACTTCTTCGCCACCTGGAGTCTTTACATCTATTGGCATGTTTAACTCTGAAGAACTGATGGTCGTCATGGCTAGCGTTTCGTTTATGCTCTCGTTAACCCTTTCCATTTCATATGCCATTTGAGGCATTATTATTGTGAGACGCTTTGTCACTGTGTGAAGAATTCTAAGAGCTGGCTTCAGATCTGCGAAGGCTGCGCTAAATTCTTTGAGTGTTTCAAGTCTTAATATTACGCGTTCTACGAAGATTTGGGTCTGGGAGATAATTTTAGTCAATTTTCTGATTTCCGCTAGCTCGTTAGCGAAAATCGTTGCGCGTTCGATGTTTTTTTCTTTTAGTGCTTCTGAACAGGTCTTGAACAGGGCTGTATCTCTTTGATGCAATCTAACTATGACTTGTCCGAGTTTAAATCGCTGAGTTTTAAGTTTCGGCACTGCCTCAAAGATTACGTCTTCAAGTGTTACAGGATTACTGAAAGGGTTTTTTATGGCGATCCCTCACAGGCTTTAATGTTTATTACTTCTGGTTATTCGGGTTCCTCACGTGAACAACAACTGGTGGTTCTGGAAGATTTGGGGAAGGAGGAGAAGCGGGAGCAGTTGCTTCTTGCGTCTCCTTCTGGGTTCCTGTTTCAGGTGGCTTCACTGTAGTTTCTCCTAGAAGTAGGTTGAATAGTTTGCTCTTCAACGCTTCCAGATCGCTTTTTTCGGCGTTAACGCCTTTTAATCCCCACTGTATTATTCCTAAAGCTTTCTCGTACGATTCGTCGTCGATTCTGCCAATTTCGCGCTCAATTTCCAGATTTATCAAGGCTGAGTGGAGTTCTGTTATTTGTTTCGTGCATTTAGTGATCTGTTTGTTTGTGTCGTCCATAACCGCTTTAGCGTCTGCTTTCAACTGGTTTAAAGCTCCTTCAAAATTGTTGTGGAGATCATCAAACATTTCCGGCGGGATCTTTTTCTTATCTACAAGCTCGTTCAAAGCCTGATCTTTTCGCCAGATAAGAGGTATTTGCTGACAGAGAGTTTTTGCCCGCAATTTGAGCGGCGGCAAAATTACAAAGTCACCATTTTCCACTCTAAATTGATCGCTTGGATAGCTAAGAAATTCTCCGTCCCCATGTTCTATGAATATCCCATCTACGCGACCGGTAGGGGTTACTCTGAATGATGCTACTCGACCAATTTGGCGTCCGTATTCATCCTTAACTTGCTTGCCAATAAAGAGAAAGGGGTTGGAAGTGGATTTTGACGTGGTTTCACCTCCTTATATCCATGAAACGTCAAGTTTTCTTGGTTGGTTAAGTTTCGGTTTGGGCTGCCTCGCCGAAGGTAGGTATGCCAGTGGGTAGGTCTGGGAATTTTTCTTTGACTTTCTGTTCCGCAACCGTGGCTGCTTCGTTTAAGATTTTCTGGGCGTCTTCGCCTGCTGTCTGGAAGTCTATGTTCAAACCAGAGTTGTGGCCGGCATCCATAATTATTCCGCTGAGTAAGTTTCCAATGCTTCCAAGTTCCCTTTCAGCTTCTGGAAAGACTGCTGCCATTCCGTTTTTGACGCTGCGTAAAACGCCGATTGCTGGAGCCAGTGTGCTAACGACGTCGCCGAGTTCTGAAACTGTGCTTAACCTGAGGGATATTTGTTCCAAGGCTAGTCTTGCGTGGATTATCATTCTTTCCATTTTTCGTATTTCAGCCAGTTCGTTGGCGAAAACGTTGGCTCGTGCCATGTCGTGTTTTGAGTAGGCGTTGACGATTTTTGCGAATATTGATTTGTCGCGTTCTGAGAAGCGGTCGGTTGCCTTGTCTAGTCTTTGGATTTGCATAGTAATTCGTTTGATGGCGTAATCTAAGCGTGGTTTCAATGGACCTGGAGGACGAACAGCTTCCTTAATCCTCGTGGTGAGAGGTGCATCGTCTATTCCTTCTCCCCATCTTTTAGCAAACTTTTCAGACATTTTAATTCCTCACAAAGAGGGGTAGTTTAAAACGTATTATTACATTTTTAATATGTAGAAATCATTCACAAATATACCTAACAACATATCCACCTTTTGCCGTCGTTTTGAGCTTTAAATCTCGGATGGAAATAGAGGAGAGGCGCACTTGCCATAATAAACAGTTTCGTGTAAGTTAGACTCAAAAGCGCGAAGATTTAACTGTTAAAACAAGGTGATTACAATGGGTGACCGATTAAAGATACTAGGAATATTTGCCGTTTTAGGGTTTGTAGGTGGAGTTTCAGCCAACGCCCTTTATCACGTGGTGTGGCCTTGGCTATTAAATGTCTTTCCGTCAATATTTACCGCTGAATGGGTTATGTCAGGGATCGCCGGCGCTTTAATAACAACATGCCTAGTAGTGATTTGGGTGTACCTAAGTCGACCTTCAGAACCAAAGTAAAAAACTTCCCTATATTCCAATTTTTTTCGAGCTTTTTCCTCTTTTCTTAGTGATAACCCCTGAACTTCGGATATGCCTTGTGAATAATTTCCTAAGTAGATATGACCAAATACATGAAAAACTTAAAGTGGAAAGATTCAGTTTTTTGCCGTTCTACATTTTTCTCTTTATTTGGGAAAGTTACTGGAGTAAATAGGTAAAAAGTAAAAAGCTTTCACCAAGTAACATTTTTCAGGCTTTCTTATGCCTCTCAAATGAAAACCCCTTTCCATAAATGAAAAAACTTTGCGCGCTGGGCTTCTCTTCTGGTTTGTATAGGCGTTTTTCGTAAGCCGATTTTGGTTTGAATTTTCCTCGATACTCTCTCATGGCTGTCTTTCGTCGAGCTATGTTTTGAAGTCGCGCTTGAGCTTTAGCTATTCGAGTCAATGAAGGCTTCTTGACTTTTCTTGGTTTGTACTCTGGAAGAATGACTTTGGAGGCGAGTCTTCTGTATTTACGTTTCTTTTTGGGTTCTGACAATTCAGAACGAGTAAAAATCACGGCTCCTTCTTTCAAGTCCACTTTCTTTACTTTCCAACCTACACTAAGCCATGCTTCGCCTTGAGGGGTACCTTTCGTGTTGTTCCACCATTCCGTGTTTTGAATTGCTGAAACTGGAAGGTTGTTGCCGATTATTCCCTCTATTCGTGAGAACTGGAGTTTGACCCAGCGGGTCCACTGGGCTTTTCGAGACAAATAGAATGTAAGAGAAGTGTATTTGCCCCTAAATGTTCGTTTAGGCGAAACGAACCTTCTTGCACAATTAAGACAGACAAAGTATTTGCTTTCCACCAAATCCGCAGTTATGCAACTTTTACAGAATCGCCCTTTACACCGAAAACAAGGTCTAAGAGCATAATACGGCATAACTCGACCACATAAACTACACTTCTCCTTTGAACCTGGAGGGTGAGACCCACCCAAAGGATAAAAAACACTCCGCATCTATCCTGACGCCTCGCTTCAATGGACACAATAGAACCAACAAAAATAAGTATTACTAGCCACAACTCAGGCGAGCACATTTGATCCTCAACATTTTGATAGCCATAAATCTGGTCTTCTTTAGGTAAAACAGAATATATAGTCTCTTCAGTTTCTGTTCATAGAAGAAGATCAACGAATGTTTTATTGTTGTTTTGAAAAAATAGCGATGAATATGAGAAAGAGGAAGTTAGTGTGTCTTAACTCCAGCTGTTCACAAAGAGAGTTGCGAATTGATTCCAAGCGCGAACCTGTATTTCCTGTAAAATCATATTTCATCCAATGAAATATTGTTCAAATATGTTCGCCCCTTTTTGTCTTTAGGGAGATTTCTTAGAAAAAGGAGAGAGAAAGGAATGTTTGAAGAAATGACACTTTCGGCTACGCATTGGCTTATCATCATATTTGGGTTAGTGCTGTTCTTCCTAATCGTTTACGGTGCTTTAGGGGTTCGGGCATCAAAAACCGGGTAAAATTCATTAAACTCGTAGCAAGGTACTTCGGATAGCAACAAAAAAGGTGAAGTTAGGTAGGGGTTAAAACCCCACACAAGGGCGCGTAAGATTTAGGTTCTTTCAGCAAATGCCTTTGCTATATATTGAAGTATCATGACGGTAGTCCAATCGTATTTAGAGCCTTGCTAATACTCCATGTATGCAATGTCGACTACTGTGCACACGCCAAGAAGAACCATCTAGATCTTTTCTTTTGACAAAAGTAAATCAATGAGTGCTTTCTGGTCGATTTCAGCTCGGGTTCTCCAGTCTAGATAAAGTTGTTTGGCTTCATCCTCAGCTAGGTATCCAGATCGAATGTAACTATTCAAGTTTATATCAACCCTCCAGCCCGGAAGCTTGTTTCGTAGGAGTTCTTCTACTTCCTTGCGGGGAGCCTTTCCTTTCTTTGCTATGATATAAGAGATTGCTGTGGCTAAACCAGCTATGTCATCTATGCGCCAGCCCATCATCTTAGTTTCTTTTGGGGATAATCCTCCCCTCAGAGTTATATAGAATCGAGCCTTATCCAACTGTTCGCGAGTTGGCTCTTCAACGGTTTTCTCTTCCTCAAAAACGGTTTTTACCTGCAGATCAAGCTTTTCCAGATGGCTATCAAGTATTTTAAGTACTTTCGGGTAATCTGACCCCAGTTTCTTTCTTAGTTCCCATCCCTTAACGCCAGGCTTTCTGTGACGTCTATAAAAGAGAAGGTGGGTTGCCCTCTTGATTTTTCCTGAGTAGTATGCTTTTCTTTTCAATTCTGTTTGTCTCCTTTCCAGTTCGTCCATTCTTCAAAGCTGATGGAAACTGGAATGGAAACCATCTGCTTTTTTCCTAGCATAGGCCGTGGTTTCTCAAAGGGTTTGATGTAGATCTCTTCCTCCAAGGGATACAGTTCTAAGGTAGCGTATCCATAGGTTACGAGAAAACTTGTCATATACGCTTTCTTTACCGTTTCAGGATATGTGTCAGCGCCGATGAAATTCCAGTATAGAATTTTTTCTTTTCCACCAACTCTGTGCTTTAATTCTTCCCAGAAGACTTCCAACTCTTCTAAGAATGATTTATCAGTCAGTATTTTTAGCTTAATCAATTCTTCGCGCGAGGTAGCTCCAATTTCCGTTTCCAAGGAACCACTGTTTAACCATCTCTCACTTAGAGGAAGAAGACTCCGCCAGTATTTAGTGGCTTCGGCTATACTAAGAAGGGAAATCTGTTCCAATTCGACGATTGGATGCCAAGCTTCTAGAAAAATTGTGGCAAGCTCTTCCTTACCCAATATCTGTATTTTTTCTTGGAGGAGAAAGGGGTCCGTGTAAAGAGAAGTTGATCGATGTTTAACCCAATCTCCTTGAAGTTTAATTATTGATGCGAGTTGATGGATGGCTTCGGCGTCTAGGCAGATTTCTTCCAGCGATTTCCATTCAGGGAAATATTTTTGAATAACTGCTAGGATGTCATCAACATCTACATTAAACGGATCGAGACTTCTTTCTTCAATAGATTTGCACATACTGATGACGCGTTGAAGATATTCGCTACCTTGCTTTTTCATTTTCGAGGGCAATCAAGATACCTCCTTGATGAGCGACGCTCCCTCTACATTTTGAACTGTTATGATGTGAACATCCTTTCCTGTAAAGGTCACTTGACTAGGTGTGATGGCCAAGTATTGAACGTCTAAATTCCTAACTGAAGAAACAAGGAGATTTGCTATAATTTCCTTGTTTTTAGGGTCCATGTGAACGTCATATTCGTCGACAGCTCTGAAAGGAGATTTGACATGTTGCTGTAGAGCTAGTAGAAAAGTCATGGTAGCAGTGCTTCTTTCTCCTCCGCTTTGAGTATAAACGTTAAGAGGAACTGGTTTCCCTCCTTTGAAACCAACAAATATTTCAAGGCCAGCTGCTTCAATATCGTGTTCATTTACCAATCGAACGCCTCCGATCGCGTGGGCCTCTAGGAGAATTCCTCGATATTTGACATTAACGCGACCCAGAAGGTTTTTAATAACTCTTTTCCACGCTTCCATTCTAGTTTTTACCTCTTCCATAGCCTTTTCGCGATTTTCCGCCACCAAGCGTGCTTTTTCCTTTAGCTCTAGATACAGTTTGGAATAGGATTCATACATGCGTTCGATATCTTCGGAAACGTCAGCCAGGGCGGCGAGATATCCATCCGTTACCCGAATCTCATCTAGAATCTCAATGTCACTTTTCACGGGCACGATTCGAGGCCCCATTTCTTCAGCTCTTCTCATACTTTCCCTAAAATCGGCGTTTGCACTTTGGAGCTCCTTACTCAGCTTCTTCAAAACTTTCGAAAGATCTTCTTTTCGATACTGTAGCAAGGCATTGTTGATCTTGCGGTTTAAAACATCACTAGATACGCCCTCAATTTCTAGATCAAGATGATCTGTCTTTACTTTGACATCAGTGATCTGGAAATCCAATTTTACAAGATGTTCTTTAGAGTTTTTAACCTCTTTTTCTAACCTTTCGCTTTCGATGGTGAACCGCTGAGTCCATGTGCTCTCAAGATTTTTGTAGGTTGCCTCGATTTCGGTTAGTTGATTTTTGAAATCGATAGGATTGGTGTTTTCACGGAGTATATTTTCCAGCAATCTAATTTTATCTAGATGCCTCTCCATTTCTTTATGACTGATTTCAGCCCAAGATTCTGTTTCCTTCAAAGATTGTTCAGCCATTGAAATTTTTGATTCATAATTCGCCTTTTTACGCTCCAAGACCAATCGTTCTTCAAAAAGTCCTCGCCATTCGTTCTTCGTTTTTTCTAGTTTTCTCTGAAGTTCTTTCAATTGGTCATTAATGATTTTTGTTTCGTTTTCGACTTGCAGGATCTCGTTCTGTTTCTTTTGGATTTTCTCCTTCAGCTCGTTGACAATTTTCTCTCTTTTTAAAACTTCAGTCCATGCTAATTCTCGTTCAAGAAATCGCCGTTTCATTCTAAGTTGCTTTTTCTTTTGTAACCGATCATATTGTTCTCTCCAGTAGGTTAGGGTTTGTTCAGCTGAAGCGAGTAGTTTTTCCACGGATTCCTCTTGGCTCAAAATGCGACTTAATTTCTTCTGGGCTTTCAAGACGTTTTTGCGATAGGATTCGAAGCCAACCGCAGCTTCAACTATCCGTAGTTTTTCCTGAGGAGAGAGCACCGTGAATTGTTCCACCATATTCTGGTGCATTATAATGAGCATGTTTTCAGGGTCAACTCCGAACTTAGAGAGAAGCCGTCTAACTTCAGCCGTAGTTGCAGCTCTGTTTTCCAGTTCGAACCAGTATTTTCCATCTAACCTCAAACTTCTTGTCAAAAAGATCTGGTCTTTCTTAATCCTAGGATATGGTCGGCGCCCACTTTTTGAAGAGTTGTCCAGGACTAAAGTCACTCTTCCCTGATCTTTTCCCCTTCGGATAAGGTCACTTAATTTCTTAGAGCGTTCTGTGTAGGATTGGCCCAGTGTGACCGAAATTCCAATGAGCATTGACGATTTACCTGAGCCGTTGGGTCCACAGACAACATTGACGCCTGGTTTAAAAGGTATCCTAGCATATTCGTAGGACATGAAGTTTTCCAAGATGATCTCTCGGATCAGCATTGCCTGTGGTCGCCTCTTGATATTTTGGTGTTTTGAGACACTTTCCACAATTAAGGGAATCTCGATGCCGAAGAGGCTGAGTCATAGTAGGCTATTAACTTTTCTACTCTTTCTATATTTCTTGCTTCTCAGGAACAATGGCTCTCCTTACAAATATCCCGGCTGCAAGTTTTGTTACTGCCGCGGCAATGAACATATATGCGCCTATACCTAGACCCCAGAATACGCGTAAGATTCCGTAGGAGTCAAGGGTATCGCTATATTCTCCCATTATTGGTGATGACGCCATTTCTCTAATCATTTCATCTATCTGTTGGGGCACTGCTTCTCCTCCCATAGCGTTTGCGAACGACGTTATAAGTCCACTTAATAGGATTATGCTGACTAGAATTATTATCACAGGAATCAACGATGTGATGGCACTAATTATGCGCGCGCGCATAAAATGAGAGAATGACTGTATTTCAGGTTCTACGTGCTTTGACTTTTTTAAGATTCGAGCTTATGTTTTAGATGATTCAAGTATAGAATGTTGTCGGTTTCAGTTTCTTGTTTTCAGGAGAAGTTCCATGGTTTGATAGTCTCGAAGGAATCGCATACCTTTCTCGGTTGTATGATAGGAATTTCCGATTTTGAGAAGGCCATTTTCTAGTAGTAAAGTGATGTATTTTTCGACAAATCTGTAACTAAGTCCGCACGAATACATAATACGTGTCTTTTTTGCTCCATGCTTTGAAACTTTTAATATTTCCGCAATTATTTCAAAAGAACTCCTCATCTACTTCACTTCCATGGCCTACACTTTTCGTGGGATCGGAATGGTTCTGAAATGTATTTTGAAATTGTTTTCTTGAGCTGGCTTACAAAACCTGTTTGTTTGACGGCTTTGTCTGAAGTTTTTTTGAATCGTTTTTCTGCCTTAATTGAAGAAATTAGTCCCTTAGCGAACTTTGTCAAAACGGTGGTTTGTTCTTCTGTCAATTCTTTATCTCTCTGTTTCTCAAGCTCGCCTACGAAATTTGTAAGAGCCGCAATTGCTTCTTCGCCATGCAATATTGGAGGCTCTGGAACCTTAGTAAACTGCATTTCTATCACTAGAACACAATGTTAATTTTTTCTATAAATACCATCCTCTAGGAATCATAACATTCCTGATTTTGATATGTTCTGTGAGTCACGTGGCACTCATAGAAAAAGAGTAAGGTTCGTGAGCTGTCTATTTTTCAATTCCAGCAGTTTTTCTAATGAACCTACCTACCTTCTCGATTTGATGATCCTCAATTTTCTTTAGTAAAGTATTCATTTTTCTTTCACCTGTTTCTCTCTCTTTAATCCATTCTTTTGCAAACTTACCGCTTTGGACGTCCCTAACTGCTTTTCTCATGTTCTCCTTCACGTGTTCGTCAATGACTTTAGGTCCAACGACTAATCCACCGTAGTTTGCTGTTTTCGAGACCGCTTTAAGCATGCCCGTAAATCCTCCCTGATAAATTAGATCCATTATCAGTTTCGCCTCGTTGCAAGCTTCGAAGTACGCAAGTTCTGGTTGATACCCTGCTTCCACAAGGACCTCAAAGCCCGTTTTGATGAGTTCAATTAAGCCACCAATGAGCACAGTTTGTTCACCCACGAGGTCGCTTTCTGTCTCTTCCTTAAATGATGTTTCTAGGACACCGGCTTTAGTGCATCCAAGACCTTTAGCCATGGACAAGGCGATTCTCTTCGCTTGACCCGAATAGTCTTGGTAGACTGCGATTAACGCTGGTACTCCAAAGCCATCAAGATACATATCTCTAACCTTGAATCCTGGGCTTTTTGGAGCAACCATAACAACATCAACATTCGACGGTGGAGTAATCTGCTTAAAATGTATGTTGAATCCATGGGCAAAACCTAGAATTTTTCCGGATGTCAATTGAGGATCCACATGGTCCCTGTAAACCGCCGGCTGCTCCAAATCTGGAATCAACATATGGATTATGTCACCTTTTTCAGCTGCTTCAGAAACTGAATAAACTTCAAAGCCATCTTTTTTGGCTCCGTTCCACGATTTACCTTCAGGTCTCAAACCCACTACAACGTTCAAACCCGAATCTCTCATGTTTTGAGCTTGAGCGTATCCTTGACTTCCGTAACCAATTACGGCTATAGTTTTGTTCTTTAAGAGATCTAAACTTACATCTTTGTCGTAATATACTTTCACCAATTGAAAGCCACCAGTCATTACTCGATTCTAAGGGATTTAACTCCTCGGGAGAGGGCAGTTACTCCGGTTCTAGCGATCTCTTTCACACCGAAGGGTCTCATCAAATCAAGGAAGGCGGTTATCTTATCTGAAGTTCCCGTGATCTCCACCATCAACGATTCGGAGGAAACGTCAACCACTCGCGCCCTAAAGATGTCAGCGTAGTTGATTACATCCGATCTGACTTTGGTGTCCAACGCGCGTACTTTGATTAGAGCTAGTTCCCTTATAACAATGTTGGCTGGATCCAACTTACTTACCTTTATGACATCGACTAACTTGTTCAGCTGCTTAATCACTTGCTCGATGGTTCTTTCGTCTCCTTTAACTGTAATAGTCATTCTAGCTAGTTCGCTTTGTTCTGTAGACCCTACAGAGATGCTTTCTATGTTGAATCCTCTGCGCCTGAACAGATTTGCAACAATATAAAGCACACCTGGTTTATGTTCAACGATAGTGGATATTATATGATTTTTTTCCTTTGCCATTACAGTCACCCTGAAATTGTATCTTTGAGACCCTTGCCTGCTGGAACCATTGGAAACACGTTTTCTTCAGGAGAAATTGGAACATCAATGACTGTAGTAACCTCACTTTTCAAGGCTTTATTCACAGCTTCAGAAAACTCTTTTAGTGATCCAGCACGAAAGCCTTGGGCACCATAGGCTTCAGCCAACTTAACAAAGTCGGGGGAACTTCCCAATTTCACGGCGGAATATCTCCTGTTGTAGAAGAGTCTCTGCCACTGGGCAACCATACCCAGCATTGAATTGTTCAAAATTATCACCGTCACCGGAATTTTCTCCATGACTGAACATGCGAGTTCTTGTTCTGTCATTCTGAAACTTCCGTCGCCAGCTATATCCACAACCAAAGTTCTGGGACAAGCAACTTTGGCTCCAAGGGCTGCTGGGAAACCGAAGCCCATTGTTCCCAAGCCACCTGAGCTAATGAACGTTCTAGGCTTATACGTCTTAAAGTACAGGGCCGCCCACATCTGATTTTGTCCCACCTCAGTAGTCAGGATTGAATTAGCTGGCAGCATTTTTCGCAGTTCTTTCAGTAGTAGTGGTGGTTTCAAGTCGCCACCTCTGGGGTCCATCTCACTTTGAAACTGCTCCTTAACTTCTTTAACTCTGATAAACCAAGGAGAATTCTCCCTCTGTTTTAACCGATGAACTAACAATTGGCGAATTACCCTTAGCGCCTCCTTTGCGTCAGCTACGATCGGTACGTCAACTTCCACGTTTTTCCCGATTTCCGCTGCATCTACATCAATGTGAATTATCTTTGCATCGGAACAAAAATGGTCCAATGTTCCAGTGGTTCTATCTGAGAACCTCGTTCCCACCGCCAGAAGAACATCGGCTTCGCAGATCAGTTTATTTGCTGCATGAGTTCCATGCATGCCCACGTTTCCAAGGGAGAGGGGATGATTTTCAGGGAAACCTCCTTTTCCCATAAAAGTTGTTGCCACAGGCATCATCATCAGCTCGGCCAGCTCTAGAAGTTCAGGGGTAGCATTTGAAATGATTACTCCTCCACCCGCCAAGACAATCGGCTGCTTTGCCGCAAAGAGGAGTTTGACTGCTTTTTTTACTTGGATTGGATGAGGCTCTGTCTTGGGTTTGTAGCCTCGAACCTCTACTTTGTCCGAAAATTCCATTTCATCGATTTCGGTTTGAACGTTCTTTGGAAGATCGACCAAAGTTGGCCCGGGTCTCCCTGTTGTAGCTATGTGAAAAGCTAACCTTACGGTTTTCGGAATCTCTGAGGCTTTTTTCACCTGACAATTATACTTTGTAACGGGCGTGGTTATGCCAATTATGTCAGCTTCTTGGAATGCGTCCCTGCCTATCATGTACGACGAGATTGTAGAAAACGTGTTGACCTGACCGGTGAACGCGATGACTGGCGAAGAGTCCAAGTAAGCGTTAGCTATGCCTGTAACCAGGTTGGTCGCTCCTGGCCCAGATGTTGCCATGCATACTCCAGGTCGTCCACTGGCACGGGCATAGCCATCAGCTGCATGGGCTGCGCATTGTTCATGGCGAGTGAGAATGTGTCTTATTCTTGAGTCGCGCAGAACGTCATGCACGGGGATGACAGCTCCTCCGGATATGCCGAATATTACCTCTACGTTTTGTTGTTCTAAAGCCTCTACGAAGGCCTTTGCGCCAGACATTCTGACCATTTTCAAGATTTCTCCTTTAACTTAACTTTGCTATAATCTGTCATCAATACATTCATGCCACTCAGCATTGCCTGAATGCTCGCTATCACTATATCATCATTAACTCCTATGGCTGTAGCTATTCTATTACCTCTACGCAACTGAACGGCAACTTCAGTGACGGCTTCGGTGCCTCCGGTGATCGCTTTAACAGAGTAGTTTTCCAGCTGTATAGGGTCAACAGCTAAGACAGCCTTCTTCACAGCATTCATCGCTGCATCTACTGGGCCTACTCCAATAGCTGCTTCTGTTAGCACGTTGCCGTTTAGGCTTAAGCGCACCGAAGCTGTTGGGGTAACTCTGTCTCCTGTGACAACCGTTAGCTCTTCAAGCTTTATTGAACGGGTTTTTGGTAGTCCCATTACAGTTTCCGCTATTGTCTGCAAATCAGCATCGGTGACCTTCTTGCCTTTATCTCCTAATGTTTTCACTTGCAAAAAGACCTTTTGAAGTTGCTCATCACTTGGGTTTAGTCCCATTTCATTTAGAGACGCTTTGATTCCATGAGAACCAGCGTGTTTGCCAGACGCCAGTCGCCTAGTACGTCCAACTAACTCGGGGGAAATTGGTTCATAGGTCAATGGATGTGCCAATATACCATGAGTGTGCATACCTGACTCGTGAACAAAGGCGTTTTCTCCTACGATTGCCTTGTTTGGCTGGAGGGGAAAGTCAGTTAATCGCGCTACCAGCCTTGATGTGTCATACAACCGCTCGGTTTTTATCGACAGTTTCACTTTGTAGGCTGCCCTCAGGGCAACAGCTATTTCTTCAAGGGAAGCATTTCCAGCTCTCTCTCCCAACCCATTTATTGTAGCGTGAACTTCATCAGCTCCACTTTTTAAGGCGGATATCGAGTTTGCCACAGCCAATCCAAAGTCATTGTGGCAGTGAGCGCTTATTGGAACTTGAGGAAATGTATTCCTCAGCTTTGAGAATAGCTCATAAGTTTTTTCTGGTGTCAAAACTCCAACGGTGTCGCATGGACAAATTCTGTCGGCACCCGCAGAAATGCATGCATCAAATGTTTTGGTTAGAAAACTTAGTTCGCTTCTCGTGGCGTCTTCAGCCGAAAGTTCAACAGCGAGTTGGTGGTCCTTGGCATATTGGGTGCAATCCTCGGCTAATCTTAAGACTTCTTTCTCATCTTTCTTCAGTTTGTATTCGAGGTGTAGATTTGATGTAGGAACAACCAGATGTACTCCCTCGGCGTCGCTTTCCAGCACAGCATCTATATCTCTTTTTACCGCTCTAGCCATACTGTAGACCTCTGCTCTAAGCCCCGCTTTAGCTATGAGTTTTATTGCGCTCATCTCTCCGTCGGATGCCGCAGCGAAACCAGCCTCGATAGCATCTACTCCAAGTTTGTCTAGGCTTTTTGCGATTCTAAGTTTGTTTTCTGGAGTTAGGGAAACTCCAGGTGTTTGTTCACCATCTCTAAGGGTGGTGTCAAAAATTCTTATTTTCTCGGGGAAACTATTCGATAAAACGATCCCTCATTTCACATCTCTCGGAAACCCAATAATCCCCCATTTTTTGCTCCTCGTTCCAGAACATCAACAAAGTATTCCATATAAAAGCTTTTCTGTGTCTTTATTATTTATCTAGTCTCTAATAACCAAGAGGAAAACTTCAAAGAGGGAGAAAGTTGAGAAGTGACGCTATAAAACGGGGAGTTGAAAGGGCTCCCCACAGAGCTTTGCTTAAGGCCCTTGGAATCACAGACAAAGACCTAGACAAACCCTTCATTGCCGTGGTAAACAGTTACACAACAGTGGTTCCTGGTCATGCTCACCTAAACCAAGTAGCTGACGCTATTAAAGCCGGAGTCATATCCGCTGGTGGTGTACCCTTTGAATTCAACACAATAGCTATCTGCGACGGATTGGCCATGGGCCACGAAGGAATGAAATATTCTTTGCCATCACGTGAGCTGATTGCCGATTCAGTTGAAGTCATGGTTCAAGCCCATAGATTTGATGGGATGATTTTGATCGCAAACTGCGATAAAACAACACCTGGCATGTTGATGGCCGCGGCTAGGCTAAATCTTCCCGCAGTCGTCGTTACTGGTGGACCCATGCTTTCAGGTATCAACAACGGAAAGAGAATTGGTACAGCTTCCATGTTTGAAGTCGTTGGAGAAGTCGTTGCAGGTAAAATGAATGAAGAAGAGTTGAAGACACTTGAAAACCTTGCGTGTCCTAGTTGCGGGTCGTGTAACGGCATGTTTACAGCAAACACTATGGCTTGCCTCACCGAGGCCTTAGGCATTTCTCTTCCGGGATGTGCAACTCCTTCCGCTGTTAGCGCTGCCAGGCTAAGAATTGCCAAGGCCAGTGGAGAAAGAGCTGTTGAATTAGTAACAGAAGACCTGAGGCCACTAGACATTCTGACTTCCGAAGCTTTTGAAAACGCCGTAATGGTAGATATGGCGTTAGGGGGATCAACAAACACAGTCTTGCATCTTTCGGCGATAGCAAGGGAGGCTGAAGTTTCCTTACCTCTACCTCTTTTCGATAAATTGAGTAGACGAGTTCCTCACATCTGCAATATGGCTCCCAGTGGACCTTTTACAATGGAAGATCTAGATGCAGCAGGTGGAATCCCTGCTCTTATGAACGAGCTAAGTCCCCTTCTGCATTTGAACGCTCTCACTGTTACGGGAACAACTATTGAAGAAAACATCAAGAAGACGGTAGTCCTTGATACCAATGTAATTCGTCCCCTAACTAACCCTGTTCATCCTGAGGGGGGTATAGCAATCTTGGAGGGAAACTTGGCACCCAAAGGTGCTGTGGTGAAAGCCACTGCCATAGCACCTAAAATGCTTTTCCACAAAGGTCCGGCGAAGGTTTTCGACTCTGAGGAGGAAGCTATGGAGGCCATACTGAATGAGAAAATTCTTGGAGGAGAGGTTGTTATCATTCGTTATGAGGGACCAAAGGGGGGGCCGGGAATGAGGGAAATGCTCTCTCCAACAGCTACCTTGGCTGGAATGGGGTTAAGCGAGTCAGTTGCCTTGGTCACTGACGGAAGGTTTTCAGGAGCTACCAGAGGACCCTGTATAGGGCACGTTTCTCCCGAAGCAGCTGAGGGCGGACCGATAGCGTTACTAAGAGATGGAGATGTAATTGAAATTGATGTTCCAAAGAGAAAACTGAACGTAGAGCTGACTGATGAAGAACTGGTAAACCGTCTAAAGTCGTGGAAGCCGAAACAACAGAAGGTTAGAAAAGGTTATCTACTGCGGTATTCTCGGCTCGTGGAGCCTGCTCATCTAGGAAGCGTTCTAGCAAAGGCTTAAGTCCAAACTTCTTTAAGGCGACAAAAGAGAGAGGTATTTTATGCGACAAAAAGTAGAATCTGAAAAAAAGATGAGAATCTCAATTTCAATTGATGTAGACATCCTTGGAATTGCGAAGGTTCCACTGTAAACTGGTTGAGGATTGCTTAATGCATATTCGATGCTTGGCAATAGCTGCCTGCATACGTACACATAAGTTTAAGATTAATACTTGACGAAGTTCTTTAATGAGGCATGATTTAGATGGGAAGCAAAATCAGCAATTTAGAATACGTAAACAGGATCAGAGATAACATTCTTTCTATAAAACAACGACAACTTTTGCCCTTATACGAAGACCTCAAATCCGCCGATTGTGTGGTCTGTAGCGGATCAGGTAGGTCACTGTACTCCTTGAACGCAGCGATGAGCCAAATCGCAATGAGTAAGATAGGCTGGAGAAATAAGATTGTGTTAACACCGGACGATCCGGGCTTCCCAGGAAAAAGTATGTACGATGCGGCTGCTCAACTCGAAAGACGATATAAAAAAATTCTGCTTTTGATAAACTCAGGAAGCGGTTTTTCTGACGATCCCCTAGCGATGGCGCAAGATTTGGCAAAATATATTGAAGATAAAAAAACATCGAGGTTTTCAATAGGACTTGTAACCTCTGGTGTGAACTCTCCCATAGCTCAGATAGCCCGTGAATACGGATATGTTATCAAATTGAAGGGACGAGGAAGATCGAAGCCCTCCTTTGAATACAGCGAAACAGGCATAATGGGCGATATGTTTGAGCTTGAAAGTCTACTGCTTATGTGCATGATGACCGAAGCGATCTTCCGAAACCTACCAGTAGACGGAGTGTTTCAGCTATGCAAAGAAGAGTTCGCTACGCTAGGATCAATGATCGACTCGAATTTGGAGTCAGAAACATATACGCATCTAGTTGATCTGCTGGAAAGCCGATGCAACGTTTTCCTAGGTGGAAAGGGCACCGCAAATGAAATCGTTAAGATGACCGCCATAAGACTTTTCCACATCAAAGGTTTCTTGGGAGACCATGTGTATACAGCGAGAGGCGTAAACACTCCACGTCCTAGAGCTAGGGATCTAGAGATCTTGGTGTCGTTTTCTGGAGAAACCAAGCCAGTTATTATCTGGTGTAATGTCTTCAAGAAACTGAAAGGAATTGTATTATCGATCACAGGAACAAGGAATTCAACTTTAGCTGAAAAGTCAGACTTCCAAATAACCCTCGAAGAAACAGTCAGACCAGGCCAACCGAGAAGGTTTTACATGAGAACAGCGTTTGTTCTGAGCCCGCTACCTGTTAAACTGACTGAAAGACTACGAGAAAGAGGACTAAAACTGCCCGAATACATGATCAATTGGTATCATTCCGTTATACAATAGACTGCGCACGCGTGTAGGAAGTTACCATCCGTAGAGGTAATCAACTTTGGCAGCGACTAAAAGAGCCTCCATTTTGTTTCATCAATAGGCTGTATCTTAACTCTTTTTGGGATATAAGACAGTTTTTTTCTGCAATTAGGGCATCTCCCGTTGTAGTTGTTTATGATTTCGTCAGGAGCTTTCATCTCTTTTCCGTCATAGAGAATAAAACCGCATTCATGGCAAGTTACCTGTAAGGGCATCAGTTTCTCACAAGTAAGGACGTTGCCAATTATTTAGGGGTTTAGGGCAGATTATAAGGATCCTCTCTTGAAGGAATCACATAATTGCGTGCGCATGTGTATTTCTATTTCTGACATATGTCGCTAGATAGAGCGTCGCTTTTATGGATACTTGTTTATTTTATCTTAAAGGATGGGATGACATGGGTTTCAATTTTATTTTCGGGAAAAAGAAGAAAATAGGGAAGTCAATAAATGCTTATGTTGGAGATCGAGTGAAAGAAAAGAGAGCCTTCGAACAACAACTGGAGAGGCTTGAAGTTCAACTCCGGAACAAAACAGTAGATAAGGAAACCTACAAGCGGTTGAGAGACGTCCTTGAAATTAATTTTGTTCAACGACGTGAGGAAGCGCTTGAGCAATTTGGCTTTTTCTGAGACTAAAGCAGGTTGAAGGTTTAGAGTATCATCCAAAAGACTCTCTAAGAAAAGACTTTTAAAAGCATCTAAAATCAATGTTGGACAGTAATGATCCTAAGGTGAAATGTCAAAATCCTGTTGTTTGGAAAGGCCATCGCTTACTGAATACATGCAAATAATGACACTTAAACACCAGGATATTTCAATAGAGACTCAATCCTCCTTTCTCATGCGCCCGCGAGCATGCGAGACGTGTCTAAAGAGCTCAGGATAAAAACAACTGTGGAGCTCGAAGAAAAGGGGTGACAATGCACTGCAAAACTAAAAGAGGTAATTCAATCTTTGTTCTTTTCTCTTTTTTTGGGGCTTTTGTTACATAAATCAGTATATTATGTTCTAATAACCTTCAAAGTTTGTTCATAATAACGAGGACAATACGTTAAAGTAATTTGATGAAATTTTTTGGTTTTGGTTTTCACTTCTTCAAGGATTCCCTCCACGAAAACATTTTCGTCCCTTTTTGCCTGCATCCTGAATTCTTCGACGTAGGAAAGAATTCGTTTAATATTCTCAACCTTTGAGCCTTCAAGAATTTTGAGAACTTCGATTTGGTAGATTGACGGAATGAAGGGTGTATCTTGGTCATCGGTCACTCGGGCAATAGCCTTAATCCAACCTCTATTTTGAACTCGTGTATCTGGGTTATATTCATTATAGATTTCACTCCAGTTTTTCACTGGCTCGAATTCTGTTTTAACAATTCTTTTTCCTTCCTTGCTCTTGAAAAGGGCGTATATTTTTTTCCTTCGCTGATGCCAGAGATACTCCTTTGGGCTGAAGTTTACAAATTTCCAATTTTTTCCCTCAAGAGCCCCCTCGCTCTCAAACTCGTTTTGAAGTGAATTCTCTTCGAGGTACAGTTCTTTCAATGTTTCACAGAGTTCCCTCAGCTTGTGTCTGCCGTAAACTATAAGATCAATGTCTGAAAAAGTAGGGTGATAGAAATCATGAAGGAGGGAGCCAAAAACTCCGAAATCGTTTTCTGACAACCCTGATCTGGATATGACCAACGCAGACAAGCTGTGTAATGCTCTAAGAAGTTTGTCTCCGGGTCGCTTTATAATCAGATGTCGAAATTTATCATTTGGTTTGCGCGTTTTGGCGATGTGCTCTCTTGACACGCCTATGAAACTTGTTTGCAATGGCTCATAGAAAATATTGTGGTGAGGATATTTTTCCATAACGAATTGCAAGCCTTCGTCTGCGTAGAATTTGTAGTAAATATTTTTTCCTTTTCCCCGTCGAGCTCGGGGATTCATTGATTTATATATTGTAGCCGATGCGTATTCTGGGTCGCAAACATATGCATCTGAGGGATGAAAATAGCCGTAAACTCTGAAAATAATGTTATCTGCCGTAATTATGGCGTCACGGTCCCTAAATCTTACAGTGGCCAAATGTATTCGTCCTCGCGCGTTCCTGTACCCACCACAGCTTGATAGGTATTTTCTCCTGTTTCAACATTTTCCGTTCGCTCCAGCATTCCTGATATCATGATTTTCTCTCCTTTTCTAGCCACGTTTCTGTAGTAGCCTATCATAGAAACAACTCTCTCAGGAACTTTATCTTCCATCAGTTTCGAGTTCGGATCAAAGGGTTGACAATTCTTGACCTGATAGATTGCGGGTCTAAACATGGCCTCGCTGTCATCAACAACCTCGCAACTGAAAGTTATATCTCTAATGGGGACATATTTGTAATTCCCATAATTAACGTTAACTTCACCAATCTTTCTCACTGCGTTGTAAACGAAAAGTTTCTCTTTATAACGTCCCCTGTGCCTTCTAGCTCTATCAAGCTTCTTTGTGAAAATATATTTTAATGTGCCTTCCCGAACGAGTTTTTCGATTGCTTTTTCTAGATTCCTGAAGTTTCTAGATTCATAAACTACAAGATCGATATCAGACTTCGCGGTGTGCATGTTCAGTGCAATAGATCCGTGGATTCCAAAATCTTCAAAGGGCACTTTAGATTCGGCGGAGAGAAGGGAGAGTAGCTCTAAGGCTACTTTCTGTAGACCATCCTTCCTTTTATTTTCAAAGAGCCTCTGAAGGCACTCTTTTGGCACGTAAACTCTCTTCACGAGTTCCAATGGAGCGCTTATAACTTGTTTTCCACGGAAAGGGCATGAGTAAACGTATTGGGGATATGTACTTCGAAAAGTTTCCAGAAGCTTTTGATAGTTTTGTGCGGTGTAGAGTTTTTCTGCTCTAGCGAGTTCTACATTTCCGAGCTTCCATTTCTGTCTAAGAAAGCGTATGGGGAAGTGCGACTTAAGATTGTATGGGATGTATTTTAGAAAAGAGAATACCCGATTTTTAGGGTGCTCATATCCAAACACATAGAAGATGAATCCCTCTTTGGTGATAAAGGTGTCCCCGTCTCTAGGAGTCCATGCTTTCATTGCCGAACCTCCCGTAGATTGGATAACTATATAATCGCTGGTCAAAAAGGTTAAGGTCATGCGAAGATTTAGAGACAGGGATTTCCTACAAACAGGAGAAGGCTTCTTCTTCTGTGTAGTTGGCTCATTACATCCTCCGGACCGAATCATCTCCTACGTAAAATATGTTCCATCACGGTTCGGTATTTGGAAAAAGGGTGAAAAACGATTCAAAAGAGTTTTGAGAAACTATACTATTCCCAACCTGCTAGAAACTTTCAGTCTTTTAGAAAGAAACTATCCCCATTATCTGTTTCATTCCTCTTTCTATAATATCACCTTGACAGCAGTTCCACATAATCATCTGAAAAAACACTTTAAACCGGAAGAAAAAATGGATCAGCTGCTCCAGAAATCACATTTAGATCCTTTACAGGAAAAACTAACCAGACTCACCTCATTTCTGACAGAAATAAGCAATGTCCCCTACTCCTTTTTCGGAGTAACTGGTTCAATCCTCCTAGACATTCATCAACCCGAGTTTTCAGACATAGACATAACAATCTATGGCTTGAAAAGCAGTTTAGCAGTGAAAGACGCCTTAATTGAAAACTATTCTCTACCAAGTTCTCCGGTTAAACGTTATGAAGGAAAGGTCCTTAAAGCTTGGTGCGCTAGAAAAGCAAGGAATTATCCGTTAACACCTGATGAAGCCTTAGAAATTTACAAACGGAAATGGAACATAGGCATGTTTGAAAGCAAATCATTTTCTGTTCATCCGGTTAAGTTAGAGTGGGAAATTTCTGAAGAATATGGTGCAAAGACTTACTACCCTGTGGATCAAGCAACTATCCGCGCAGTTATCTGCGCCGACACAGACCACCTATTCCTTCCCTCCGTCTATCGCATTGAGGAAGCAAAGATCGTAGAGGGACCTCAGATAAGTGAGATCGCAGAAGTGGTTTCTTACGAAAGCCTTTACGGCAGTATCGCTGAAGTTGGTGAATCAATTGAAGTTAGGGGTAAACTTGAGCGTGTTGTAGATAACAAAACCCGCAGAGAACACTATCGAATACTTGTTGGTTCTCCGGAAGGAAAGGGTACAGAATACATCAAATTGACAAGTTAATTGGATAGGGGTACTAGGTTATGTTAGTTTCAAGACCTCTTTCAAATTGGCTCGAAACGGACCAAGCTTGCCTCCGTAATTTCCCGCCGAAATTTTGACGATGCCCGGAACCTTCACCGCTGCTTTTATCCCTTCAGCCATTGCCGTTTTTACACTATCCGAATCTAAGCCATTTATCACTATTTCGTAAACGCTATCGACATTGTCTGGTACTTGTGAATCGGACAAGATTTTCCTAAGAGTGGGACAGAAGAGGTGGTTCGTGGACGCTGCGAGTTTGTATTTCACCGAGCCTATCTTGGACCCTGATCCGCAGATTCCGCCTGGGAAGGGCATGATGACTCTTTGAGCCTTTTGATTGATAGCCTTGATAGCTTCCTCTGCCGCCAGGAGCCCGGATTTTTGTTTTTTTGCCAAGATTAGAAAGTTTCCGCTGGCAACAGCCTTTACGATGCCGAAGCTGTCTTCAACAATGAATTCTCCTTCCATGATCGGTATGCGCCATACCTTTCTTCCTGCGATTAAATCCATTTTTTGGAAACCGTCGCCAAAAAGGCGTAGGCTTCTCCCAACTTTCAATCTCCTTTTAGCCTCGGGTAAAGCGTCGAAAGCTGCTGTGGTAGGGCACGTCATTATGCATTGTCCAATTCTCAAGCTCATTTGAGTCTTTAGTGCTCTCCTTGTTGTGTGGAAAATTTGAATTAGTGCTCCAATGCGGCCATCTGGAGATTCTTCTGGATTTACCATGCCTTCTATTCCGGCTTCTGCTGGTGACATAATTATGGAGGCAGCGAATCCAGTCGCTGTCTTTGCCGCGGTTAGAGCCCACTTCTCGTTCTCAGCGGTTATCAATATCCTTCCCGCCCACATTGGAAACATTTCAGCAAATGTATCCTCAATTATACATCCGTTCTCCAGAATGTATCCCATATCCGTCTTTTTGACTACTTGGATGTCTCCTACTTTTCCTAACATGGTTTCCACGGTTTCCTGTTCCTGAACATCTGATAGACCATTTTGCCTATCTGCATTGAAGTGACATATTCGAAACCGCTCTCTATTAATTTTTGTGCTTCCTCAAGCGTTGTCGCTACCTTACACATGTACTCTTCTTTGCCTTGTCCCTGCAGAAGTTGCACGTATATGCGCGCGCGCGCAACACGCCGTTTTGCTGGGGTTTCGTAGGACACTTCAGAACTGTATGTTATTCCTTGGGTTCTACTTCAAACTGTATTGCGCGCGCATGATCAGTCGGAATAATTTAGTGAGCACTTCTCTTTTTTTTCTTTGATAGAATTGAAAACAATTTTTGGAATATATTCATTTGAGTTTTTTTAGTGCTTCTAGGGCTTCTTTAATATGTTTTTTTGGTTGAAATTGCGATGAAAAAATATGCCTAATAATTCCTTTTTTGTCTATCACGTAGGTTACCCTTCCTGAAATCACGCCAAAAGTTGATTTTACACCAAAAAGTTTTCTAACCTTGTTATTTTCATCACTTAACAATATGAAAGGTAAATTGTATTCATCTGCAAATGATTCATGAGATTTAATATCATCAGAACTTATTCCAATAACTTCGGCACCCAAGTCTGTGAATACTTCATATTTATCTCGAAATTCACAAGCTTGCCGTGTACAACCCTTGCTTTTATCCTTTGGATAAAAGTATAAAACAATATTTTTCTTTCCAATCAAATCAGAAAGAGTTACACTTTCTCCAGTTTGGGATAAAAGAGTGAAATCTGGCGCTTTATCTCCAATTTTAATTTCCATCAATTTTTCCTCAAAGATTTACTTCTATTCTTCATGATAATTAGATTTTTTAATAACATTTTTTGATCATTGTATTGAGAAGGTTTCTAAATTGTTCCTCTGTTTCAAAGCCGTCTCGATCTTCTTTTATAGCAATTTTTTTGCCATTACAGAAAAAAATTAGAGTTGGAGTACTAGTTAATCCGTATTTAATAGCTAAATCTCGATTTTCTTTGTTTTTTAGTACATCCAATTCAAAGAAACTAAGTTTATTTTTGAATTCTATTGCACTTTTTTCATATATCGGAGCAAAATCTTTACAAGCTGGACAATTTCGGTGCCAAAACTCAACAAGAATTAACATTTTTGATTTTAAAATTTTTTTTTCCCATTCTTTTGAATTTACTTCCAAAATAGGATTCATAGGATCTTTATCAATATTTTCAGATGTATGTTTATCAATCTCGGTTTTTGTGTTGAGATTTAAATTACACTTTGGACAGGAAATACTTTCTGGCAATGTTTATCAGATAAAATTGATTATGATTGTTATTAAAACTATTTGCGCGCGCGCATGCGCTAGGAAAACTGCGCTTAGAAGAATCGAACCTTGGAGACGAGATATCTCTTTTTGCCTGATCTTTCAAATGGAATTGAGTTTACAGTTTCGACAGCAATCTTGGCTTTCCCTGCCCATTTTAGATTGTTTTCAATGAATGCAGTGTGTCTCTGAGTGTAACCTATGTCCTTCACAACCTTAACATGGATTTCGTCAGGAGTTTTTTGAATTATCTGAAATTCCTTGACAGGTAAGTCTTCAAAGAAGGTGCCCAAATCTCGAAGAGTTGTGAAGGAGCCGTCACTGGTCACGAAGATCTCGTAGGTTCGTCCTTCTATGCTCTCTATAAGAGGTAGACCTCTTCCGCATTGGCAAGATTTGTTTGAAGGCTTTCCTACGTCTCCAATGTCATACCTGATAAAAGGCATGGAATAGTTGTGGAGGTTTGTCACAAGAACCTTTCCTTCCTCACCTGGCGCGGTGTGCTCTCCGTTTTTGACAAACTCCAAGACGACATGGTCCGAAGCTACATGGAGGCCGGAATGGTGGGGGCATTCTGATGCTATGGTCAGCATTTCTCGGGATGCATACCAATCATAGACTTCACAACAGAATGCTTCTTCAACGATCTTTCTCTGACCGGCAAGTAGCTTGCTTGAGGTGCTGAAGATTGCCTTCGGCTTCGCGGTATCCAAGCCTTCATCTAGGCAGTGCTTGGCTAGAAGATAAAGGGCGGAGGCATATCCTATTATAAATTTAGGGTTATATCTCCGTAACCTAGGGGATATGAGCCCCATAGTAGGCTGAGAAAACTGGAACACACTAATCGCTAGTGTTCTGGCAAGCAGATTTTGAATCTTGAAGGTCATACTATTAAGCTCATGCTGACGAAAGTTCCATATCATTGCTTTTTTATCCTGAACTTTGAAGCCAGCCCATCGAAAGGCACGTAGCATGGCAGCTGTCCCCCAACTATAATCATTGTGGTCTCGGTAGAACTGTACAGGAGTTGAAGTAGTGCCACTTGTTTCACATGGAATTATCTTGCGTTGAAAGTTCTTTGCTCTCAGTTCTTTCGACAGCATTGCAACTTGGGTTCTTTTGAGAACGGGAAATTTTCTTAAGTCTTCAATGTTTTTTATGTCGTCAGGTTTCGCTTTCAGGTTTTTGAAAGCTTTGTGGTAGTATGGAACTTTCTTATATGCGTGACTGAGCAGCGCTCTCAGGCTGGCTTGCTGAATCCTTTCAATTCTTTCTCTCTTCAGCCATTGAATCTTCTCCAGAATAGCTCTACACCTTGCTACTCTGACAAGAAGAGGAAGATTCGTCGGAGTTGTGTTCGTAAGACCCTCTCCCATTGTGCGTCATCTAGGCTTCAAGCAGTAAATGGTAGAACAATGCATGGACTTTGACTCGCCATTTTTTACGTAAATTGTTTTGAAATGTTGGTTTAGAAGCTCTTGGATCTCTGATCTCTTGAGGATGGTAGGAGAATATTCTCCTTTTGCCAGAACGTCTTCGAAGGCTTCAAATTGTAGCCTAGATATCTCGTTGTGATGGTGGAGTCTTCTCCATTCTTTTCGAGCTTTCGCAATGGAGCTCTTCTGCGAAATGGGGTCATAGGCTTCAATGGAGCACAAGATTTCCGGATACAAGTCTTCCAAAATCTTTTTGATATTCTTTCGGTGTCTTGTCCTGTGTTTCACAAAGATGTCTAGGATGCTTCGTTCCGTCCATTCGTCAGGATAGATCATGACTCTCATACAAATATAACCATCTTCCTTAAGCAGCCGCTTCAGTTCCATAAGTAGACTTCGGGTTTCCGCCTTGGTCAAACTATTCAAAGAGCAGTCGCTCAGGATAAGATCATACTCTCCTCTCCTGAAGGGCATAGCAAGCCAGTAACCTTTGACAATAACCTCATTACATGTAACAAATTCAAAGGTGTCCATCAGACGGTTCATGGCCTTAATCATGACTGTGTGAAGATCCACCGCGACAACCCTGCAACAATACTTGATTGCAAGCATTCTCAATTCAGGAGTTACGCCTAGAATCAACACGCTAGAGCCTTGCCTGTCCTTGATTTTCTTGATGCAACCTTCATACACTTGTTGGTCCATTATAGACGGACGAATAGGCGGCAGAAAGTTCTTCCAAATATCTAATACTTCTTGCCATGAGAATTGGGCCTCGATGCATTCAGGTCCATGGACCATGTTAATCTTCCACGTTTTTTATGCGAGTTTGTTTGCAAAGAACTTTACGCATTCTAAATATGGAAAATATTACGTAATGTCCTGCTTATGGTTCTTATTGTGTGTGTGGGGATTAAAATTTAACCCCCCACACACAAAAACGCAAACGATTCTCTACTAAATGTTACATCAGCTCATTCCTCTTTTTTGTACGCACCTTTGCCATATACCATGCTACAAAACAACCAACTGCTCCAACCGTTACATCTATTGTCCCGTCGATGTTGGTTAGGGTTATCGGCAAACTAAAGAACGCATCTGGTGCGTACCCAAACAGCGGGAAGACAAGTCGCTCACTTAATTCCCACAACACTCCTCCAATCAGAAGGAACCCCAATAATCTAATCAGCAAATCTACTCGCCGAAAATCCTTCTGCCCGATTTTCCTGCTTAGTCGCTCATCTAGCCCCATCGAGTTAGCGGTTTTACCCACGAGTTCGGACAAAACAAAACCAAACAGAAAATGTTCAAGTATATCAAGCTCCGACACAATCGGGTGTAATCCGCAAGGTAACTGGGAATCCAGAAAAACAACGGCCAAAAGCAAAAAACCTACTGAAATCAATCTCTTATCTGACAAAATCGCTCTGATTATTTTCCACATTTTCTTGTACACGTCTTATGGAATGCAACTAGAGAATATTCAACATGAAAAACTTTGTGCACTCTATCAAGTCGTTTTTGAGTCACATATTTTTTATAATTACTTTTATCAACACGCGCGCGCTGGGGCCCCGGGACCTTAAGATTTGAGGAAGGCAAAAGAAAGATAGCTGCAAGAAACCCCGTACCACGCGCACGCGCAATTTTTGTTGAGAACATTAATCACAATGCTTGCATTTAGCATATGCGTGCATGCGTGCGTTGAGTTAGTATGTTGTACGTTGCTGAAAGAAACCCAAAGAAGTGTATACACTGTGGGATTTGTGATGAAATAGTGGCCTGTTCAAGTAGCTACGTTGGTTACCTTGAGGGGTGTGTTGGTTGTGGAGTTTGCCACCTTGCTTGTCCCAACCAGGCTATTAGAATGATTGAAAGCCGAAGAGAGAAAAATATTCAAATCAGAATTGATGGAGAGACTTTCTCACTTCCAGAAAGAATTACAGTCAAATCGGCTCTTGAGTTTGCAGGTTACGAGATCAGCAGATATCCTGGTGAAGGCGATCTGTTTACCCCTTGTGAAGTAGGCGGGTGTTGGAGTTGTGCCGTGGAAATTGATGGAGAGATCAAGCCAAGCTGTGTTATATCGGTTAAAGATGGCATGGAAATTAAGACAGAACTGTCGGAAGACCATACTCCAAGGAGACTTGTCCATGGTTGGATGGGTCATTCAGTCGGCGGGGTGGGAACACCCTGGCAGCTTAAAGAAAGACACTACGTTGAGGCAGCTGTTTTTGCTTGTGGCTGCAACTTTCGCTGCCCTCAATGTCAAAACTGGACAACAACCTATTGTGGAAAGGAGGTAATCTACACACCTAAAGAAGCAGCGTTGCTGATGACCGACACGAGAAAGCGTTACAGAGTAGACAGGATGGCTATATCTGGAGGAGAGAGCACCCTGAACAGGCGATGGCTGGTTGAATACATTAAAGAGCTGAAGAATTTCAACCAAGACCGAAAGGCAAGGTTCCATGTGGATACAAATGCCTCGATCCTAACAAAGGATTACATAAACGAATTGGTGCAGGCTGGGATGACTGACATAGGACCTGACCTGAAGGGCTTACGCCTTGAAACCTTTATGCGAATAACCGGGTTGAAAGATGAGGAGCTCGCTGAAAAATACAAGAAAACTGCTTGGGAAGCGGTCAAGTATCTCATTGATAATTATGAAACCGAGGTTTTCGTTGGCGTAGGAATTCCGTATAATCGTGACTTAATTTCCCTTGAAGAGATCGTGGAGATAGGATACGAGATTTGTAAAATCAATCCTGAGGTTCAAGTCTGCGTTTTGGATTACAGGCCAGAGTTTCGGTCAAGAATCCTAAGGCCAAGCTATCAGGAAATGGTCAAGGTTCACGAAGTATTAAGAGGAACAGGTCTCAAAGCAGTGGTGTGCCAAACCACACTTGGGCACATAGGGCCAGGTTCAATCGTGATCTCATAACATCTGTCATGCATGCATGCTTACATACAATGTTCCAGCTCTCATGTTGAAGACTCACTATTTGGGTAAGGTTTGGCTGGGTTGGATTAGACGAAAAGAGCGTGTCTCCAACGTTGATACACATCAAATAATTCTCAATAAGGCTAAAAAAGGGGGAGTTTGCGGATGATATCTCCAGTCTTTTTCACTACCTATCCTCAATTTCACTTTACTGCGCGCGCGCATAGGCAACCACTAAATCTGAGTTGGGATTCTAAAAGTAGATTTAAGAAGAGAGGCATAGTTCTATCTGATGATGGAGGTACTGTCTATGGTTATAGGTTCCGAATCAGCCGTGAAATTGATGGGTGTTGCCAAGCGATATGCCGATGTAGTGGCTGTGGACTATGTTGATTTAGAAGTGAAGAAGGGTGAAATCTTCGGTCTTTTAGGTCCAAACGGCTCGGGCAAGTCCACCTTGATGAAAATTATCTTAGGGTTGGTTAAACCTGACTCAGGGTCTGTAAATGTACTAGGCATAAAGGCTGAAGAAAACCCTGTTGCCGTAAAGGCGCAAGCTGGATACGTGCCAGAAGTTCCGCGTCTATACGAATTTCTAACGGGCATAGAGTACCTCGACTTCACGACTGATCTTTACGGTGTCAGCACCACAGAGAAGAGAGAGCGGATCAACGAATACCTTGAAGCCCTTGAGCTAGAAGGCAGAGAGGGCGACATGATAAGCGCCTATTCTTTAGGGATGAAGCAGAAGACCGCGCTCATATCCGCTTTTGTCCACAAACCGAGGCTATTGCTCCTGGACGAACCTCTAAGCGGTCTTGATCCTCGTTCGGCCAGGATTATCAAGGATCTCCTCCGTGAACTAGCATCGAAAGACGTAACCACCATCATGTCAACTCATATTCTGGAGATCGCTCAGGCTATGTGCGACCGCATTGCCATCATGTATGAGGGAAGGGTGCTCGCCATAGGTAACATGGAGGAGTTGAGAGAGAAGGCTAGGCTACCAGGATCAAACCTAGAGGAGATTTTCCTTAAGCTCACAGGAACCAGCGACATCAGGGATGTGGTTGAGGCGCTGATTAAATGAAATGGAAGAACGTCCTTAGGCTCATAAGCGTCGACATCAAATCAGGCAGACTTATCCGGGGACAAAGGCTCCGGAGATACCAAGAGAGCAGAGTTATTCAATACATAATGTATGGGGGAAGTTTCCTCCTCGGGATAGCCATAGGATTGCTCGTAGGGACGGTTTACAACGGAATCGCAGACCCAGAAATGAAGGGCGCTCTTCTTCTAAGCGCCAAGAGTCTCTTCATATCGGCTCCGACCTTAATACTTACATACAGCTTAATCCTCACTATGATGCGCCAAATCCAACGCGCAGGAATTAAAGTATCGATCCAACCGCCTTATTGGCTGCCGATCACTTGGGGGGAACATACACTTGCAGCCATCTTGGCAAACCTTATCGGCATCCAACTAGCTGCATTGATTTGCATTGTTTCTGCGATATCCGTGGTCTCCATTTTCCTCGGAGAGATTCCTCTTGCCATCTTGACGATTTTTTCTCTACTGGCGATTGCATTTTTGGCCAGCGCCACCACGGAAATCTTCAGGGTCCTTCAGATGAGACTCACAGGAGCTGTTTACAAGACCTCGGGGAAGACCGCAATTTGGGTAAGGTTTTTCGGTTCAATTATTCTCTTCATCGCTTTCTACATCGTCTATTTTTTCTTTACATCCGGAGCAAACTTCCCCGCAATTCTAGAGATGTTCGCAAGCGGCCAAAAGACGGTGTGGTTCATCCCTTACCTTTGGCTTGGGATGACCCTATTTTCCTTTATAAACGGTCAAATTGTAGAAACGGTTGTCTTTTCATTAGGGTCTGTAACCTTTCTATTAGCCCTTTTCGCAGTAGCGGTTAAGCTGAACAGTAGGTTTGGACTTTATGAGGCACCCGCCATAAGAATCTCGATTGGTGCCTATGCGCCAAGGCCCAGCATATGGAGAAGGCTTGGTTTTTCCTTGTTGGAGGCGGCTATCATGAGGAAGGACTTCAAAGCCTTCACAAGACGTCGAGAGTTGATGTACTTCTTCGTGCTGCCCATAGTGATCACGATTATGTCCATTATGCCTTTAACCCAAACACCCTACTTCCCGGCTTTATCTATCTTTTCTGCTTTCAGTCTCCTGGTACCTGGAGCCTTAATGGCCACTCTCATGGGCTCAATGATAATTGGACAGGAAGGCGCCCCCGTGTGGCACCTTTACTCATCGCCCGTCACCGCGAAGAGTCTAGTCAAATGCAAGTACTCTTTTGTAGTCATCTTTTCTTGTACAGTAACGTTGGCATGTAGCACCTTAAGCATTTTCATTATTCGTCCATCACTGAAAACTATTTTTGCCGTACTAATTGAATCGATTTTCCTAATTGTGTCTCTCAGCGCGGTTTCGCTTCCAGCGGCAATTAACGGTGCAGACTTCGTTGAAATACCACGACCAAGACTGATTAGGCCACTAGCGGCAATCATCAACTTCATCATTTGTTTGGTAATAGCTGGTGTAATCCTTGTTCCACTATTTCCCTACGCAGGTACAATTATTGGATTCTTTGATTATCTACCGCAGTTCTACATTTACATTGCATTGGCGATAAGTGGGGCCATAGCAGCGGTCGTGACCTACAGTTTCTATAGGTTCGCTCTGAAAAAAGCTGAAGACTTCTTAGCCAAGGCTGAAACATAACCATTCGCGCGCATTCAGTTCTTTTTGTGTTTTTCGTACTTGGGGGTGTGTGGGAGGGTTAAAATTTAACCCCCCCACACGCATTTGGATTAAGGACTAATAGAATTTAGAAATAACATCAATCTTAGGTCTTATGTACACTAGGAAAACGAGAAAAAGAATAGCTGTTTAGCTGACTAGTGTTTTACTTTTTTTCGTCTGTAGAGTTCTATGGAAACTACGATTGCAACAAACGAAAGCAGCACAACTGTCCCTGTGGGAAACTCAGGTACTATCCAGGTCTCTACGTTTGTTTCCATTATCGTCCATACAACAGTGTATACGTACGGGGGTTGGCCCATAATTTCAGGTACGTCTCCGTGGTTTTCGTAATAAACACGCATTCCAGTTGCTTTGTCCCAGTGGAATACGTAGTCATAAGGAGCGCCAAAGAGTTCAATAGAATAATTACATACATTCGTTTCTCTTGGTCCAGATACATACCACTCAGTTTCGATTGTCTCATTTATGTACCGTGCTGGATAAGGCACCATGCCAAAGAATAACCATTCATCGCTTACCATGTCACCTTCTGACATGTTTGCGCCGATCATAAATATCCCCGTGTTCGCAGTGGTTACGCTTTCTGTCCAGGTCCCTTCTGTTACACTCCCGTTTTTCCAGTCATATGTGATTGAGAAGGTTACGTTGGAACCACCTTCAACAGGCGTTATGTCCGTAACATTGTATAGTATATAATTTGTCTCATTCTCGGCCAAGGTTAAGGGACCGATATAACCCTCTGGAAGAAATTCCATGGTGCTTACCCATTCAGTGACTTCAGCTTTGTATTTGAACCAGTCGCCTACTTGGACGCCCACATCGAGGGGTTGAGCCAGAGCTGGAACGGTCATTGCAGACAATAGCAAGAATGAAAACAGCATTGCCAATATTATTTTTTTCATTTTTAATTGCCTTAACGTTTTAGCAGTTTTGTCTATTTTACTATATAAATTCTATGCAACTTTTCTATAGAAGAGGCTGCTATCTTTTGTCAATATTCTAGAAACATAGGAATGCATGCTTTCAGCATAAAAATACGGTTATCCTCATCCCCATGAGTCTGTGCGCGCGCTTGACAATGGACGATAGAAAGGAAGGAAAAACGGTAAACCATTTTTACCTCCATCTATGTTTCCCAATGAAATGAGAAGCGTCTAGAAAATTGCCTGGGCGAGTTCAATATATCACTATACGCCTAAGACTTCTCGCACTCTCTATCCAATCTTCAACCTTATTGTAAGGTGGTGTCCGTTTCACCAGATTTTTTTCCCAGTTTGTTTCCATCAACTTTTTATATAGCTCATTGGGAGTTCTTCTCGAAAGATCTGTCACTGAATTAACTCCAGCTGACTCTAAAAGAGAGGAATATTGCTTCCCTATTCCAACTATTCTAAAAAAGTCTGCTCGACAAACCCACCTTAGTATTGTTGATTGAGAAACGCCAACCTTTTTAGCTAAAGAGTATCGTTTATTTCTAGTAGAGCCTGCTCTCAATAGATCATCCAAGGTCTTGATACGGGATTCTCTAAGTCTAGTTCCATATACATGTCCTATTCCCTCGATTGTTTCGATGTTTTGATCTAAAGGAGCATGTGTTTTTCTTTTTCTATCTTTGTAAAGTGGTCTTTTTACAAAAGATTTTGGCGGTATATACTCTGATGTAGACTTAAGCAAAGATGGGTAACTAGTAAACCCTTCAGGCAGATAGGTCTTCTTTTTTGAAAGACGAGTACCTAAACCATATGTTATCAAAACGATGATTCCCCAAAAGGTTCCATTTATTATTCCATATACGAAAACCACTCCAGATATTCCAGATATTGGAAGGGTTATTTCTGAAATCCCCAAGAAAACATAAATTATTTCTCCAGGAGGTAAGGAAGGAACAATTACGGTAATGCCAAAAAGACACAAGAAAGATACGAAAAAAATCCCTATACCTAACATTTCTAATGATTATATCCACAAAATTAATTTATTTTTTGTGAAACTGAAATCTTAATTAATAATGCACGGAACAAGACTCTAATGCATGCGCGCGCTAGTTTCCAAAAATGACACTTGTCTTCCTTACTTCATAGACAATTCTCCACTTATAAATGGAAAGTAGAATTTTCTTAATTTACTGAAGGCTAAAATTCTAACCAGTTCCTTTGGTTCTGCTACAACTTTTCTACATCTGTTTTTACCATCACCTTCTTCTCCTTCTCTTAAAATACAATATTCCGATTATCAACGATACGACAAGGATAACCAAACTTGCAAATATTGAAAGGTAGAAGACTGATTGAAATTCTTCAAACACAACATGGTATTGTTCGCCCATAGACAAAGCAAGAATGATAGGAAATAAAACAAGAGCAACTATAAGCAAGACAAAAAGAAGCCAATACCGTGTTTTAATTCTGCTGGTAATCATTTCTTCTTTCCCATTCTAATTAATCCTTTCAGTTCAATTATACTTTCCACATTTCTCACATTCACTATCTTCTAATGGTTAATACATAAGAATAGAGACTTTGACTCTTAGGTTCTGAATGTGCGCGCGCATCACGACTCAACATAAAGTGACGTCATCAACAATTTTGTAACAGAGTAACTGTTAATGCTACTTGACATATGGGAATTACCATTACGGTAGAGGTTTTGGGTTTTTTAACATTCACAGTTGCGTAACAATGATGAATTAAACATTGGGCTTTGATCGCATACATTTCTCTACCCAAAAATCTGGGCAATATTTGGAAAAGATGGTCGATATATTTATTCCAAGTATTCGCAGTAGGCTTTGGTTGATGATGATGTCCAAGAAAACTAAGCCAGTAGTGAACCCAGGGGGATGTTTTGATCATGATCGCGAAAACTACTACATTCAAATAGAGTTGCCTGGAGTGAAGAAGAAAGACATTCAAGTAAGCATTTCTGAACGTAGTCTTTGTATCAAAGGTTCAAGGAAAGACATTGATTTTCTAGGATGCTGGACATTGGCTCACTCAGTGAAAGAAGAAAAGGCTAGAGCAAAATACGACAACGGCTTGTTATATGTTATGGTGCCACTGAATCTTCAAAAATTGAAAGGCAAAGAAATACCTATAGAGTAAACTGCATGCATGCTTTCCTAGCCGACGTGTGCGCGAATTTTCCAAGCACAAAAAGTAATATCTGGTTTTAATGTTTCTTCGCTTGTGTCCTTAGCTCAAGAATTTGTGTGTACGTGATATTAACTTCTCTAATCTTAAGGAGAACCCCGTGGACCTTGATTGGATTGAACAATTAAAGATGGAAGGCCGCATCTTTTCGGAAATGAGCTTGTCTTCTTGGAGTTAATTCTTCTATTCAGGGAAGAGAAAGCCTAGAGACCATATAAGAACTATTCCAAAGACGAATAAGACAAACTGTATCATGGATTTTCCGATTTCTTCTTCTTTTTGTATCTCTGGGATCAATTCGGAGGCTGCGAGGTAAATGAAACCGCCTGCAGCTAAAGCAATGAGTAAACCAACAAAATTTTCGGTGTGTATTGAAAGGTAATTGGAAATGAAGACCCCAACGCCCGCAGTCAATGCAGACAAGAAGTTGACGAACAAAGCCTTATATCGTGTAAAACCTCCGTAGACCAGTACTCCGAAGTCTCCTATTTCTTGGGGAAGTTCATGAAAAATAACAGCGACGGTGGTGGCTATTCCCACTGTAATGTTTATAAAAAAACTGGCTGCAATTATCATCCCATCAATGAGGTTGTGTACCCCGTCTCCGATCACATTTAAATAAACGAACTTCTTGACAATCATCTTCTCCTCAAGATCAGATTGATTTCCGTGCACGTGTCCATGATACCAATAAATGTTTCGTTCAAGGAAGAAGAAGCCAAGAAAACCCAGAGTGACATAAAGAACAGTAACTGGAAGCTGTTCTTCTCCAAGGAATTCTATGGCTTCCGGAAGCAAATCCAGATAAGCTGCTCCCAAGATGGAACCTGCTGAAAAGCTAAGAAGAACAAACAAGATCCTGTCTAACGTGGTTTCTTTAACAGATATTGCAAAAACTCCAACCAACGATAACATGCTGACTACTGCGACAGCTAAAATCGCGTAAAGCAGATCAGACAAATATCTTCTCCTTCTTTTGGGTCAACAATATTTACTCATTAATAAAAATACTGGAAACATATGGAAATTTAAGTTTAATAGTAACTGATAGAAGATTTATATCATGAGCGACGTTCGGATGCTTCAACACCTCCATCCAACAAGAGGCATAAGATATCTGGTGATAGCCCTAGGCATCACCATAACATTCTTCATCGTTGAGTTAGTTGGAGGAATACTAACAAACAGCCTAGCCCTCTTAACAGACGCTTGGCACATGTTAAACCACATCCTTGCCTTAGTCTTCGCCCTCATAGCAGCATGGCTTGCTCTGCGACCTGTCACTGTAAAAAAAACCTACGGCTACTATCGCGCAGAGATTCTAGCGGCCTTTTTGAACGGCATCTTCCTCTGGGCTGTTGCGGTCTTCATCTTCTACCAGGCTATTCTAAGGATTCAACAACCAGCTGAAGTAGAAAGTCTAGGCATGCTGATTATTGCTTTTTTAGGCCTGATGGCCAACGGATTGTCTGCAGCCACTCTTTCAAGGTCGAAGGATGAGAGTCTAAACGTTAAAGGTGCGTTTCTACATGTTGTCGCTGACACCTTGGGATCAGTTGGGGCGATTTTCGCCGGGATAATCATGTTTTTCACTGAATGGTATTTGGTAGATCCTTTGATCAGCATTATGATTGGCGTATTGATTTTCTATAGTTCTGGGAAATTCGTTCGAGACTCTTTGAACATTCTTCTTGAAGGCGTTCCTTCTCACATCAACGTAACTTTGCTGGAGCGCCGAATATTTGAGGTGAAAGGTGTGAAAGACGTTCATGATCTTCACGTTTGGTCTATAACTCCAACTAAAATGTGTTGCATGAGTAGTCATGTCGTGGCGGAAGAAGGGGCAGATAGAAGAAAGTTGATCACGACTTTGATCAAAATGTTAAAAGAAGAGTTTGGCATCGATCATACCACAATTCAACTAGAGGACGAAGGCTACCCCAAAGCAGCTGGTGAACACTAAAAATTCAGCCCACCTTGAGAAACTTTGCTTACACGCATACGCAAAATTGGGCAGAAGAATTCCCCCATTTCCACGAAAACAACTATGTTACGCAGTGGTACCCTCTAGTAGTCAATTCATAAGCATGCGCGCGCGTAACATAACCTTAAATATCCAATATTTAACATGCATTAATGTGAGGAGATATGCCTTATTATTTGGTGCAGGGGTCATACACGCCAAAGGCTTGGAGCGTTTTGCTCAAACATCCAGAGAACCGTGTTGAAGCGGTGCGCCCGGTGGTTGAGCATCTTGGGGGAAAAATGGAATGCGGTTTTTTGGCTTTTGGTGAGTACGATGCAGTCGCAATTATTCAAATGCCTGACAATATTAAAGCTGCAGCTCTCTCGATGGCCTTGATGGCTGGAGGAGCACTGAAGAAGGTAAAGACAACATTGCTGATGTCGTATAAGGAGGGGGTAAAAGCCATGGAGAAGGCAAAAAAAGCAGCATATCGACCCCCTAGTGATGAACCAGTATATTTAGAAAGAGAATGAAAGACGCGCCCCCGCTATTCTGATTTGCATGCACGCGAATGAAAAAGCCAGTTTAGTGTAAACGTAAAAAAACATATGGATAATCGTCTATTGAAATTATGTAAGTAAACTGAGGGCGCTAAATAATGTCTGCCATCTACACTGCTGAAACCTCCAACCGAAAAGACTTCGTAACAAAAATCATGAAGATTTTTAAGACAGAATTAGACCAAGCCACAAGTATTTTCGTAAAACCAAATATAGTCTCCTCCGAACCTTACCCAACAACAACCCACCCAAAAACCATAGATGCCTTGCTAGCCCACCTTTCCGACAGAAAGCTAATTGTAGGCGACGGCCATGCAGTGGACACCGGGTACACCAAAAACATCCTCGCAAATTCTCCCCTTAAAGAAATATGCAGCTACCACGGCATAGAATTGGTAAATCTATACAAGAAAAAAATGAAAAAATGGACAAGCCCCAGAGGCTACACACTGAAAACATCAACATTACCCCTTGAATGTGACTTCGTTATTTCCCTCCCAGTATTAAAAGCCCACAAACAATGCGGATTAAGTGGAGCATTAAAGAACCAATTCGGATACCTCAGCAAACTTGACAGAATCCTCATGCACGCAAAAATCAAAAATCTCCACAAAGGCATCGCAGAAGTAAACGTTGCATGTTCCACTAACCTATTTATCATCGATGCAGTAGAAACCCTGACAAAAGCTCAAGAGTGCAGACATGGTGGATGCCCCGCCAAATTAGGCACCATGATCTCAGGAAGCGATCCGGTGAGCCTAGACACTTTTGGCCAAAAGTTGCTCCAGAAAGTAGACCTTGGCCTTGAAGAGAACATCAAGCACCTAAACTACGCCCAAGAATATGGAGTTGGCAAAAAAGATTATGCAATCATCAAGATTTAGCCGGTGCGCACCAAAACAAAAACATACGCGCATCCGATGTTGAAGTTTGTGTTACTGTTATATAACAGTCACATATTTTTTTAAACGCTTCCAAGCCAAATAGTTAACTAAAGCAATTGGAGGTGAAATCTTGCCAAAATGTGGACTTTGTGGAGCCGACGTGCCTGAACAGCCAAAAATTACCTCAGAAGGAAAATGTTCGATATGCGGCGCTGAGCTGAAAACCGCTTGACTCGAGCCGCGGGCGTGTGCGCGTCCAACACACTAATGAATTCATCAGACATTTTCTTACGGATTCTTTTGAGTTCTAGGAGGTCTTTTTCCATCTCTTTTCATAATTTCCTAAACATTTTCAGTAGGGGTCCATCTCCATGCCTCTTTCAAAAAAGCAATCTGCGCGCGCAATTCTACCGTAAATACTATTATGCATGCTTTTACATTTCGTGTTTTATGTTTTCTCCAACACTATATAGAAAGATGCCTGCAGAGGATGGCCCGAGCCTCGAGAATCTCTTGGATAATTCTTTAATAACAAGGGCATAGTTGTTTGATTTGTCCAGACTATCTAGGTAGTTTTGGAATGATCCATATTTTCGGATAATTATCTGAAATTGTTTTGCGTTGTTTATTGTGGCAATTATTTTGGCTCGGTTTCTTACAATTCCTTTGTTATTCATTAGCTGTTCTACATCATCTTCTTTAAAATTACCAACAGAATCGATAGAAAAATCGCTGAAAGCCTCCTTAAAATTCGGCCATTTCCTGTCAATTATTCTCCAACTGAGCCCTCCCTGAAAGATAATCCTAGTCATGTTCTCAAAATAGCCTGTGTTCCCAGGTCGACTATTCCGATACATCCAATCAGGAGGAGCCCATTGTTGACTCACAACCTCACCTCTTCAAAGAGAATATTTTTATTCCTTCATTTGTCTTTTCCCTTTTACGGTACGAACATGCGCGCGGTTCTCGAATTTACATTCTTTTCCTAATTAGAAGGCATAGCGATCGATTTCGCGATGTCATAGGAAACCTTGTAGTCGAGTATGCCTTTCGGAGACTCTACCGCTAGTTTAAATAGCTCTGCTTCAATCTTGCTCTTGAAAGGACCTATCGCAAGAGCACCAATTCCCAAGATACCTGAGAGAAAATCTACACCGTCATCGGTGGGTTTCAATCCTTCAACCCCTAGAGGAGGAACAGCATTAATGTCTCCAACAACCTTGCATCGCTCGCCATAATCCTTCAAAACACCAATAGGCAGCAATTGAATCCCCGCAGCACCAGCCGACAAAATGATGTCAGCTTGCTTAATTGCTTCACCAATTTCATCAGGAATACTTGCCTGAGCCCCGCAAGCCCTCTTTTTTTCAATCTCCTCATTGATTTTGTTAGCAACTGCGGTTGCTCTCTGCAGTTTTCGTGATGTAACAATAACGTTAACACCTTCCATAGCGTAAAGACGAGCAGCAACTTGTCCAACAGGGCCTGTTCCCGCCAAAACCGTAGCGTTTTTTCCGTTGAAGTCGCCGAACCTCTTTTTGAAGAGGGCCAGAGTCTGCGCCACAGCTGCTGATGCGGTTGTGTATGCTCCTCTAGGGTCCACAATAACCGTGAGTTCGAAAGGTGGAAACATGGTCTTTTTTGCAATTTTCAAGATTTTAAGGGCTTTTTCCATATCTTGACCTCCGATGAAAATCTTGGTGTGTTTTGCTCCTTTTGGACCACGTGGAAACATTGCATCTTGAATGATTTTTCTTGCCTCATCAGCTTCAACATTGCTATACGAAAGAATTTGTGCATCTGGATACAAGTCAATTGCTGTCAGTATGTCGAAAGGACTTGTGTGTTTATCTGTATCTAAAAATATGAAAACTGTTTTTTTAGCTGATTTGGACAAATGGTTCACCTCAAACATTTAGTCAAAGTATCCAATTACTCTTAAGGTTCGTTTTAAGAGTTATGCAAGGTAGTATGTAGACAATCAATAAAATTAATAGGGTGCAATAAGTAAGTAAGTTTTTCAAAGCGGGGTACATCATGCCTAGATTAAAGGTTTCACTCTTAACCGGTAGAACGATAGATCAAGGCAGAGGAAAGGAAATGGGCAAACTATCCAAAGAATACCTGGAAAGCGTTGTGCTTTGTCAAATGGACCCTGATGATATGAAATATTTGGGAGTAAATGAAAATACTAATGTTAAAGTCACCACAGATTTTGGTTCAGTTGTCCTCAAAGCCGTGAAATCTGTTAGAGCTCCTCATCCTAAAGTTGCTTTCATTCCATACGGTCCATGGGCAAGTCTCATCATGAACCCTCACACGCATGGAACAGGCATGCCCTCCCTGAAAGGTATACCTGCTGAAATAGAACCAGCAATCAACGAATACGTGTTAGGCTTAAAAGAGCTACTCAAACAGTTTCGCAAGGGGGCGTGAGTATGACAGTTATTACTGGAGTAACCTGTCCAGTTTGCGGCACCTTTTGTGACGACATTGAGCTTGTCGTGAAAGATAATGTCATAACGGATGTCAGAAAAGCATGCGCCATGGGAGCTGCAAAGTTCACGGGATACACAACTCACCGAAATTTGAAACCTCTCATTAGAAAAAACGGTGAATTAGTTGAGACTTCAATGGATGAAGCTGTTGAAAGAGCTGCAAAGATTCTGGCAGACGCCAATTACCCAATTTTGTACGGTTGGAGTAACACGAGTTGTGAAGCAATCCGTGTGGGTTTGAAACTGGCTGAAGAAGTCGGGGGAGTCATTGACAACACCTCCACTGTTTGTCACGGGCCATCAATTCTAAGTGTTCAAGACGTCGGCATTGCATCTTGCACCTTAGGACAACTTCGGCATCGAGCAGATCTCATCTTCTATTGGGCAAGTAACCCTTGGGAGGCTCATCCACGTCATATAGAGAGGTACACCATGTTTTCGGATGGCAGATTTCAAAAGAGCACCTGGAGAGGCTATCTTTCACGCTTGAGAGGTATTATTTCAAGAAAGAGATTTCAACGAGCTGCAAACTTGGTCTTGAGACGTGACGTATTCGCTGCCCCGAAAATTGAACAACGTCTACCTTATAGCATGTCTCAAAAGAAAAGGAAAATGGTTGTAGTGGACGTTCGGAAAACCCGTACCGCTGAAGCAGCTGACTATTTCCTTCAAGTTGCGCCCAACAAGGATTATGAGCTGTTACAAGCATTTCGTATGCTCATCAGAGATGAAGAACTTGATGTCGAAGAGGTTGCAGGAGTTCCCGTGGAAATCCTTGAAGAAGTAGCTGACGTTATGGTGGGGTGCGAGTTCGGTATCTTGTTTTTCGGATTAGGTTTAACAATGAGTACAGGGAAACTTCGGAATGTTGACGCAGCCCTCAGCCTAACTCGGGACCTAAACCAACGCACAAAATTCCTCATCATGCCCATGCGAGGACACTTCAACGTCACTGGAGTAAATATTGTGTTTACTTGGCAAACCGGATATCCATACGCCATCGACTTTTCTCGCGGCTATCCCAAGTACAATCCAGGTGAAACCTCTGTGATAGATATACTCTGCCGTGACGAGACTGACGCCAGTCTCATAGTTGCGTCAGACCCGGTTGCACATTTTCCACGGAGTGCCGCACAAAATCTGGTTAAAAACCCTCTCATTGCGGTTGATCCAGAGGTGACTCCGACAACTCTGATGGCAGACGTCGTATTTCCTTCAACTTTCGTAGGAATAGAGACAGAGGGAACAGCCTACCGTATGGATCACGTTCCCCTTCCCTTAAAGAAGGTAGTGGAACCTCCAGAGACCTGTCTTCCAGACGAAGAAATACTGCAGAGAATTCTTCACAATGTTCTGAAATTAAGGAGGAACTCAAACTGACAGAACTTATCGTCAAGAACGGGATTGTTTACGACCCCCTCAATCGCATAAACGGCGAAAAAATGGACATTGCCATAGATTATGGAAAAATTGTGGAAAAAGTCAACGAGAAGAAGGCAGAAATTATTGATGCTTCGGGAATGATGGTGATGCCTGGTGGAGTTGACATCCATTGCCACATCGCTGGCGCCGAAGTGAATTCGGGGCGCCTTCTTAGACCTGAAGACCATGTTAAGGATGTGGAAGCGAAAACGGCTCTAACCAGATCCGGTGTTGGATACTCAATTCCCTCAACATTCACGACGGGCTACCGTTACTCCAGAATGGGTTACACAACCGTAATGAACCCTTCAATGCCTCCTCTCGAAGCCCGCCACACCCATGAAGAACTTGACGACACACCTATGGTGGATAAAGCCAGTTACCCTCTGTTAGGAGATTGGTGGTTTGTTCTAGAACATTTGCGAGATAATATGATAGACGAGTGTGCCGCCCACATAGCATGGATGATGAACGCTACGAAAGGATACGCCATAAAAATCGTCAATCCAGGCGGTTTAGAAGCTTGGGGGTTCGGGCGAAACGTCAAAAACCTTGACGACAATGTTCCGTACTTCAATATCACACCAAGAGAAATCCTTCGCGGTTTATGTAAGGTAAACAAGCTTCTGAAGATGCCACACACAATTCACGTTCATACAAATAACCTTGGAAAACCCGGGAACTATGTTACAGCATTGGAGACAATGAAGTGCGTGGAAGACTTGGCTGAAGGAAACCGACCGATCTTACACGTCACTCACGTTCAGTTCTGCGCCTTTAAAGGTTCCGACTGGCAAACTATGAGTTCTGGGGCAGAGGAAATTGCAAAATACGTTAACCACCATGAACATGTAACCTTGGATATGGGGCAGGTAATTTTTACTGATACGACCACCATGACAGCCGATGGACCTTTTCAATACGGTCTTTACACTCTGACTGGAAACAAATGGGTTAACCACGACGTAGAAACTGAAACATCCGCCGGCATTGTACCATTCAGATACAAACGTAAAAGTGCGGTTCACGCGACTCAATGGTCCATTGGGCTTGAACTCGCTCTTCTAATCAAGGACCCGTGGAAAATTTTCATGACCACCGATCATCCTAATGGTGGCCCTTTCATTGCCTACCCAAAAATTATTGCATGGCTTACGAGTCAGATTGCTCGAAAGAAAACGTTCGATCGGATAAGTAAGAAGGCGAAACGAAAAAGTCTTCTTGCTAGTATCGATAGAGAACTAAGCTTTTACGAATTAGCTATTGTTACTCGCGCTGGTCAGGCAAAGGCTCTCGGTCTAACGCAGAAAGGTCACCTTGGAGTAGGAGCAGACGCCGACATCGCAATTTACAATATAAACCCAGATTATGTTGATCCTTCTAGAAAATTCAAGGCGGTTAGAAAGGCTTTCGAAGGGGCCAAATATACAATTAAAGGCGGGGAGATCGTTGTGAAGGATGGACAAGTTGTAAGGCCTGTTTTTGGAAAAACTTTCTGGGTCGACGTGAAAACTTCGCTCCCCAAGGAAGTAAATGATGACATAAAACAAAAATTCCGGGAGTACTGGACTGTAGAATACGAAAACTACCCCATTCCAGACAGCTTTATACATGTTCCAGCTCCAATCACAATCAAAGCGGAGGTCTGAAGGTGGTTATATTATACCCAAAACGTCTATTCAAATTTCCCGTGGACGCTGAATGCATTAGCCCTGATGTTTTTGCTGAAAAATCAACTGATGAAATAGGTCAGTTACGAATTTGGGAAGGGAACCGAAAAAGAAGTCTAAGCGACATTTTCAAGATAGAAAGTGAGACTGGTTCTTCCTTAGAAGAAGTCACAATAGAAATCCGCGGAGATGTGAGCAGGGTTCGGAAAATCGGTTTCAAGATGTCCATGGGTCATATACTTGTGGAAGGGGACGCTGGCATGCACCTTGGCGAAGAGATGAAAGGAGGCGTTATCACAGTTGGGGGCAACGCAGGCTCGTGGACTGGATCTAAGATGAAAGGAGGAACCATCGAAGTCAAAGGAAACGTCGGCGATTACATTGGAGCTTCCTACCGTGGAAGCACCCAAGGAATGAAAGGAGGAAAAGTCATCATACACGGAAACGCTGGATACGAAGTCGGATGCTTCATGATGAACGGACTCATCAAAGTGGGTGGAAACATTGGGCACTATGCTGGAATCCACATGAGCAACGGAACAATATTTATTCAAGGAAACTCGAAAGGAAGGGCTGGCGCTCAAATGATTAACGGGAAAATCATTGTATGCGGACACATCCCCTCCATACTTCCTACCTTTACTATCGACGACATTAAACCAAGAGTCAAAGTGAACGGAGAAAAAGCAGAAGGACCTTTTTACAAATTCATCGGCGATCTTGCAGACAAAGGTAACGGAAAACTATTTGTTTCTAAAAGATTGAATCCTCATCTAAGTTCCTACGAGAAATACCTCTGATCAAGGAAAAACTTATTGTGTCCTAGAGTGATATGTGCAAACGTGGGACGCACATATTTAAGAGGAAGAAGCTTGTCTGAGCCTAAAAAAAGCGTGAATCTGACGGCTTTGTCGCTGGTGAAAAAGCTTTGCGCAGAAGCTACATATTATGGTGTTGTTCTTGAAGAAACAAAGTCAGGCGCAACTCTGATAGACGCGGGTATACGGGCAAAAGGTGGATTTCTCGCAGGCGAAATGATCACCGAAATATGCTTAGGTGGATACGGAAAAGCAAATATTCTCCCGGTACAGTATGGCGACATAGTTCTACCATCAGTCTTTGTCCAAACCGACAATCCGACATTGGCAACTTTGGCTTCTCAATTTGCTGGCTGGCAAATCAAGGTTGGCAAATATTCGGCCATTGGATCTGGCCCTGCTCGGGCATTGGCTTTGAAGCCTAAAGAGATCTACGAAAAAATCATGTACAAAGATGAAGCTGATACGGCAGTACTCATTCTGGAAACGAAAAACCTGCCTCCAGAAGAAGTAATCCATTCAATCTCTAATCAATGTAAAGTTACGCCTGAAAAACTGTTTCTGATTTTGGTACCTACCAAATGTTTGGCTGGTTCCACGCAAGTTTCTGGAAGAATTGTAGAGACTGGGTTATATAAGCTTATGAAATTAGGTCTCGACCCAAGAGTTGTCGAGCATGCCTGGGGTTACGCGCCAATTGTACCGTTGCACCCAAGGTTTGACGAAGCTATGGGAAGAACAAACGATGCCATACTATATGGAGGTACGTCCTACTACATAGTCAGCTATGAAGACGATGAAAAACTGGCAGAACTTGTGAAATTGACTCCGTCCTCCGCTTCAAGGATAATTCAAGAGGCCAGGCAACTTGCAGAAAAAAGTCCTCGCTTCCTCGATATCTTTAAGGAAGCTGGTTTCGACTTCTATGAAATAGATCCTAACCTTTTTGCTCCAGCAGTGATAGTCGTTAATAATATGAAAACAGGTAAAATCTTCAGGGCAGGAAGCTTGGATATAGATGTTTTGAAAGGGTCATTTGGACTATAAGTGCGCATATACGTATATTGTTTGTTGATTGCAATCCGAAAAAATACTTTTGCAGTGACTCGCACCTATTAGCATTCTGGACGATCTGTTGAATTGTATGAAGATTTAGCAAAAAAGAGATAACATGAATTTTTCAGCTGAATCTCGCTCTGTTCAGAGCTCAGCGTTAAAATCATTATGTGGTTTAAATTCTCTGCTTCTCTCATCGCGCACTGCGAACATTACTTTTCTGGTTTTTCTTTTCTGAGAGGTAACCTGCTTTCCAGAGTTTTTGGTTGTACATCCGTTTGATCTTAAGGAATTTTCGTTGGACCTCTTCCGGTTTCTCTGTCCTCGACGGAATCGAATTCATACGCCTCCAAAGGCCAAATAGTTGATAAAATCATAATACAGTCCTTACGGTTGTTTGTGATAACTAAGAAAGGGGCTATCTGGGAAAGACCTTGCATGCATGTTCCACTCATTATGATGGTAAATTGGCATCTATGAAGTCTCGGCTACCTGAGATGTCAATTCGGTAGGTGAAGCTTGCTGATACACACTGAGCGTCACCCCATGATGTAACGGCAACTAGGATCAAGCTGCCGTCGGGTTCCTCCCAGAAAATAGGCCCACCAGAGTCACCATAGCAACTGCCTCCGTTATCCAGGGCATTGTTCTGTGACAACCGAAGCCACTCTCTTGATAGCTCTTGGAACTCAGATTCGGTGAATTGGCGGATGTCTGGGTAGTAAATCACAGGAGGTGGCCACGTGAGACTTCCACCGTAACCGACTACCGTAAATTTGGCCGCTTTTGAATCTGAATTACGTAGCAGCCCTTGGATCTGCAATTGGTCAAGGAAACCAATCTGTGCCAGTGTGGCTGGTGTAATTCGCCGACCTCTTAAGGGATGCTCTAAGATCAACAAACCTACATCAGGTCTATTCGTTTGGGGCTTGTAGTCAGGGTGAGTTATTATATTGTTCTGAAAGTCAATTGGAACCTCAAGTAACTCAGCTCCTTTTTCCATAGGGGCGAAACTGAAGCTGACATATACGGAGTTGATTATTCCCATTTGATAATAATGCTTCAACGCGTGGGTGCAATGTCCAGCCGTCAGAAATACTGTTGGACTGATCAAGGTTCCGGAGCAAAATGTCACCATTTCGCCACTATCAAGTTCAACTAATATCGCGCCGACATTCGCAAATTTGCCGTCAGGATCAGGATCTCCCCAAGTTATGGCTTGAGCTGGCGTTATCCCCGCAGTCAAAACTAACGCTAATGCGATAAAAATCGATACGCATGCATGGATGCCTTTTGTTTTTCTCATTCGATTAGTCACCTCCATCCTCCTTTTATATTAAACAGAATAGGTATTTACTTTCTCAGTAGCTGAATAAATCTTTTATGAAAAAATCTTCTATTTTTCCTCTAAAATATTTTCTGTTATGGAAAGACATAGAGAGAATTATTCGTCTTTGGTAAGATTAAATAGTGTTTTTCCTTAGTGAATATCAAGTCAAACTATTTCTTTCCTTCTCACGTCTTTTAGTTGATAGCGGATATAAAAAAGAATGTGATATTATATGTGTATATTTAATATTGTTTTCCCAAAAATCTGTTTCGTTCGTGTATCTTTTATAAGAATATTTTTAGTTCTTCCTTTTTATCTTTCTCCAAACAATGTCATATTAGGAAAGACTTCAATACCGTTCCTGTCAATCGTGTAGGGCACAATGTTTGGGTTGACGCTGGCGCCTCTCATCTTCTCAACTTGCAAGGCTCTCGTAGTAGCTCCCCGTGAAAACAGAGTCTGCATCATGACAACCCCGTGAACCAAATATTCTTCGTCTAGAACACTTCGTTCAAGACTTAGATGGCTCAATTCAGTGGTTATGATATTTGTAGTTCCCAAATCTGACAAAGATTCAATTAAATCTTGAACTGCAGTTCTTCGTTCAATGGGATCTGGAAACCGGTAAAAAAGTGCTACAAGCGTGTCCAAAGAAACCCTTTTTGCATCGATCTGCTGAATTTTCGCTTGTAGGTTATCAACTAGCTTATCGATTGGCAGTTGCTTGCCCCGCAGAATACTAGTCTCTCCTCTGTGCAGTTTTTCTTGGAGTATGGCTATTCGAGACATTCTAGTCGCATCAATAAAGACAAACTTTGCTTCTTCTTCCGCTTTCTTGAAATCCCATCCAAAATTCTCCATTTCGGAATAGTAATGATCTTTGCTTTCGTCCAAACTGACAAAAATCCCATTTTCATTATGTTCATAAATTCCCTTGTACAAGAATTGGGACGCAAGAATGGTTTTCCCCGTTCCTGGCCCTCCGACAACTAATATTGTTCTTCCTTTAGGGAAACCGCCGCTCATCAGATCATGCGCGCGCGCGCNNAAAGGCTCATTTGGGCTTTGAGCGCGCATGCGGATTGCTTGCTGATTGCAATCAATACAATACCATTACAGTAACTTAACCCAAAATATTCTGCGCACAAATATTGTTAGACAATCATTTTCACAGTTTTTCTTTTTTGAGAGGTAACGCGCTCTCCACATATTTTTGGTTGTACATGCGTTTGATCTTGAGAAACTTTTGTGAACCACTTTTAGTTTTTTGTTCATAGAGATCGATCTCTCCTTCGAAGAGGCCTAGGATTGCTTGTAAATCTTGGGGGGGATGCATCAGGGGATTCATCACTGCTAATGTGGTGAATCCTCTTGTTCTCAAGTCTGTGATCAGCTCAGTTAACCATCCTTTAGTGGTGACAGCTTGATGCTGAAGTAGGACATCTGATACTATTGTGATGCAAATTCTTCTTGTGCCACCAGACGACCCTTCTAATTCACGAAAAGCACGGGCTAAAGCAATGTTAATTTCAGTAAGGTTCATCACTCCCCTCCTCAGTTTGATCACATTAGGCAAATCTTTGATCATTATGTCGGCTCGAGGATTGCAGACAAAAAGGTAGAAATTCGATTGAAACTCTTCGGCAAGATCTTCCATTTCACTTACCTCTGTGCTAACATAAAATGCTATGGCTCCTTCTTTCTCAACTCCTTCCCTAAGAAATCTTTTGATAAGCAGGTTTCTTTCATCGCAGAACGGTGAGGTC
>JABAOC010000100.1_pt1 | contig 50321 bp, 50 predicted proteins | sample 7062161 | NCBI WGS metagenome assembly JABAOC01 (sample SAMN14538625, study PRJNA623070) | marine sediment metagenome | biome: marine biome [ENVO:00000428]; feature: marine pelagic biome [ENVO:01000023]; material: deep marine sediment [ENVO:00002113] | place: India: Gulf of Khambhat ... | reverse complement strand
GAGAGTGACAAGGACATTGAAGCCACCTTCAATATGGCGATAGCCAGCACTATGGCCGGTATGGCGTTCAGCCTTTCCCGTCTGGGGCTGGTCCACGCTATGAGTCACCCTCTCGGCGGGATGTACGGTATTGCGCACGGCGTGGCCAATACGCTTCTTCTTCCTTATATAATGGAATATAATGCGCAGGCTGTGCCTGATAAGTACGCGGACATCGCTCGGGTTATGGGCATTGACACCGGGAGTATGAGTGATATAGAAGCAGCGACCAGGGCAGTAGAGCGAGTGGCTGCTTTGCGAGATTCTTTGGGAGTACCTGCCAGACTTGGTCCCCTGGGCGTAGGGAAAAAAGATATTCCGCAGATGGCAAGAGATGCCATGAAAAGCGGAAACGTAAAAGTTAACCCGCGAGAAACAACCCTGGAAGATGCCATTGCCCTATACAATAGAGCACTTTAGTTTTCAAAATCCATCATCAGCCAAAAGCCGGCTATGGGAGCAAATCAGAGCGCGGCGTAGGATTTAAAGTATTATCTTAATATTTTTGTAATTAGTTAAGTTTCTCAGATAGTTCTGGAGGTAAAAAATGAACCCAGTAAATAAGAATTATATCAAGGGCAAATGGCAAGAATCAAGGGGTGGCGCCAGGTTACAAAGCATTAATCCCGCAGATACCACTGACGTGATAGGTACATATCAGCGTTCAACAGTGGAGGATGTGAATTTAGCTTTTGGTGCCGCAGAGAGCGCCCGGAAGTCCTGGTCGGCGATACCAGCCACTCAAAGGGGGGACCTGCTGTTCAAGGCAGCGAATATTCTGGAAGAACGACAGGAGAAAGTGGCGGCAATGGTAACCCGGGAAATGGGTAAGACATTACCGGAAGCAAAAGGCGAGGTGTTGAGAGGCCTCCAGCTGCTCCGCTTTTATGGAGGAGAGGGATGGAGAATGACCGGGACTACTTTTCCCTCAGGCAAACAGGGCAGACTTCTCTTCACCATGCGTGAACCTCTGGGAGTAGTCTGTATACTCACTCCCTGGAATTTTCCTTTCGTGATACCTTTGTGGAAAATCGCGCCGGCGCTGGTTTATGGTAACGCTGTGGTTTTTAAGCCGGCTAATCTCACTCCGCACTGCGGTCTGGAACTGACCCGCATTATCGACGAAGCCGGTTTTCCCCATGGTGTCTTCAATTTTATTACGGGAACGAGCAGCGAATTGGGCGATGCCCTGGTCACCCACCCGGCAGTGAACGGAATTTCGTTTACCGGCTCCTGCGCCACAGGGGCGAAGATTGCCCTCAAGGCAGCCGGGCGACGTCTTAAATTACAGCTGGAGATGGGCGGGCAGAACCCTTTAATTGTTATGGAGGACGCTGATCTCGACCAGGCTACGGATATTGCAATCAACGGCTCTTTCTGGTCAACCGGGCAGAAATGTACGGCGACAGGTAGAATAATAGTTCAGGAAAAGGTGCACAAGGAGTTTAGCGAACTTTTGGTCAGGAAGACCAAGAATCTCAGGGTAGGAAACGGCATGGATGCGGAAACGCAAGTTGGGCCGATGGTCAGCGAGGAACAACTGGAGATGGTGCTGGATTATGTAGAGGTGGGAAAAAAAGAGGGAGCCAGGCTTCTATGCGGCGGAGGGCGGCTTAAGGGAAAAAAATACGACAAAGGGTACTTTATTGAACCAACCATATTCGGGGAAGTCAAACCCAAGATGAGAATCGCGCAGGAAGAGGTATTCGGTCCTTTTGTTTGTATACTAAAAGCCAGAGACCTCCCGGAAGCGCTGGACATTGCCAATGATTCCCGCTACGGATTAAGCGGGTCCATCTGTACCGGAGAGACCAGGAACGTGCTCAAGTTCGTACGCGAGATTGGCGTGGGCTTAGTGCATGTGAACAATTCGACTGCCGGCGCAGAGCCTCATGTCCCCTTCGGAGGAATGAAAGATTCCACTTCTTACTTTCGGGAAATGGGCAGAACTGCCATCGAATTCTTCACTCAATACAAGACCGTTTATATGGACGCTACGTAAGAAAGAGGCGAGTACATTTTAGGCCTTGCATTATGAGCATAGACTGTTTAGAAGATTCTTCTATTTAATAATATGATTTTAAACGTTAAAGTAATTCCCCGTGCCAGAAAGAACCAGATCAAGAAAGAAGAAAATTGCTGGAAAGTTCACCTCACGGCACCGGCGGAAAAAGGAAAGGCAAATAGACTTCTGATTAAGTTATTGTCTCAGGAATTCAAAGTGAAAAAGAACCAGGTGAGAATAGTCCAGGGGGAGAAATCGAGGTATAAAATTGTACAGATAGAATTTTTGGCTTGATTTTTTTCTATGGAAATAGTATAATCTTAACATGGAGAAAAGGGTACTGCGGATATTGGTAATAGACGATGAAGAAGGCGTCCTGAGACTGCTTCAGTTCAGACTGGGAAAGTTTGGACACGAAGTGATTACCGCTAATAATGGACCGGAAGGAATCAGAAAAGCCAGGATGTTTGAGCCGGACCTTATCCTTCTGGACCTGGTTATGCCCGGGATGAGTGGTTTCAGGGTTTGTGAGCTATTGAAATCCTATAAGAAAACAAAAGATATTCCCGTTTTCATATTTACGGCTCTGGACCGAATGGAAGACGTTGAGCGCGCTTTTGAGAAGGGCGCGGATGATTATATCGTGAAGCCGTTTGAAGTTGTAACCATCAATAATACCATTGAGAATAAATTCAATATGTTTGTGGAAAAAATCGAATATAAGTCAGACTTCCGGGAAAAGCACAAAGAAATTTCCGAAGAATAACTTTTAAGAATATTCTTGATTTTCATTATTGGAATTAATCTTCCCAGACGGGAAGATTTTTTTATTTGATTCTTGGTTGAAAAATCTACTATAATTACACCATCCTTGCGGGAGTCAGTTACTATGCACGACCTGATAATTTTAATTGCTGCTCTGGGAATTATTCTGATTCTTTTCAAATGGAGACTGAATCTCACTCTGACTATGATAGTAGCGGCACTCTTTCTGGGTATCGCGTACAGGTTTAATTCGACAGAGATTTCGAAAACTTTTTATTCTGCTTGCGTCTCCAGGGAGACCCTGGAGATTGCCGCCACACTCTTTTTCGTGATCATATTCAACCTTTGTATGACCGCGGCCTATACTTTCAAGAAAATAATTAGCAATATGAAAAATATACTGTCGGACATAAGGTGGATTATCGCCGTTGTTCCCGCGGTAATCGGTTTTCTTCCCATGTTTGGTGGTGCTCTCGTTTCCGCTCCCGTGGTAAAAAAAGTCACCCAGGAAATGGGCATATCAAACGAGCGAAAAACCTTTCTCAATTTTTGGTTTAGACATATCTGGGAGTATACCCTGCCGCTCTACCCGGGAATCCTGGTGGCTGCGGGTATTCTGGGCGTGCCCGTCTACAGGATAATCGCCAGCAATAGCATCCTGACTGTGAGTGCAATTGTTATAGGGATAATTTGGGGTACCGGGAGATTGAAACGGAGAACCGAACATTCTCCGGAAGTTTTTTCCGGAAAAGGTCAGGCAATTCTCAATTTTCTCTTCAACCTATCGCCAATTATCCTGGTGATGGTTCTGGTTCTCGTTTTCAGGTTAAAAGTTTTATACGCTCTCATTGCGGCAATAATGTTCACGATCATCGCCAATAAGATTCCCCTTAGAAAAATTTTGCGCACTGTGAAAGAAGAGAAGTACGGGATGATTCTTATGGTCTTTGCCATTATGATTTTCAAGGGAATGTTGACAGCCACAGGGATAATAGAGCGCCTGCCTCTTTTCTTTAAGAGTGCGGGCATTCCCCGGTACCTGGTTATTTCTTTTCTTCCTTTCATTGCGGGTTTTTTAACGGGAATGACCATGGCCGCAGTGGGCATCACTTTCCCGGTTATTCTGCCCCTTTTTGATGGTAAGTTATCACTTATGACTTTTTCCTTTATGTGTGGATTTGCCGGGGTCTTGTTGACACCCGTCCACTTTTGCCTGGCGTTAACCAGAGAATATTTCCGGGCTGACTGGCTGAAACTTTATCGCAAAGAATTGATTCTTCCGGTATTCCTGATGATAGTAATCGGACTTATTTATACNNNNAGGGACGGCACAGAGTCCGCCCCCTGCAGAAATGAAAAGGAGACAATAATGATGAGGAAAAAGCAGGTCATATTGAAAAAACAACCGCTGCAGGATTTTGTGGCGGAAGTTTTCAAAAAATTGGGCGTTAGCAGCTCGGATGCCAGAATAGCTGCTGATATTATTGTTGCTGCTGACTTAAAAGGATTTGGTTCACACGGCGTTTCTCGCCTGAAGAGGTACGTGGAAGGGATAAAGACAGGCAGCATTGAACCAGTCGCCAGGATAAAGGTAGTCAAAGAAACAGCGGTTAGTGCTTTAATCGACGGCGGAAACGGCCTGGGCCAGGTGGTGGCATACAGAGCTATGCAGAAGTGCATGGAGATTGCGGAAAAGACGGGAGTGGGCTTTGTCGGTGCGAGAAATAGCAACCACTTTGGAATCGCCGGTTATTACTCCGCGATGGCTTTAGCAAAAAATATGGTTGGTATTTCTGTCACCAACGCTCGTTCTTCGGTCGCTCCCACCTTCGGAGTGGAACCGGTTCTGGGGACAAATCCCGTAAGTGTGGCTGTGCCCACGGGGGGACCGTTTCCCTTCGTCCTGGATATGGCCACGAGTATAATCCAGAGGGGAAAACTGGAAGTGCTGGAGAGGGAAAACAAAAAGATGCTTTCCGGTTGGGCGATAGATGAAAAAGGCAAGACCCTCACCAGTCCCCGAAAGGTCACGCGAGGTATATTTGCCGGAAAAGCAGCGCTTCTTCCCCTGGGAGGAATAGGAGAAGATTTTAGCGGACACAAGGGATACGGGCTGGGTCTACTCGTAGATATTCTGTGTGCCGGCCTCACGGGTGCCAATTATGGTCTCAACCTTTCGCGCTCCCGAAAAGGAGGGTATAATCTCGGGCATTTCTTGGGAGCAATTAAGATAGAGCTTTTCCGCCCCGTTGATGAATTCAAGAATACGATAGATTCCATGTTTAAAGAAATAAGAAATTCCAGGAAATTTCCCGGGGAAAAGAGAATCTATGTCGCCGGGGAGAAGGAATTTGAGATGGAAAATCGGAGAAAAAAAGAAGGGATTCCCGTACATCCCGAGGTATTTAAATATATGAAATCTTTGCAAGGAACGCTTAAAATAAAAGGACTGGAAATAGAAAAGTAAATTTTTTGGTTGATTATTTAGGAAAAAGAGTATAATATAATATAAATGTTCAACAACACCAAAATAAAACAAAAATTTAAGTCCGCGCTTTTTATGACTATTTTTTTGTCCCTTCCGTTATTCTTCCAATCCGTAAGTAGTTCTCCTTCGCCCATGCAGGAAAAAATAGAATCTTTAAAACAGGTAATTAAAGAAGCGGAAAATTTCTATAATCAGGCAGTGATAGCTTACGAAGAGGGAAATGTAAATCTCGCGGAGAATCTGTATGAGCGTGCTTTGAAAAGATTGGCCAAGTCGAATCTGGATGCCGTTATGAACTATCAATTGAAGGAGGAATACGATAATCTCTTCGGCAAATTGGACGTTCTTCTGGAAGAGATGGACAGAAATTCCAGGTCGATTCTCGACGTTTCTAAAGAAGAGCTGAAAAGAACAGAAAATCTGGAAGCAGAGGAGATAAAAGGGAATTATATCATTCCCATAGATATTGAAAATAGTATAGTAAAAAGATACATAAAACTTTATACTAAGGGAGAAAGAAAAAAAGCTATTGCCCAGGCACTGGAAAGGTCGGGAAGATACCGGGAGATGATCCTGGGAGTTCTGAAAGAATACGACCTTCCTCGAGAGCTAATCTATTTGCCCGTAGTGGAAAGTCTCTATAAGGTTAATGCTTATTCCCGGGCCCGCGCACTCGGGCTATGGCAGTTAATGGAGACTCCTGCCAGAAATTTGGGATTAGTCATCAATTACTGGATAGACGAGAGGAGAAATCCGGAAAAGTCTACCCGTGCTGCCCTTAAATTTCTTAAGGATCTCTACACCTGGTTCAATGACTGGCATTTAGCTCTGGCCGCCTATAATCGGGGACAAAAAGGAATTGGAAGTGATTTGAAATTTTCCAAGTCTGTCAACTTTAACCAGTTAGTAGAAAGAGAAGCTTTGCCCAAGGAAACGGAGAACTTTGTTCCCAAATTTATGGCGTGCGTAATTATCGGTGAGAATTATCAGGACTACGGATTCTCTCTGAATTTTGAACAGCCTCTAAAGTACGACGAAGTAGTTCTGGATAAGGTGATTGACCTGGAAGTTATTGCCAGGTGCGTGGGCACAAAAGAGACCGAGATAAAAAAATTGAATCCGGATTTACGAGCCTGGTGCACTCCCAGAAATTATCCTGATTTTAAGTTAAGACTTCCCCCGGGAACGAAGGATAAGTTCCTCATCAATATCGCCAAGGTAAAAGATTTAACTCCGGGGAGGGGATTTATTCGTTATAGAGTGAAGAAGGGAGATTTTTTGGGAAGAATTGCCCGCAAATACTTCACTACGGTATATGCAATAAAAAGAGACAATAAGATAAGAAATATCAATATAATCAGGGCAGGACGGGTGTTGATCATAAGGCCCGGAAGAAAGTACTTCCTTAACAAGAAGGGGTAAACTCCTCTTAAGAAATCGGATTGTTCAATAATTGAATTATGACTCAGCATGCTCAAAACGAAGGGATGAAGCCGGTATATATCGAGGCCTTCGACCTCGATGACGCCTGGTTTCAGTGTCTGTCGGCAATACTGGAAAGGGGACAGGTTTACACCATTACCAGAGGTAGCTATCAGGGACAGAAGCGGCTCGAATTTGACTTTGTTACTCTCAGGGTCAGGAAACCTTCGCATCAGATAATTCCCCTCATTCCCGAAGGTTCGGGCATTCCTGCCCCCACTACCATGGAGTACGTCCAGGGATACCTGGAATACCTTTTGACCGGAGCTAAGACAGAGACCGAAGACTATACCTACGGTGAGAGGCTGGTTGACCCCAAGGTGAGAATAGAGGAAAATCTTGAGGGAAAAAGGATGATGAGAGAAATCCCTCTTAATGTCAACCAGATAGAGGAAGTCGTAAAAATGTACAGGACAGAGGGATACGGGACAAATCAGGCGATAATGGAAATCGGAATGCCTTCCGACGTTAGTTTGAAAGACCCTCCCTGTTTGAGATTGATAGATACCAGAATCAGGTATGGCAAGCTCCATTTCATACCTTATTTCCGGTCGTGGGATTTATGGGGAGGGTTTCCTTCAAACCTTGGCGGACTGCAACTGGTAAAGCAGTACATGGCAGAAGAAATTGGAGTTGAGGACGGGGAAATAATAGCAATAAGTAAAGGGCTCCACCTTTATGATTATACCTGGGAATGGGCAAAGCAGAGAACCACAAAATATGATAAGAAAATAGAATAATTTGTTCACACATTTCTCTGCTTAAATGGAATTCCAACTCAAAATAGTGCTGGAAAAACTTTTTTATCCCAAATCAATAGCAGTTATCGGCGCCTCCCGCGAAGAAGGAAAAGTTGGCCACAGCATTTTGAAAAATCTCCTCCGCTACGGTTACCCGGGAAAGATTTATCCCATCAATCCCAAAACAGACGAAATTTTGAGAACAAGAGCATATTCCACAATCTTTGCCGTGGAAGGGCAGATAGACCTCGCTGTAGTGGCTATTCCTGCCAAATCAGTTCCTTCCATACTTGAAGATTGCGCAAAGAAAGAAATAGGTGCGGTGATTATTATTTCGGCTGGCTTCAAAGAATCCGGCAAACAGGGTTCCCAGCTGGAAAGAGACCTGGTGGAAATTATCAAAAATTCAAGTATGAGGGTACTCGGACCGAATTGTCTGGGAATCATCGATACTGCCTCAAGCCTTAACGCCTCTTTTGCCGCGGGTATGCCTTCCCGAGGAAACATTGCCTTCTTTTCTCAATCCGGTGCTCTATGTACCGCCGTGTTGGATTGGGCACTTGAGGAAGATGTGGGATTCTCAAAATTCATTAGTCTGGGAAATAAGGCAGACATAGATGAAGTGGACCTGTTGCTTGCCCTGGCTGAGGATTCGGAAACCAGGGTTATCCTCGGCTATCTGGAAGGAATAGAGGATGGCGTCAGATTTATGGAAGTAGCCAGAGAGGTCTCACGAAAAAAACCTGTCATTATCACCAAATCTGCACGCACGCAAGCCGGCGCAAAAGCCGCCTCTTCGCATACGGGAACGCTGGCAGGCCTGGACACGGCCTACGAAGCGGCTTTCAGACAGAGCGGAATAATCAGAGCCGAGACCGTGCAAACTCTTTTCGATTACGCTATTGCCTTTGCCCAGCAACCCATTCCCCGGGGACCAAATCTTGCTATTCTGACCAATGCCGGCGGTCCGGCAATTATCGCCGCGGATGCAGTGGAGAACTCCCTTCTCCAGATGGCTTCTTTCAGGGAGGATACGGTTAGTAAACTGCGAAAGGAGCTCCCCTCTAATGCTTCCGTATATAATCCGGTTGACGTGATTGGCGACGCGGGAGCGGATCGTTATGAGAAGGCAATGAAAATTATCGTTGCTGACCCGGGAGTCGATAGCCTTACGGTAATTTTGGCGCCCCAGGCAATGACTGATATAAAAGAAACGGCGGAAGTCATAAACAATATCTCTTCCACAGTCTCCGACAAACCTATCGTCGCTTCATTTATGGGACAGCTAGAAGTTAAGGAGGGTAGAAAGATTTTGCGCGCGGGGAAGATACCCAATTATCCTTACCCGGAGCGCACTATTTCTGCTCTGGAGGCTATGGTTAAGTACGAGAAGTTGAAAAAGAGACGTCCTGGCAAGATTCACCTTTTGGAAGTGAATAAGAAAAAGGCAGAAGAAATTCTGGCAAAAGCGAAAGCGAAAAGCAAAGCTAATCTGTCTGCTGAGGAAACCAGAGAAGTGCTTTCAGCTTATGGTTTTTCTCTTCCCCGGAGAATCGTTGCCGAAACTTCGCGGGAAGCAATTTCTGCGGCAAACTCTCTGGGTTATCCCGTGGTAATGAAGATTGTTTCTCCCGATATTTTGCACAAATCCGACGTGGGGGGAGTTAAAATGGGAGTGACCAACAGGTCTCAGGTTGCCAGTAGCTTTGAAGATCTCGTTTCCCATGCAAAAAGATTTATGCCGGAAGCATTAATCCTGGGAGTAAGCGTGGAGGAGATGGTGGAACAGGGGAAAGAGGTAATACTGGGCTCCTCCCGAGATCCTTCTTTCGGGCCCCTTCTTATGTTCGGGCTGGGCGGAATCTATATAGAAATTCTCAAAGATATATCTTTCAGGATTGCACCGTTAACTTTAGATGAGGCAGAGTCAATGATAAAGGAAGTCCGCTCCTACCCCATCCTTAAGGGAGTGCGCGGAGAAAAACCTTCCGACTTACTCGCAGTCAGAGATGGTCTGTTAAGATTGTCTCAACTGGTTACGGAGTTCCCGGAAATTTTGGAGATTGATATAAATCCATTAATGGTCTTACCGGTGGGTAAAGGAGCTGTAGCCATAGATTCACGATTGGCAATAAAAATATGATCTAAATTTGTAGTGTAGGGGCGGCGCTCCGTGGCCGCCCAGAGTAAGGGACGGCACAGAGTCCGTCCCCTACACATAGACAAAATTGACACACTTTGCTGTTACATTCTTGAACGGAGGAGGATAAAAAAATGGTCTCTCTATATGTGGGTTCTACCTGCGAATATTCGGGAAAGACGCTGGTTTGTATAGGTTTGGGAAAAAGGTTTCAAAACGATGGTATATCTATTGCCTATTTTAAACCTCTGGGAAAACTTCCTGTGAGAGTAGGAAAGCTACTGGTTGACGAGGACGGAGTTTCCATGCAGGAAATTTTGGGACTGCAGGACCCGCTCGATTTAGTCTGTCCCGTCGTTCTGACCCAGGACCTCACTATCCAGGCCTATACGAAAAAAATAAAAAGTTTAGAAAACAAAGTAATTGAAGCTTATGATAAGATTTCCCGGGGCAGGGATCTGGTTTTGATAGGAGGAGGAAGTAATTTTGACGAAGGTTCTTTTTTGGGTATCCCCGCGAGAAGACTAATCAGAGAAATGAAGGCCAGAGCCATATTAATTGATAAATGCGAAACGGATATTTTAGTAGATCCTATTCTCGCTGCCAGGGAGTTTCTGGGAGAGAGTCTCATAGGTGTAGTTCTGAATCGCATCGCTCTGGACAAGATCGAATATTTCAAAAGGAGAATAGTGCCTTTTTTGAAAAGAGAGGGAATAGAAGTTTTAGGAATGATTCCTCAGGACACTTTGTTAAATGCTATCAGCATTGGCGAACTCTCTGACAGCCTGGGAGGAGAAATTCTTTGTTGTGATGATAAGGTAGACGAGCTGGTGGAACATTTCATGATCGGGGCGATGAATGTGGAAGGGGCTTTAAGATATTTCCGAAAAGTTCAAAACAAAGCGGTCATTACCGGAGGCGACCGCGCCGACGTCCAGCTCGCCGCCCTGGAAACCTCAACCAGATGCATTATTTTGACCGGCAACCTTTTCCCCAGCCATATTATAATTTCCCGGGCAGAAGAACGGCAAGTGCCGATAGTACTGGTTAAAGAAGACACACTGACGACGGTAGAAAAAATAGAAAGTCTACTCAGACGCTTGAGAGTCAGTGGCAAGAAGAAAGTGGCCCGAGCCGTAGAACTGGTAAATCGAGAGGTAAACTTTCGGTCCTTGTATGATAAGTTAGGTATCAGGGTAAGATAAAACGCCAATGCAGAGCGACAGTTCCGCGTTATGATGTAGCTGCAGAGCGAAGCTCTGCTTCGATGTAGGTAGTGTAGGGCTTTATGCCCGTCCCCATTAATCGGGACGCCCATAAAGGGCTACACTACTCGCAAGTTTTGGAAGAGAGCCTGTGTAATGATTCCGCTTAAAGACACCGTACCGTCGGAAAGGTATCCCATTGCCACCGTATTTTTAATCGTGGCGAACATTTCCGTATTCTTTTATGAGATTAGCCTGGGCGGAAAATTGCCGGAACTGGTCAAATTTGCCGGTGTGGTACCGGCGCGCTTTTTTGATTCTCAATTGTATACGTATCAAGGACTCCTCCGGCGTTACTTTCCCATATTTACTTCTCTTTTCCTGCACGGAGGATGGTTTCACGTTCTGGGCAATATGTTGTATCTCTGGATTTTTGCCGACAATATCGAAGACAGGCTGGGACACTTTAAGTTTCTGGTTTTCTATTTTCTCTGCGGATTGGGAGCAGGCCTGGCTCATATCTTTGCCAATCCTACTTCCTCCGTGCCTTCGATTGGTGCCAGCGGCGCTATTGCCGGGATTTTGGGTGCATACTTTATTCTCTATCCTAAATCCCGGGTAATTACTCTGGTGCCAATCTTTTTCTTTTTTCAGATCATTGAGCTTCCAGCGTTTATATTTTTGGGAATCTGGTTCTTTATGCAGTTTTTCAACGGGGTGTTAACCCTGGGTCCCGGGACTGCCCAGGCAGGGGGAATTGCCTGGTGGGCACATATCGGGGGATTTTTAAGCGGAATATTTTTTATTCTTCTTTTGAAAGGAAAAAAATATCAGAGAAGAGGGTGAATAGAACTTTTCGTATGTATAAAAAATATGTACTGGATAACGGTTTGAAGGTCATAATAGCCCCCATGAAAGGAACACGAGCGGTCACTGTTTTGATTTTGGTGGGAACAGGATCTCGCTACGAATCCGAACAATTGAACGGCATCACTCATTTTTTGGAGCATATGTTGTTCAGGGGAACGAACAAGCGACCAAGCGCCAAAGTCATTTCCGAAAGTATTGATAGAGTAGGAGGAGAGCTGAACGCTTATACCAGCGAAGAGAGCACCGGCTTTTTTGTTCACTTAGCAAGTACTCATTTGGAGCTCGCCCTGGATGTTCTTTCGGATATGCTGCTTAATTCAAAATTTGAAAAAGAGGAGATCGAAAAGGAGAAAGGGGTAATCCTGGAAGAGATTAATATGCATCAGGATAAACCCGATGTGCAGGTTGCAAATATCTACAAATCCTTGCTTTACGGCAACCAACCTCTGGGATGGGAAGTAATCGGGAAAAAAGAGGTAATCAAAAATATGGACCGGGGAAAATTATTGGCTTATCGAGAAGAAAATTTTTCCCCCAATAATACAGTAATCTCCATTGCCGGCGATGTCCAGCCCGGAAAGACTTGTGCATTGATTAAAGAGTATTTGGGTAGATGGGAAAATAGAAAAAGGCCTTCCTGTCTGTTCCTGCAGGAAAAACAGACAGTTCCTGCTATTGCCCTGCAACATAGAAAGACCGACCAGTCCTATATATGCCTGGGGGTAAGGACTTTTGCTTACGAACATCCCGATTATTATGTTCTGAGAATTTTGAATACCATTCTGGGAGGGATGGTAAGTTCCCGCCTTTTTGTGCGACTTCGGGAAGAAGAAGGGATAGCTTATTCAGTCGATTCTTTGAGAGAATCTTATCGGGATGGAGGGAACTTGCGTGTTAATGCAGGAGTGGAAATAAAAAAGACAAAAGCTGCCATCGGGGCCGTTTTAGAAGAATTTAGGAGACTGTGTCAAGAAATTCTTGGCGAGGAAGAATTAAGAAAAGGTAAGGAATACCTGAAAGGCAGATTAGCCCTGGAACTGGAGCTTTCTTCCGGAGTAGCCGGGTTTCTGGGTCATCAGGAACTCCTTCTGGAAAAAATCAAATTGCCGGAAGAACAGATAAGAGAAATCGAAAAAGTTTCTGCACGAGACATAAATAGAGTGGCCAAAACAATTTTTGTCGACAAACACCTCAATCTGGCAGTGGTTGGTCCCTTTACGGATAAAAATATATTTGTAAAATTATTAAAATTTTAATTTTTCGCTTGATGAATAGGATAATTTTGTATATAATTTGTGATGAAAGGAGAAACGATGGCTACAATAAAGAAACCCCTTCCCGTAAAATTAATAATGGGGATGATATCTACGGACGTAGAGCTTTTCGACCAGGTGACGCAAGTTTTAGTGGGGAAATTTGGTCCGGTGGATTTTAAAAGTGACGTATTCAAGTTTGACAAGACGGATTATTACGAGGAAGAAATCGGCAGGAATTTAAAAAGACAGTTTTTAAGTTTTTCCGAGTTGGTGGAAGCAAAGGGGATGGTAGAAATCAAATTATTTACTAACAACCTGGAGGAAAAGTTCTCTCTTTCCAAGGAGGAACCAAGCCGTCTTGTTAATCTCGACCCGGGGTATGTCGATTGTACAAAGTTGGTTTTGGCCAGCACCAAGGATTCACCGAACAGAATCTATTTGAGAGATATGATTTATGCAGAGATAGTTTTGTATTTCAGCCAGGGAACTTTTAAGTCCCGGCCCTGGACTTTTCCCGACTACAAATCCCGGGAGTATATCGAAACGTTTAACCAGATTAGGAGACTTTATATTAGCCAGAGGCGTGATATCATTGGCAGGAAAGCAGACAAAACGTTGTAAATTTCTTGACAAAATTTCATTATCTCAATATAATTATTTAGAGAATGCAATAACTATTTCAAAGGGCAATTAGCTCAGCGGGAGAGCGCTGCTTTCACAAGGCAGAGGTCGCTGGTTCAACCCCAGCATTGCCCAGGTCAAAGATTGGAATCTTATTCCTAATTTTTTATTTAAAGGGGGGAGGTGAAATCGATGGCGGCTAAGAAGAGAAAGAAAGCCAAGAAGAAGAAAAAGGCTAAGAAGAAGAAAAAGAGGAAAAAAAGAGTGTGTTAAGAAGGAACAACATTCTTAAAGGATTTTAAAAAGAAAGGAGCGGCTCCCTCCAGAGTCGCTCTTTTCTTTATGGTTAGTGTTAAGGATCAACCAGGAGGAACAAATTGAAAAATAATTTCTGGAAAATTATGATGTTAAGCTTTGCTATCGGGATTGGGTGGTTTGCGATCTCTTGCGGTTTTGCAGAAGAAATATCAGAGCCCGGGCAAGAAGAGTGGAAATTACCTCAGCCCAGGAAACGGAGCAGAGTCAGTCTTGAGCGGGCGTTAGACCTGCGCCGGTCAAGCAAGGGAGGCTTTTCGGAAAGGGAGTTGGATGAAAAACAGCTTGGTCAAATCCTGTGGGCAGCAAGAGGAGTAAACCGTGCCGACGGAAAGCTTACTTCTCCTTCGGCGATGGCTCGGTATTCGGTCTCGGTCTATGTTGCCACAAGTAAAGGGACTTTCCTTTACGTTTCGGAAAACCATGCTCTCTTACCCATTGATGATAAAGATATAAGAAAAGGCATAGGGACGCAGGATTATGTGAAAACTGCTCCTGTTATTTTGGTATTTGCTGCCGATTTTTCGAAATTGCCCGAAACTATTTCTATGAACAGGAAGATTCTTTTTGTCAGCGCAGAGGCGGGAGCTATCGGGGAGAATGTTTACTTGCAATGTGCGGCGCTAAAATTGGGAACTTCGTTCATAGGTTCTATAGACAAAGGTTTCATAAAGGGAGCTTTAGATTTCGGAAAGGACGTGGAGCCTTTATTTGGTATGCCCGTAGGTTACGTCAAGTGAGACGGAAGAACTTTCCGAGGAACTTTCGAGTTGACTTTCCCCAAAAAATTTAGTATAAGTAGGCTAGATTTACTTTTGGGGTAATAGGCGTGAATGAACAATTGAATAAATTAATTGCGTTACAGGAAGTGGATTTAGTCCTTGACCGCATTCAAAACGAAATGGACGAGATTCCCAAAGAAATTGACAGATTGAACAGGGATTTAGAAGGAAGCGTAGCGTCGCTTGACGAAATGAAAAAGAAGATGACGGAGCTGCAACTGGACAGGAAAGACAAAGAACTGGAACTCAAGAACAAAGAGGAAGAACTTAAGAAACATCAGACCGAACTGTTTTCAATAAAGACAAACGAAGCCTATACCGCCTTACTTAAGGAAATCGAGGAAGGCAAGAAAGAAAAAGACGGTATTGAAGATAAAGTCCTTGCGGCACTGGAGCAAGAGGATGCTCTACTTGCTGAAGGGAAGATAAAAAAGGAAGAACTGGCCAGGAAGAAAGAAGCAGTTGCTAAACAGCAAAAGGAACTGGAGGACAAATTGCAGCGTTTGGGACAGAATCTGCAGGAAATCCAATCGGAACAGAAACAGAAAATAGCTGACATTAAACCGGAGATATTTGAGCGGTACAAGAGAATAAGAGAAAAAAAAGACGGCGTGGCAATTGTTCCGGTAGCTCATGGATTTTGCGGAGGTTGTAACATTGCCTTGCCGCCGCAGCTCATAAATGATGTTTTGAAAGGGGAAGATCTGGTAGCTTGTAGAAATTGTTTGAGAATACTATATCTGAAAGAAAAAAATGAAGAGAGCTGAGTTAGAAAAGGAAACGTGCAGGATATTGAACATTCTTGCTGAGGAAAAATCTTTTCGTGCCGTGAAGGAGAGACTTCCTGGGCTTACTGACAGAGAAATATGGCAAGTTATCTCCATTGCAGCTTCTAGGTTAAAGCGATTACCGGTAGAGCGGAGATACGGAAGTCTCTGGGTATACATTGACGGAGCTGCAGAGCCCAATCCGGGACCCTCCGGTATCGGGATAGTTATTTATGATGAGAAAAGAAAAAAAATTAAGGAAGTAAGAAAATATATTGGCCTGGCAACGAACAACGTGGCTGAGTACAAGGCCCTGGTTCAGGGATTGCAGGAGAGTAAAAAGCTTTCGGCGCAAAATGTTAGTATATTGAGCGATTCTCAATTGTTGATCAACCAGATGAACGGAAGGTTTCGCATAAACAATAAACACCTGCTGAGACTATTTCAACAGGCAAAGAATCTTGAAAGTAAGTTTGATAAGGTCATTTATCGCGCGATAAGCAGAAATAATAACAAGCTAGCTGACCAACTTGCAAATTTGGCAATAAAAAAAGCGTAGCTTTCATTTATGGGGTCGTTTGAATTGTAGTCGCTCCCATTCAAGGGAGCGCATATATAGGCTTGAAGTGAACCGGATGGTTGCTCCGATGTTTATCGGAGAGGAAAGTCCGAACTCCACAGGGCGGAGTGTTCCGTGTAAACGGAAGGGGAGTAATCCTACGGAAAGTGGCACAGAAACCAGGTACAGGTAATGCTGTAGTGAAAAGGCTAAACCCCGCTCGGAGCAAGACCGAATAGCAGAGAAGAGACGGCCCGTCTCGTTACTACTCTATGGGTTGGTCGCTCAGATAAATAACCATCGTTCCGATTTATAGTCGGAATACAGGATTCGGCTTACAGGTTCATTTCAAGCCTTTTTTATTATTTACCAATATTGACTTTTTTTTCAAAAAGATATAAGATAAAAAACGACAAATCAAAAAAGTTTTGTTTGATAAGGAAGTGAATATGGAAGCGATTAAAGTATTGAAGTCAAGAAGGAGTAAGAGAAAATTTTTATCCAGACCTGTTGCCCAAAAAGTAGTGGAGGATATCATCGATTGTGGTCGGCTGGCTCCCAGCGCAAACAACATACAGCCGGTAGAGTTCATTGTGGTCACCAGCAAGGAAATCAGAAAGCAAATAGCAGAAACGACCGATTATGGCAGGTTTATTGCCGAGGCGCCTGTGTGCATCGCTGTTTTCTCTCGCCAGACGAAATACTACCTGGAAGATGGCTCGGCAGCCTCGGAGAATATACTTCTGGCTGCTCACGCGCATGGATTGGGAGCCTGCTGGGTGGCGGGGGACAAAAAATCCTATGCCGAGAAAGTTCGCGAATTACTGGGAGTACCTCGAGATTTTAAACTGATTACTCTCATTCCCCTGGGCTATAGCGAGCAGAATCCGAAGCCTGCGAAGAAAAAACTGAAAGATGTTCTCCACTGGGAGAAATATTGAGTTTCGAGATTAAGAAATGCTCATTGTAGGAATTGATGAGAACGGATTAGGTTTTCGGAATCAAAGAATGCTGGGGCCTCTGGTAGTCACCGCCTCTGCTTTCAGAATAGATAGAGGTTATGACTGCAAAAGAGATTTTTTCTGGAACGAGCTTAAACAAGTAGTTTCCAGAGAAAAAACCGATAAGCAAAGCCTTATTGTCTGTGATAGTAAAGAGCTTTTCCAGAGCAACCACCGGAAGACTTATGAATTAGCAGAGTCCACGGTACTTGCTTTCTATTCTCTTTTGAATAGAAGGATGCCCCGGGATTTCGACGAAGATTTTTTCCCGGAAATAATTCTTCCCGGCCATTCTGTTTTCAGGGAGTGCCCTGTAGATTGGGAAGGTTCCCTCTGTGGAATGGGAACTCCTTATAGTCTTCCCGCCTGGAAAGCAGAAATTCATTCTGTAGAAGATGTCTCGGAAAAACTCAGGAAGGAATTAAGGAAAAAGAGAATTGAATTTATTTTTTGGAAAAGCAGAATATTTTGTCCTTCCACTCTCAATAAGGCGGGAGGAAAAAATCTGGACAAGTACTGGCTGGAGGTCGAAGCGATAGCTGATTTTATTACTATATTTCTGGAAAATTACAGAGAAGAAGAAGTTTCCTTTTTCTCAGGGAAGATAGATAGCTGGGGAGAGAAGAAAATTCTAAGTTGCCTGGCGAGCAGGTTTGCAGTTCAGCCTTGCCCCGGGGAGGCGGGAATCGATATTTTTGCCGTTTCCCATAAAGGAAAGAAAGTTAAACTCCATTTTATCAGGTCTGGCGATAAGTTCATCTTTCCCATTTCTCTTTCCTCAATTTTTGGCAAGTACATCAGAGAAATATTTGTCAAACGGATAAATGAATTCTTTCAGAAGTTCGATAGTTCCTTGGATTGGTGTGGAGGATACAGGCAAGGTGGGAAATTCGATGGCTTCCTGAAAAGAGCCATTGAAATAGCTACTATGGAAAAGATTCCCCGAGAATGCTTATTAAGGTAGAAAGGCGAATTATGAGAGCTTTTCTGGACATTGAGACATCATTTGAAGGAGAGATAACCGTTCTGGGAATATATCGTGGGGACGGCACGATAATTCAGTTAGTGGGAAAAGAGATTACCAGGTCGAACTTGCTTAAGAGCCTCACGGGAACAACTACCATTTACACTTACAACGGGAGCAGGTTCGATCTCCCCATCATAAAAGAGAAACTGAACGTAGATCTGGATGACTTTTTTATAACCTATGACCTGATGTACGACTGCTGGGAAAGGAATCTTTACGGCGGACTGAAGAAAGTGGAACAGATGCTGGGAATCAAAAGGCGCCTGAAAGAAGTAAACGGCTGGGTGGCTATGGAACTATGGTACCAATACGAAGAAGAAAATAACAAGAAAGCACTACAGGTGTTACTGGAATATAATAAAGAAGACATTGTTAATCTTCCTGTGTTAATGGAAAAACTCGGGAAAAGGGGTGGTGACTAATATGCCAGGGAAAGTGCCGGCCAAGAGGGAAAAAAAGAAGCCAAAAAAGAAGAAAAAGTAAATGAACATCTCCATCGGTGGGAAAGCCTATGAGGTTATTACACAACCACAGAAGCATGTACTTTTGCCCACCAGGAAAGAACTTCACGGATGGTGGCCCGGAAAGAGAGAATGTACTTCTGAGAGAATGCTCATCAATCCCTACAATGGCTGCGGGATAGGATGCTTTTTCTGTTACTCATTGGCATTTCCCGGCCACTTTCAGACCTTCCGAAAAGAAAATGTAATTATTGTTGCCAGAGACTTCGACAAAGTCGTTTCCGACCAACTCGATTCCATAGGCGTTGCTTCCTGCGGTTATCTCTCCCCGGTAACGGACCCATTTCAGCCAATAAATAACCTTTACCATCTTTCGGAAAAAATAATCAGAGTATTTGTAGAAAGAAATATTCCCATAGAATTTATTACCAAGGCTGAGATTCCTGAAGAAGCGCTCCAGTTAATAAAAAAGCAAAAACATTCATTTGGTCAGGTATCTTTTCTAACCATAAATGAGAATTTAAGAAAAGTTTTGGTAACCCGAGGGGCTTCCAATAGCGTGCTATTTGGGAACTTGGAAAGAATGGGAAAGAAAGCAATTCATGCCGTATGTCGGATAGACCCCATATTCCCTTATCTTACGGATAAAAAAGAAAATTTTCGACAACTGATTAAGAGGGCAAGAGATTCGGGAGCTAAACACGTGATTGCCAGTGTGCTTGACATTCCTCTTAAGATTCACAAGGAAATTCTCCGGGTGCTAAATTCTTATTTTGGGCCGGGAATAGAGTTTGACTACAGAAAATTATACGGGGAAAATATTGATGGATATCTAAACGCAAAGGTCGATTATCGCAAGAAAATATTCGACATTTTACGAAACATCTGCGAGAATCTTGATATGACCTTTGCTTTATGCATGGAATACGAGCTAATTGACGGCGAACCCAGGGGGCTAAATCGAGAGTTCACCAATGCAACGAATTGTGAAGGCATTGACATACCTGTTTACAGGAGAGAAAAAGGGAAGTTTGTTCCCGCGGCAGATTGTCAGGGAGACTGCCTCAATTGCGCCGAAGGAAAATGTGGAGTAAAGGATTTGGCCATGAAAAGAAAAGGGTCAAAAAAAGATTGGCGGCTCAAAGATTACCGGCGCTGGTCAAAAGAACTCAAAAGAGCGGGGTGAGTGCGTAAAAGGAGGCGTTATTGGAAATAAGAGAATTTCAGAATTTAATGCACAAGATTTACTATTCCCGGGATGCGAAAAGAGGGCTGGGCAGGACTTTCGTGTGGTTTATTGAAGAAGTGGGAGAGTTAGCCAAGCTGATTCGTGAAGGCAAAAGAGACAATTTTAAGGAAGAAGTCGGCGACGTATTTGCCTGGTTCCTGAGTTTAGCAAACCTCCTAAACGTAGATGTGGAAAAAGAAATCGAAAAGTATAAACGGGGCTGTCCCAAGTGCAAAAAAACTCCCTGCCAGTGTACTTATGACTACCCCAGCTTCCAATTCTAGTACTGCGAAGCAGGCAGTAGCAGGCCAGTAGTCGCAGGCTCAAGCCTGCGTAGCTTCCCGGAAAAGCAGAATCCCTCCCTTCAACGCCCACAAAATATTGCCGAAAATACTCAAGTAGACAGTTTTAATTGACAAATTTTGGTTCTTTTGCTATTCTATGTTATATCGACGATAGGAGGAACGAATGGAAGAAAAAGAAAGGGCTATCCGGCCGGTAGAAAAGGCTTATATTCTTTTGATAGCCATTTTTGTCGGCGGGCTGGTCATTGCCGGTGTACTGGCGAGCAAGATCGTAAATGTGGCGGGCCTCATAGTTCCGGGAGGAGTTCTCGCCTACTCCATAACTTTCCCTATTACTGATGTAATTTGTGAAGTTTGGGGCAAAAAGCGAGGAAAATACGTGGTTTTTAGCGGGTTCATTAGTCTCCTGGTAGCCCTGGGACTGATTAGACTTACTCTTATCGTTCCCCAAGCTCCTTTCTGGACCGGGGAAGAAGCTTTTGCCACTATTTTGGGTAGCACTTCGCGCATTATCGTTGCCAGTTTCATCGCCTATCTGGTAAGCCAGTATCACGACGTCTGGGCATTCCATTTCTGGCGCAAGGTTACAAAAGGGAAATATCTCTGGCTAAGAAACAATGCTTCCACCTTTGTCTCTCAGTTCATCGATACGGCTGTTTTCATTACCATTGCTTTTTACGGCGTAATGCCGGTTTTTACGTTAATCAAAGGTCAATATGTCGTCAAACTCCTGATTGCACTACTGGATACGCCCCTTGTCTACTTTGGCGTATGGCTGGTAAGAAGGGGAGAAAGAAATGAAGATAGGTATAGTGGGAGTTCCTCCCCAGGAAATTTTGGACAAATATAAGGGAAATGATTTCATAGATTTAGACACTCTTTTCGATTTTACCGATAACAGTAAAGCCGAAATCTATCTACCGAAGATCTACTGCTCCACGATTAAAAGTATCGTAGCCAATGCTTTAACCATAAAATTGGACCTTATCATTTTTGATAACGGCTATAGCAAGTGTGACAATGGCAGATTTGTTAGTGAAATTCTCAAGCGTGAGCTTAATGTGCCTATAATTACCACTCAAAATAACGCTACTCGCAGGCACCCTCAACCGATATGCGAAAGTGGTCTGGCACTGAGAAAGAAATTTGACTTGATAGTGGACAGTGTCGTCAAGGACGTTGATAAGTCAAAATTGAAACGCGCCGAGCCGGATTATGGCTTCTGGGGAGTTCCTCCCAATGATTTCAGCATACTTGATCTGTTTCCTGAGAAAACCCACGTTTTCGGGTGGGCAAGGTGTATGGAGGCAAAAGTTCCCGCGGACCTGGAATTGGAAATGTTGGTAAGGGAGGACCTGCCCACGGTATTCTACGCCCAGGCTTTCTGCAGCAAGAACTCCTTAGCCAGGTATCTGGCAAAGAAACATAACGGACTCTATGTTGAGGTTGATGACGTTCTTGATAATTCCGTAAAACGCAAAATCGAAGCTTACCTCTTACTAAACAGGAAAAAGGGACAGGTACTTTTTTGACGGAGTGAGGCGATATGCTTTTAGGCGACGTAGGAACCAGTTATAGCAAGATATTGGATGTAGAGAAAGGAGAATATAAAGTCATTAACACCCTGGACTTGCTCAAAAACGACATCAGGTTCGATATAGCCTGCGGGCATAACGCGAAATTGAAAGCGGACAGGGTAGTTAACGAGCTGGTCGCTCTGGAAAAAGGCAGCAGGAAATTGATTGGAGACGGGAATTTTCTGGTGGTGGATGTGGGAAGTAGAGACATCAAATATGTAAAAATGAAAGATAATAAATATGAAGAGATGGATTGGAACGCTCTCTGTGGGGCGACTTTGGGATTTTCCATCGAACTTCTGGAGAACCATTTTAACGTAAAGACATCAGAGATGGAAAAAGCATCCGAATCTCTGGGGGTCACTTGCGGAGTTCTGGGTATGGCCAAGATTTTTGATAAGATTTCACAGGGGTGCGAGATAAGTAATGTTCTGGCAAGCTTTGTCAAAGGGATAGCGGATAACGTCTATAGATTCATAAACAAACCCGAATTTTTCTATTTGAGTGGTGGGTTGTGTAACAATATTCTATTTATGAATAGTTTTCCCTGTAAGATTGAGCCCTTAGGAAGGTTTGTTCTTTTGGAAGGACTGAGAAAGCTTTAAGACAGCGGAGTCAGATGTTATGCGTTTTGGATTTCACATCTGGATCAGTGAAGGATTCTCCAGAGTTCCTGAACTGGCACGAAGGAGGAGAGCCAGGACAATCCAGTTTTTTTCTCGCAACCCCAGAGCATGGGTTTTTTCTCCTGTCGGTGAAGAGGAAGTAAGAAAATTCCGTACCGGAGTAAAAACGCTGGGAATTAGGCCCTTGTTCGTCCATATGCCCTATCTTCCAAACTTATCGTCTTCCCGGCAGGACTTTTATATCAAATCAATCGATGCACTGAGGAGAGAACTGGAAAGAGCAGAAATACTGGGCGCGCCTTTTCTAATTACCCATATGGGAAGCCGTGGGGAAGCAAGTGAAGCAGAGTCTATAGAGAAATTGATTGCAGCAATAAACTATTCCCTGGAGAAAATCCGGAATAGAGTATCTATAGTTGTGGAGAATACTGCAGGACAGGGGAGTCAGATCGGATATAAATTTTCACAGATTAAGACCGTCATTGATGGAGTGGCAGATAAAGAAAGAATCGGGGTCTGCCTGGACACAGCGCATGCGTTTCAGGCGGGATACGACCTTTCCCGGAGAGACGGACTGGAAAGAACGCTGGAAGAATTCGAACGATTAATTGGATTTGACAAGTTGAAACTTCTTCATCTCAACGATTCCAAGACTCCTGTTGGCTCCCGGGTAGACAGGCATTGGCACATTGGTGAAGGATTCATAGGTAGAGAAGGGTTCAGAAATATCGTAAACCACCCGACATTATCCCGTTTTCCGGGAATTATGGAGACACCCCATAAGAAAGAAGAGGACGACGTTAGAAATATGTCTGAAATAGAAAGTCTTGTAATCCCTCGCCTCAGGCCTTCGGAAAAGCGCGAGGAAGAAAAAATGAGTGACTGTTTGTCACAAGGAGAATGAGATGGCCAAAAAAGGAAAGATTGCAATTGTTCCAATTAAGGGAATGGTGGTTTCTGAGGAGACCCCTTCTTCGCCTTTTCCTATCTTCGCTATGGCCAGGGTAGTCTCGTCGGCCGAAATAATTCCTTTAATTGAAAGCGTAAAAAAGAATCGCCGCATTAGAGGGTTGATTCTGGAAATAAATTCTCCCGGGGGAAGACCTTTCCCCTGCAAAGAAATTGCAGAATGTATCAAGGGCCTGGGAAAGCCCACGGTAGCCTGGATAAAAGAATATGCCACTTCCGGTGGCTACTGGATCGCCTCGTCCTGCGATAGTATCGTAGCCGACCGTTTGAGTACCCTGGGAAGCATCGGCGTGGCGTCTATCCGCCCTGACTTCTCGGAACTGATGAAGAAATTCGGGATAGACGTGGAGACAATGGCTTCGGGTATCTATAAAACGTTCGGCATCCCTTATAAGAAGTCTACTCCCGAGGAGAAGGAATTGCTGAAAGAAGAGATGGACACCATTTACAAGAATTTCATAGAAGAGGTCACCAAGAACAGGAAGCTAAACGAGGAAGTGGTAAAAGAAATATCGACGGGAAAGATTTATTTGGGGGAAGAGGCAAAAAAGTTCGGCTTAATAGACTTTCTGGGAGGAAAGAATAGAGCCATAGAAATAATTAAGGAAAAGACAGGAATTCAAGTATACAAAATTGTGGATTACGCCAAAAAGATGAGAAGACCATTGGGATTCTTGAGAAGAATGTTCGGCAGTTTTTCAAAAAAGTGACAGGTACAATTTTTAGAAATAGAAATGTAAAAAAGTAGCCTGTCCCCTTTTTTACAATGAAAGGTTTAATTCTGGCTGGTGGTATTGGTAAGAGACTTCGCCCGTTGACCAACTCGCTTCCCAAAGCCTTAATCCCCGTCGCAGGAAGGCCGATGATAGAGTACAGCATTAGGGGTTTGGGAAGGGCAGGAATTGGCCGGGTGGGTATCGTTGTTTCACCTGGCGATCAGGAAACCATTTCGGAAAGATTGGGCGACGGCGGCCAATGGAACACGCAGCTTACATATATAGAACAGGAGAAACCTTTAGGCACGGGAGATGCAGTAGCAAAGGCCAAAGGATTTGTCGGCGAAGATAACTTCTTGTTGGCTTATTGTGACCAGGTCTCTTTTTATGACTTCACAAAACTGATCGAGTCTCATCTGAAATTTCGTCCCCTGGCGACTCTCCTTATTAATAGAGAAGATAGTCCTGAGATAACAGGCCAGGTTGTCTGGGAAGGAGATTTGATTAAAAAGATAGTGGAGAAGCCAGAGGAAAAGATTTCCGATTATGGAGCAAGCGGGCTATCGATTATTGAGCCCGATATCTTTCGAGCCATGCCCCACATCAAGCCCTCGGCAGAGGGAGAATACCATATCGGAGATGCCTTACAGTATTTCATAGACAGGAAATTTGAAGTACGTTACCGGAAGATCGATACCTGGCGGGTCAATGTAAACTCTGTTGCCGACATCAAGAAGGCTGAGGCTTTAATTCTAAAGAGTCAAGGTCGGAAGGAATTATAAGTTTTCCTGAAAAATTCTTTCTTATCTCATTTTCTATTTCTTCCATCGCAAAATCGACTTCCGTAAGAAAATGGATAGGAACGAGAGTTTTAACGCGAGCCTCCTCGGCAATTTCTCCCAAAATGAGGGCCGGGGTGTGCATTTCTTCAAGCTCTTTGGCAAGTCGTGAGGGACAGGCGCAGTCATGGATTAGATAATCGGCATCTTTTGCTTCCTCAACAACTGTCCGGATAAATGCCGTATCTCCCGAGTAGACACAGGTTAAAGGAGGATTCTTAACAGAGATTTTGAGTCCTATAGAATCGGGTGTATGCTTTACCGGAAAAGAAGAAATAAGAGTATTTTCCTTCTGGAAGAAAGGGAAATTATTCTTATCTCGAGGTAGGGAGTGGAAAGAGATTTCGGGAAACTTCCCGGGGTCTTCAAGCCCGTGAAAAGAGATTAGTCCCCGGATGAGAAGCAGGGATTTCTGGGTAGCGAAGATGTTTATTCTATTTCCTAACCTGTACTGGGAGTGTAAGAGGGAAGGAACTCCATAAATATGGTCAACATGAGTATGGGTTAGTATCAGGTTAGAAATCTGGCGGTAGTCTAAACCAAGTTTAGCAAGTTTTGTTACAGGGCTTCCGGGACAGTCTATGAGAAATTTCTCTCCCGCATCATCCATAAAAAGCAAGGAAGTATTATCTCTTTGTGCTGAAGCGACGGCTCCAGCAGTGCCCAAAAATATTATTTTTGCCATTTCACATCACGGGGATATAATATAGCAAATATTACCAATTGTCAATATGAAAAAAAACATTCTGTTCACGGGCAGGCCGGGTGTGGGAAAAACCACAGTCATTATGAAGCTGATTAGCGGGTTAGAGGAAGTAGGAGGATTCTATACCGAAGAGATTCGCCAGAGAGGGGAAAGGAGAGGATTCAGAATCGTAACTCTCAGGGGCAAGAAAGGAATCCTGGCCCATAAAGCCCTAAAAAGCCCTTATCGAGTGGGAAAATACGGCGTCAATATCGAAGATCTGGAGAATATTGCCGGCAGGAGCATTTCCCTTGCCATTGACGACGATAAGAAAAAGATTATCCTCATTGACGAAATCGGAAGAATGGAACTCTATTCTCCCAGATTTCAAGAGGCGGTAATTAAAGCACTGGATAGCCCGAAAAGAGTAATCGGCACGCTGCAGGAAAGGCACAATAAGTTTACCGACGCCATCAGGAAAAGAGATGACGTGGAGCTCATTGAGATAACTCTGGAGAACCGAAAAATATTGCCAGAAAAGTTGAAGAAAGAATTCATTTAAAATGTAGCTGCAGAGCGAGAGCTCTGCATTGTAGGGGCGGCACTCCGTGGCCGCCCGATGAAAGGGATGGCACAGAGTCCATCCCCTACAGAGAGGCAAAGCTTGCGTTTTGCTGCTACATTTTTGAGGAAATGTTTTGAAAAATCTGACTATTGACCTGCACATACACAGCACATTTTCTGACGGAACTTTCACTCCGGAAGAGATTATTAAACTTGCCAGCAAGACGGGTTTGGCTGCCGTAGCTATTACTGACCACGACAATACTGACGCCACTCTCCTGGCTATCAAGGCAGGGAAAAAACTGGGAGTGGAAGTCGTTCCCGGAGTGGAACTTAGCGTTGAGCCGGAGTCTCCCCGGGATGAAGAGATACACATCCTGGGATACTATATCGACTGGCAGGATGAGGATTTTCAGGAGAAGCTCCGTAATTTCAGGGAAGCGCGCCGGGAAAGAGCCTATAAGATTTTGGAGAAACTGGAACGCCTGGGAGTCAAGATCGACCCTCAACAGTTATTTGAGGTGGCGGGTAAGGGTTCTGTCGGTAGAATGCACGTGGCAAAAGTTTTGAAAGACGAGGGATTTGTCGACTATCTCCAGGAAGCTTTTGACCGTTATCTGGCTTACGGCAAACCGGCCTATGTGGCAAAGTCAAGATTGCCCTCCAAAGAAGCAATCGACCTTATCTCCCGGCTGGGAGGAATCTCCGTTATCGCCCATCCTCTATATGGAGGAAACAGCAGAGAAATAATTCAAAAACTCAAAGGTCTGGGATTGGAAGGAATCGAAGTCTATTATACCAAGCATACTCCCGAAGATATAAAGAGATTTCGGAGCTGGGCTAAGGCGTTCAGTCTTCTAAGTACCGGAGGTTCCGATTGTCACGGGGGCACACTGGATGAGGAAGTTGTTATAGGAAATCAGGAAATTTCCTATGACCTTCTGGCGCAGTTGAAAGAATTCAGAAAGACGAAGTTAGGAAAGCCCTTGACAGAGGAAGGGCATACGTAGTAAAATAAATACGGAATTTTCAATGCAAGCAGGGGAAGTCCGTGGAAACCGGACACTGCCCCGCAACGGTGAGCTTCTAGAGAGAAGCGAGTCCGAGGACCTGTTTGCAATATAGTGCCTTCGCGGGAAGGTCGGCCGAATTGATAAGGCTCAAGTCCCAGCTTTCCGGTGAAGGTTGGGATTTTTATTTTTTGGAGAAATATATATGGGCAAAATAATTCTTATCTTAGGCGGAGCGCGTAGCGGCAAGTCGAGTTTTGCCGTTGCCCGGGCGAAAGAGTTGTCGCCGGGAAAATCCGGGGTAGTCTATGTTGCCACTGCCTTTCCAATCGATGAAGAGATGAAAAGAAGAATAAGAAGACACAGGAAGAGTCGCCCTGCTTCCTGGAAAACCATAGAAGAAAGAGCGGATACCTCAAAAATTCTTGCTAATTTAGGGAAGGCCAGTATAGTAATAGTCGATTGTTTAACCATCCTGGTTTCGAATCTCCTTCTTTCGGGAGAAAAAGAAGCGGCGACTCTGAAGAAAATTCAAGAATTCTTAAGGAGTCTCAAAAAAAGGGACCTCACCGCCCTGATAGTCTCCAACGAAGTAGGGATGGGAATCGTCCCGGAGAGCAGATTAGGACGGAGTTTCAGAGATATTGCCGGCCAAACCAACCAGATGGTAGCTAGGCTGGCAGATGAAGTATACTTGCTGGAGGCAGGGATTCCCGGTAAGATAAAGGGGTAAAGTCCCCCCTCACCTTAATCCTCTCCCCGAAGGGGAGAGGAAACAGAGAGACTTTTGCTCTCCCCGGAGGGGAGAGGAAACAGAGAGACTTTTGCTATCCCCGGAGGGCAGAGGAGAATAGTAAAAATGGATAGAATTCAAAAAATTATTGAAAAGATTGAACTAATCGACCGACAAATGATGGAAAAGACACAAAAGAGATTGGACTCTCTAACTAAACCCAGAGGGAGCTTGGGAAGACTGGAAGAGCTGGCGAAAATCGTGGCGGGAATCAAAAGAGAAGATAGCCCCAACTTGAAGAATAAAGTGATATTTACTTTAGCCGCAGACCACGGAGTCGCCAGAGAAGGAGTGAGCGTTTTTCCCCAGGAAGTCACCAGCCAGATGGTCTACAACTTCTTACAAGGGGGAGCAGGAATCAATGTTCTCGCCCGCCACGCAGGCGCAAGAGTGGTAGTAGTCGATATGGGAGTTGCCTGCGACCTCAAACCCCACCCCGCTCTCGTAATCAGAAAAATAAATTATGGAACCAAAAATATGATGAAAGAACCGGCGATGACCCGGGAAGAGGCAATAAGGTCAATCGATGCAGGAATCGAAATTGTGGAAGAAGAACTGACCAAAGGCGTAGACATTATTGGCACGGGCGATATGGGGATCGGTAATACTACCGCATCCAGCGCAATACTGGCAGTTATAGCCGGGACGTCTGCGGAAGAGGTCACCGGCAGGGGAACGGGAATAGATAATTCTAAACTTAAGCGCAAAAAGGACGCTGTCGTAGAGACGTTAAAAACCAATAAACCCGACCCCGACGACCCCATCGATATCCTATCCAAAGTGGGAGGGTTTGAAATCGGAGGACTGGTGGGAATTATGCTTGCCGGCGCTTCCCGCAGGATTCCCGTGGTTATCGACGGATTCATCTCGGGAGCAGCGTCTCTTCTGGCAACGGGTTTGGAACCAAAAGTTAGGGATTACCTGATTCCATCACACTGCTCAGCAGAAGCCGGACACAAGGGAATGTTGCGCTTTCTGGGTTTAAGACCCCTTTTCGACCTGGACCTCAGGCTCGGCGAAGGTACGGGAGCAGCCCTGGGCATAAATCTGGTAGACGCAGGCGTAAAGATATTGACTGAGATGGCAACTTTCCACGACGCAGGAGTTTCCGAAGGAGTATGAAATCGCTAGTAGCAGCAATTAGGTTTTTAACTATTTTTGGCTCCGGCAAAAGAGGCGAAGTCACCGGCGATCATTTATCCAAGTCGCTATTCTATTTTCCTTTCGTGGGACTTCTGATTGGTGCTTCTCTCGCCGGGTTTGATTTCGTACTTTCAAAATACCTGAACCATTCGGTAGTCAATCTATCCATTATTATTCTTCTAATTATTCTCACGGGAGCGCTCCATCTGGACGGCTTCGCCGATACATTGGACGGATTCTACGCGGGAAAGAATAGACAGGAGATACTGAAGATAATGAAAGATAGTCGTATCGGCACAATGGCGGCAATAGGGCTGGTTGTTCTGATTCTTTTGAAATTTGCTCTTCTGGAAGGGATTCCCGGAGCCATTAAATACAAGGCTTTGCTGTTGATGCCTTTATGCGGAAGATGGGCAATGGTAGTCTCCGGTTCTCTGTCTAAAGGAGCAAAGACGGAAGGCCTGGGAAAGTTCTTCTGCAAACCAGTTAGATTACGAGAATGGTTAGGGGCAACGCTATTTACGTTGCTAGTAGCTTTTCTGATTTTGAAAACTCGATTGTTCCTCTTCATTTTGAGCATACTTCTATTCACTCTCATCCTGACCAGATATATCACCAGGAAAATCGGAGGGATGACAGGAGATACCTTCGGGGCAATAAACGAAGCAACCGAAGTCTTCACCCTCCTAATCTTCTCTTTATTAAAATAGATTTCCGATGTAGATGGAGAGCAATAGCTCTGCATTGTAGGGGCGACACTCTGTGGTCGCCCAAAAGGAAGGGACGGCACGGAGTCCGTCCCCTACATAGAAGCAAAGCTTACGCTTTGCGGCTACAATCTTCGATTTGTGGCTAAAAATTCCAATTCTCGCCAGACCAAATCCCTCGCGTTAAGGTAGTTTCTCGTCCTCGTTTTTTGGCTGAAATTCCAATAGGTCTTCACAAACTATCTTTTAATTGTCTGTGGAAAGGGGTAACCAAAAGGGTTGAAAACGGTAGAAAAAAAAGTCAGAGAAATTATGGGCAGGGTAAAGAATCAAGGTGACAAAGCTTTACTCTTTTATACAAGGAAATATGATGGCCTTATTTTGAAGCCAGCCGAACTGAGAGTGAAAAAGAGAGAGATTGACAGAGCTTTCCGGAAGGTTGGCTTAAATTTTGTCAGCCTGATAAAAAGAGCGAAGAAAAATATAGAGAAATTCCACCTTGATGAATACAGGGAGATTACGAAAAAAAGCCGGCAATTTTCAAATTCCGCTTTGCAGGGGATTCGTTTTCTTGAGCTCTGGCGTCCCGTGGAGAAAGTGGGAGTCTATGTGCCGGGAGGGAAATTTGCCTATCCCTCTTCGGTGTTGATGACCGTGGTGCCGGCGAAAGTAGCAGGGGTTGACAGGATTGCCATGGCTTCCCCGCCGGGTAAGTTGAGTTCCGAGGTCCTGGCGGCTGCTCGGATATGCGGAGTGGAGGAAATCTACAGAGTCGGCGGCGCCCAGGCAATTGCTGCTTTTGCCTATGGAACCGAGACAATTCCCAGAGTGGATAAGATTGTTGGTCCGGGGAATGTATACGTGACGACTGCCAAGAGGCTTCTTTTTGGCGACGTGGGAATCGATATGTTGGCCGGTCCTTCGGAAATATTAATTATTGCTGACGGGAAAGCCGATCCCGACTACATAGCATCCGACCTTTCGGCGCAGGTAGAACACGGCGGAGGCGCCACTGCCCGACTGATCACTACTTCCCGGAGAATAAGAAATATCGTTCAGAAAAAGATAGGAATAAAAAGCAAAGGTATCAGTCTGATGCGGGTAAGGAGTATGAAAGAAGCGGTGCGTTTTGCCAACGAGTTCGCTCCCGAACATCTGGAAGTTCTGACAGAGAAACCGGAGAGAATTTTGCAGGAGATAAAGAACGCAGGAGAAATATTTCTTGGCAAATGGTCTCCCGTCGCTATTGGCGACTATTACGCGGGGCCAAGCCATGTTTTGCCTACAGGGGGCAGCGCGAGGTTCTCTTCCGGCCTGTCGGTGAAAGATTTTTTGAAAAAGATGGTGGTGGTGGCGTGCTCCGAGAGAAGTTTGAAAAGTTCAGCTCGAGACATAATCAATTTTGCAAAAGCGGAAGGGTTGGCAGGTCACGCGGAGTCAATAAAGGTAAGACTGAGGAAAAAGTAGATGCAGAGCGATAGCTCTGCATTGTAGGGGTGACACTCTGTGGTCGCCCAAAAGGAAGGGACGGCACGGAGTCCGTCCCCTACATAGCAGCAAAGCTTACGCTTTGCTGCTACAAGCGATTAATGTAGCAGCAGAGCGATAGCTCTGCTAATGAATAAGTCTATTTTTGGAGGTGAAATGAGAAAAGCAAAGATAGACAGAAGGACCAGGGAAACACGTATTAGAGTAGAGCTAAATTTAGAGGGAAAGGGTAATTATAACATAAGTACGCCAATCCCTTTTCTTAACCATATGCTGGAACTCGTGGCCAGGTTCGGTTGCATTGATTTGAAGATAAAGGCTTCCGGTGACGTCGGCATTGACGATCATCATACTACGGAAGACCTGGGAATCTCTCTGGGACAAGCAATAAAAAGAGCATTGGGAAAAAAAGAGAGAATATCTCGCTATGGTTTCTCCCTGGTGCCTATGGATGAGGCGCTTTCGGAAATCTGTTTGGACATCTCTAACCGGCCTTATCTGGTATTCAATGTCAAGTTCAAAAAAGAAACCAAGAAGAGAGAAGAGTTCAATTTTGGGCTAATCGAGGATTTCTTTCGAGCATTATGTATTAATGCGGGTATTACTCTGCATGTTAATCTAAGGTATGGCAGGAATAACCATCACATTTCTGAAGCAATATTTAAAGGCTTTGGAGTAGCCTTGCGGGAAGCGGTTAAGATAATTCCAAAGTTAAAAGGGATCCCTTCAACCAAAGGTCGACTATAAATATGCTCGGGGATTTGGTTCGCTCGCTGAGAATTTTTTGCTCTTCGAGCACCGCCAAAAATCTCAGGAGTTTCCCCCGTCTTCGCGGGGCTAAACTCTTTTCTTCGATTTTTGGCTAAAAATTCTAATGCTCGCTACACCAAATCCCCTCGCATTGAGAAATAGAGGATGGAAAAGTTAGCGTTGTGGGGGGGAGAATGCTTGTTATTCCGGCTATTGATATTCGGGGCGGGAACTGTGTTCGCCTGATTCAAGGGAAGTTGGAACAGGAGACTATATTTTCCAAGGATCCCGTCTTTGTAGCGAAGCTCTGGCAGGCGCAGGGCGCTAAAAAGCTTCACATAATCGACCTGGACGGTGCCTTTGCTGGCGTAATCCAGAATCTTGAGCTGATTGCGGAAATTGCAAAGAGTATCAAAGTTCCCGTAGAAGTGGGCGGTGGTATACGGGATATGGATACTATCAAGAGAGTATTATCCAGAGGCGTTGCTGAAGTTATCCTGGGCACTTCCGCAATTTATGATACGGATACGGTGAAGAAAGCACTGAAAAAGTTTAGAGATAAAATTGTAATAAGCATAGATTCAATAGGCGGAAAAGTAGCCATCGGAGGCTGGAAGGAAATTACGTCTGTTCGGTCGGTGACTCTGGCCAAGAGAGTGGAAGAGATAGGAGTGAAAAAAATAATCTTTACTGATATAAAGAAGGACGGAATGTTGAAAGNNACCCTGGATGATGTAAAGAGAATCAAAGAACTGGAAGAGCATGGCGTTTCCGGAATGATTATTGGCAAGGCGTTATATACGGGTGGTATAAGACTTCAGGAGGCTATGGAAATAGCAGAAAAGTGAGGATGAAGGGATAGATTTCGGAGTCGCTCGGTAGTGTAGGGCTTTATGCCCGTAAGGATTACGCCCATAAAGGGCTACACTACGGAAAACCTGGCGGATTTGAAGCTCCTGCAACTATCCCTTCATCCTTGAGGTAGTGATGGGAGGTAATGATGAAGTTTATGGAAGAGTTGAAATTTGACAGCCAGGGTTTAATTCCAGCGATAGTGCAGGACTACGATGATGGCGAGATTCTGATGCTGGCTTATATGAATAAGGAATCTTTAGAAAAGACAATGGCCACGGGAAGGACCTGTTTCTGGCGTCGCTCCCTGGGGAGACTGTGGACTAAAGGAGAACAATCAGGACATTTTCAGGAGGTCAAAGAGATTTTTTTCGATTGCGATGGCGACACCCTACTGGTAAAAGTGAAACAACTGGGCGGCGCTGCCTGCCACACGGGGTACAGGTCATGTTTCTTCAGGAAGGTTAATAAGGAAGGAAAATACGATATTGTCGGGGAAAAAGTTTTTGACCCGGGCAAGGTGTATAAGAAGAAGTAACTAGAGAAAATCAATGTTCCATCCAGGTTTTAGTCAATTCAAAAGACTCGCAAAAAAGGGGAATTTACTTCCCGTCTTCAAAGAAATCCTCGCCGATATGGAAACTCCCGTATCTGCATTCACCAAGGTTGGCATGGGAAAGTATGCCTATCTTCTGGAAAGTGTGGAAGGGGGAGAGAAGCTGGGGAGATATTCTTTCCTGTCCAGTAGCCCGGCATTGATTTTTGAAAGTAAAGGGAAAAAAATAACGTTGAGCCTTAAGACTAAGGCGATGCGGCAGGTAAAAGAGACGGATAATCCTCTCGAAGAATTGCGGAAAATTATGCAGAAATACAAACCTGTAGAAGTGGAAGGGTTGCCCCGCTTCTACGGAGGAGCTGTAGGCTATATGGGATACGACATGGTGAAGTTCATCGAGGATATCCCCAGCGTTAATCCCGATGACCTGGACCTGCCTGACTGTAAATTCATATTTACGGACAATCTCCTTATCTTCGACCACGTAGCTCACACAATTAAGGTTGTCTCCTGCGTCCATTTGGATAAGGAAAACGTTAATCTGAAAGGTTTGTACAAAGAAGCGTGCAGGAAGATTGAAAAGTTGATAGCCGAGTTGAGAAAAAAACCCAGAAAGAGACCCGGGACAAAACGGACAGGAAGCTCAAAGATAGTCCTGCAATCGAATTTTACGAGAAACGGTTTTGAGGGAATTGTGGCCAAGGCCAAGGAATATATAAGACGGGGAGACATTATCCAGACTGTTCTGTCGCAGAGGTTGGAGACGAAAATTAGCGCTCATCCTTTCGATATTTACCGGGCGCTGAGGATTATCAATCCTTCACCTTATATGTATTATCTTTCACTGTCCGGGATGAATATTGTCGGCTCTTCGCCGGAAATTCTCGTCAGGCAGGAGGGAAAAACGGTTGAAGTTCGACCTATAGCGGGTACCAGGCCGCGGGGGAAAGACGAAGTTGAAGATAAAAAATTGGAAAGAGAATTACTCAAGAGTTCCAAAGAGAAGGCGGAACATCTTATGCTGGTCGATTTGGGAAGGAATGATATCGGTCGCGTCTGTGAGTATGGTAGCGTTAAGGTGCCGGAATTGATGGTCATTGAGAGATATTCCCACGTAATGCACATTGTCTCCGGAGTAGTTGGAAAACTAAGGAGGGGAATGGATAGCTTTGATGTCCTCAGGGCCTGTTTTCCCGCGGGCACGGTTTCCGGCGCGCCTAAAGTCAGGGCAATGGAAATAATTGAAGAGCTGGAAAATTTGAAAAGAGGGCCATATGCCGGGGCAGTGGGATATTTCAGCTTTCAGGGGAATATGGACATGGCGATTACAATCAGGACCATCCTCATAAAGGGAAAGAAAGCCTTTCTCCAGGCAGGGGCAGGGATTGTGGCCGACTCGATTCCCAGGAATGAATATGAGGAAACGCTAAACAAAGCGAAGGCATTATTTGAGGCGATTGAGATGGCAGAGAAAGGATTGGAATGATGATTCTCGTGATCGACAATTACGACTCTTTTGTCTATAACCTCGTGCAGTATTTGGGAGAGATGGGAGAAACATTGAAGGTTTTCCGCAATGATAAACTCTCTCTTTCGGATATCGGTGAATTGGCCCCGGAAAAAATAATTATTTCCCCCGGCCCGGGCCGACCTGAAGATGCGGGGATATCCTGCAGTATGATAAGAGAGTTTGCGGGAAAGATTCCCATATTGGGAGTCTGTCTTGGTCACCAGTGCATCGGTTATGCTTTTGGTGGAGAGATAGTTAGAGCAGAAAGGATTATGCACGGTAAGACTTCCCTGATTTACCATAACCAGAAGAACCTGTTCGAAGGGATTATCAATCCTTTTGAGGCAACGCGTTACCACTCGCTGATTGTAAAAGCGGATAACCTACCTGAATGTTTTGAGATTATTGCTCAGACTGACCGCAAAGAGATTATGGGGATTAAACATACAGACTACCCGATTTGGGGAGTGCAGTTTCATCCAGAATCTATTCTCACCAAAGAAGGAAAGAAGCTCTTAAAAAACTTTTTAGAAAAAAGGGGTCAGAGTCATTTTTCGGGAAAATCACTCTGACTCCTTTTTTGAGGAGAGGAGAATGATCAGGGAAGCAATTGCCAAAGTAGTGAAAGGCGAAGACCTGAAAGAAAAAGAAGCAATCGAAGTAATGGAAGAGATTATGTCGGGAAAATGTACCGATGCGCAGATTGGGGCTTTCATCACTGCTTTGAGAATCAAGGGAGAGACCGTGGAGGAGATAACGGGGTGTGCCAGGGTGATGCGCGCTAAGGCAACCAGGATTAATGTCTTGCCGGAAATAGACATAGACCGGGAAGAAATCAATATTGATTGGGAGACAATAGTCGATACCTGTGGCACAGGAGGCACCGGGACGAACACCTTTAACATTTCTACGACCACGGCGTTCGGTTCGTGGTGGCGGGATGTGGCGTCAGGGTGGCCAAACACGGAAACAGGGGAGTCTCTTCAGGTTGTGGAAGTGCCGACGTCATAAAGGGTCTGGGAGTCAGCCTGGACGTTTCTCCCGAGGTGGTTGCCCGGTGCGTGAGGGAGATCGGGATAGGTTTTCTCTACGCTCCCCTATTTCACGGAGCTATGAAGTACGCTATAGGTCCCCGACGAGAAATCGGGCTGCGCACGGTATTTAATATTCTTGGCCCTTTAACTAATCCTGCCGGCGCCACGGCCCAGGTTCTGGGAGTCTATGATGGTGAACTCACGGAAATGATGGCGCACGTGTTGAACAACCTGGGAGTGAAGAGAGCCTTCGTTGTTCACGGTTTAGATACTTTGGATGAGATTACGATTACAGGTCCCACTAAAGTTTCTGAATTAAAAAATAAAAAGGTAAAAACCTACCATATCCGGCCTGAGGATTTCGCTCTTCCTGTCGCTCATCCTGACGAAATAAAAGGCGGAGGAGTTAAGGAAAACGTTGAAATAGTCCATTCGATACTCAAAGGAAAGAAAGGCGCACAGCGGGACGTAGTTCTCCTGAATGCATCTGCTGCTCTTGTAGCCGGAGGAAAAGCGAAAGATTTTAAAGAAGGGATTGAACTGGCTGAAGATTCGATCGATTCCGGCAAGGCGATGAAAAAGCTGGAACAATTGAAGGAATACACCACACGCGGATAAACCTCTCTCTGGGGTGGGAATTATATCCCCTCTCCCCTGGGGGGAGAGGGGGAGGGCCATAATTCCATGGATATTCTTGGAAAAATAGTCTCTCATAAAAAGAAAAACGTGGCGGAAAGGAAGAAAGAGATTCCCCTGGCCAAACTGAAGGATAAGATTGCTACTTTTCCTCCCGCCAGGGATTTCAAGAACGCAATTTCTCTTCCGGGGAAAATAAGTCTAATCTGTGAGATTAAGAGAGCCTCTCCTTCCAGCGGTCTCATCTGTAAAGAGTTTGATCCCAAAAGGATAGCCCAAATCTATGAGAAAAATGGAGCAGCGGCCATTTCAGTTCTGACAGAAGATAAGTATTTTCAGGGAGATATCCTGCATCTCTTCTCCGTTAAACAGAGCGCTAACGTTCCCATTCTGCGCAAGGACTTTATCATTGACGAATACCAACTCTATGAATCGAGAGCTTTTGGCGCGGATGCTCTGCTTTTGATTGCTTCCATCCTGGATGGCAAACAGATAGGCGAATTAGTGAAGATAACCGAGAACCTGGGAATGGAGGCTCTGGTTGAGGTTCATAGCGAAGAAGACCTGGAGAAGGTCCTCTCCACGCCGACAGATATTATCGGTATAAACAATCGCAATTTGAAAGATTTCACTGTGAATTTAAATGTGACCAAAGAGTTGAGAAAAAAGATTCCCCGGGAAAAGACAGTTGTTTCCGAAAGCGGCATCAAAACCAGGGAAGATGTTTTGTTGTTGAAAAACATAGGGATAAATGCTATATTGGTGGGACAAGTTTTGCTGGAAAGCGAAGATATCGGCAGAAAATTGCGAGAATTGAGTACCTGAAATCGTAGGTCCCGATGACACGGGACGAACAGGAGGTGGGTATGGAACAGACGAAGATCACTCTATCAGAAAAGGAGATTCCGCAGGCCTGGTACAACATCCAGCCGGACCTGCCAGAGCCACTGGCTCCGCCATTGCATCCTAAGACCTTGAAGCCACTGGGGCCACAGGATCTTGCTCCTATCTTCCCCATGGAGTTAATTAAACAGGAGGTAAGCCAGGAGCGCTGGATCGACATACCGGATGAGATTCTGGATGTCTATAAACTCTGGAGGCCGACACCTTTGCATCGAGCTCGTAGGTTAGAGAAGGCGTTGAATACTCCTGCGAGAATCTATTACAAGAACGAGAGCATAAGTCCCCCGGGAAGTCATAAGCCAAACACAGCAGTTGCCCAGGCCTACTATAACAAGAAGGAAGGAGTAAAAAGAATTGCCACTGAAACAGGAGCAGGGCAGTGGGGTAGCGCTCTTTCTTTCGGGTGTAATCTTTTTGGTCTGAAATGCACGGTTTATATGGTGAAAGTGAGTTATGGACAGAAACCGTACAGAAGAATCTTAATGGAGACATGGGGCTCAGAAGTCCACGCCTCGCCGACCAATTTGACCAACGCAGGAAAGAGCATCCTGAAGAAAGACCCCGATTGTCCGGGCAGCCTGGGTATTGCCATATCGGAAGCAGTAGAAGATGCGGCAACGCACGATGATACGAAGTACTCTCTGGGCAGTGTTTTAAATCACGTAATCCTGCATCAAACTGTTGTGGGACTGGAGCTTAAAAAACAGTTGAAAATAGCCGGAGAAAAACCCGACATTCTAACGGGTTGCGTGGGCGGAGGGTCCAATTTTGCCGGATTCTCTTTCCCCTTTGTTAAAGACAAATTGGACGGAAAAAAGATACAGATAATTGCCTGCGAGCCGGAGGCCTGCCCGACTTTGACCAGAGGTCCTTACCGATACGACTTCGGAGATACGGCTGCGATAGCTCCGGTAGTAAAAATGTTTACCCTGGGCCACTCGTTTGTTCCTCCGCCAATACACGCCGGAGGACTGAGGTACCATGGTGACGCTCCCCTGGTTTGCCTTCTGGTGAACAAAGGAATCGTTGAGGCAAGAGCGTACCATCAGAATCCTGTTTTTGAAGCAGCCGTTCTTTTTGCCCGCACCGAAGGAATCCTTCCTGCTCCGGAGACGGCCCATTGCGTAAAAGCAGGCATCGATGAGGCAAAAAAATGTAAGGATACAGGGGAAGAAAAATGCATCGTGATAGCCTTCAGCGGACACGGGCACTTCGACCTCGCTGCCTATGACGCTTACCTGAATAAGAAGTTAGAGGATTACGCCTATCCGGAGGAAAAGATAAAAGAGGCTCTGGCAGCCCTTCCTGCAGTCAAGTGAAAAATTCTGGATTCCTTTGTAGGGGTGGTCGCCCGAGCGATAGTTTTGATGGTCAAAATAAAAATCTGTGGTATTACCAATGAAAAAGATGCCTTGTGGGCAGTCAATCTGGGAGCCGACTATATAGGCTTCAATTTCTACAAGGATAGCCCTCGCAAAATTTCTCCCAAATTGGCAGGTCAGATTATTGGGAGACTTCCTCCTTTCGCGCAGCCTGTAGGTCTTTTCGTAAACGCAGAGATGAAAATAGTCAAAAGGATTGCCGAAAAGTGCAGGCTAAACGTAGTGCAGCTTCATGGCGAGGAGACTCCTGAATACTGCCGGGAGTTGCAAACTCAAAGTGCGAGACTGAAGATAATCAAGGCGTTCAGGATGAGAGGCGAAGAGAATCTGGGAGATATCGAGAGATATAATGTAGATTATTATCTTCTCGACTCTTACGTCCCCGGGGTAGAGGGAGGAACGGGAGAAGTTTTCAACTGGGATCTGGCAGTGGAAGCAAAGCAATTTAATAAGCCGGTATTTCTGGCGGGAGGTCTTACTCCCGATAACGTCATCCCGGCTATAGAAAAAGTCAATCCTTACGGTGTGGACGTGGCCAGCGGCGTAGAGAGGACTCCCCGGCGGAAAGATTACAATCTTATGCGTGAGTTCATAAATCGGATTAGAGCAAAGAGACTCTGACTTTGAATCGGAATATCGATATGAAAAAGGTTTTGCCAGACAGGTCAGGTTATTTTGGTATCTTTGGAGGGAAGTTCGTTCCCGAAACCTTGATGTCCGCCCTCAAGGAGCTTGAACAAGTCTACAATAGGGCAAAGAGGGACAAAAAATTTCGGGATGAACTAAAATATTATCTATCGGAATATGGAGGAAGACCAACACCTCTATATTTTGCCCGAAACCTGACAGAGAAACTGGGCGGCGCGAAGATATATCTCAAGAGAGAAGACCTCTGCCATACCGGCGCCCACAAGATAAATAATACTCTCGGCCAGGCGCTTTTGGCCAGGAGGATGGGCAAGAGGAGAATTATTGCCGAGACAGGTGCCGGCCAACACGGGGTAGCCACAGCTACTGCCTCTGCCCTTTTAGGATTAGATTGTGAAATTTATATGGGAACAGAAGATATAAAGAGGCAATCGCTCAATGTTTTCAGGATGGAGCTCCTGGGGGCGAAAGTCGTTCCCGTCTCCTCGGGAACCAGAACCTTAAAAGATGCAATTAACGAGACGATCAGGGACTGGGTTGCCAATGTGAGAACAACCCATTATCTTTTGGGTTCCTGTGTCGGTCCGCATCCTTATCCTATGATGGTAAGGGATTTTCAGTCAGTTATCGGCAAGGAAGTCAGGCGACAGATACGGGAAAAGGAAGGCCGCCTGCCCGATTACTTGGTTGCCTGCGTCGGCGGCGGGAGTAACTCCCTCGGGCTATTTCATCCTTTTTATAGCGATGCAGTAAAGTTTATCGGAGTGGAAGCAGCCGGCCTGGGAATAAAAAGTGGCCGACACGCTGCTCCTCTGTACGCGGGAGAAATAGGAATCCTGCACGGCTCAAAAAGTTATGTTCTCCATGACAGCGACGGGCAGATTCTTCCCGCGCATTCGGTTGCTCCCGGCTTGGATTATCCGGGAGTTGGACCTGAACATAGTTTCTATAAGAAGACAGGCCGCGCTGATTATTTTGCGGTGACGGATAAGGAAGCGCTGGAGGCTTTCCATTTGCTCTCTGAGACCGAAGGCATTATTCCCGCGCTGGAACCGGCCCACGCTTTGGCCCATTTGAAAAAGATGGCGAAGAATACTAAAAAAGATGAGATAATTGTCCTTTGTCTCTCCGGGAGGGGAGATAAGGATGTGGAAATAGTTAAGGGATGAAGGGATAGTTATCAGAGGCGCTCGGTAGTGTAGGGCTTTATGCCCGTAAGAATTACGCCCATAAAGGGCTACACTACAGAAAGCCTGGCCGATTTAAAGCTCTTGTAACTATCCCTTCATCCCCCCGGGTAGTAGAAGGTGGGGATAGTTATCAGAGGCGCTCGGTTGGTAATTTAAAAAATAGTTTGTTCATCGCTTGAGGAATTTCTTGACGCCAAAAAACTTCGGACTCTGCAGGGCGCAAATCAAAACTCCTTCCCCCGATTTCATCGGGGGTCGTCAAACAATGATTTGCTTGGAAGAGAAGAAGCCGTCCTCACTTTTTTGGCTAAAATTCCAATAGCTCTTCACAAACTATCTTTCAAACGTGTAATTGTAGCTGCAGAGCGAAGCTCTGCGTTGTAGGGGCGGCACTCCGTGGCCGCCCGAAGGAGGGGGCGGCACAGGGTGCGTACCCTCCAGAGGGGCAAAGCTGACGCTTTGCGGCTACATTATTTGTATAACTTTGATTTCGCAAAGATTGCATTGTTATGAACAGGATTGAAAGGAAATTTGGAGAGTTAAAGAGAAAGGGCAGAAAGGCTTTAATCACTTTCATTACTGCCGGCGACCCGAATTTGCATACGACATTCAAATTAGTTCTGGAGATGGAGAAAAAGGGCGTGGATATCGTTGAGTTAGGCGTTCCCTTCTCCGATCCTCTGGCTGACGGCACTACCATTCAGAGAGCGTCGCAGAGAGCATTAAATAACAAGACAAGGCTAAGAGATATACTCAGATTGGTCTCTGAGTTGAGAAGAAAGACAGAGATTCCCATCGTTCTGATGAGTTATTTGAATCCTGTTTACAGGTACGGGTTGGAAGAATTTGCCACAGCGTGCAAGAAGATGGGGGTAGATGGGGTTATCATTCCCGACCTGGTGCCCGAAGAAGCAGATGAGTGGCTTGCGGTGGCGCGGTCGAACAAATTATCTACGGTTTTTCTCGCTACTCCCACCACTCCCCTGGAGAGGATAAAAGAGATTGCCCGGAAAAGCACCGGCTTCCTTTATTATGTATCTTTAACCGGAGTTACCGGCGCCCGAGACAGGTTGAACAGCAGTATAGTTGAGACCTTGAAAGCCGTTAAGAGGATAACCGATAGACCTGTAGCCTGTGGTTTTGGAATCTCCAGTCCCGCGCAGGTGCGGAAAGTATCCCGATATAGCGATGGCGTCATCGTAGGCAGTGCCATCATTGATTTGATTGAAAGGAGCAAGACCCGACGAGCAATGTTAAGGAATGTGGGTAATTTTGTTGCTTCTTTACATCGAAAAATGGGCAGGTGATTATAATGCCAGTCGAAAAACCCGGTGGTAAAAAGAGCGTACCCGGTGGTTTGTGGACCAAGTGCGAGAAGTGTAACGAAATAATCTACAATAAGGAGCTGGAAGAGAACTTTAAGGTTTGTCCCAAGTGCGGCTATTACTTTCGCTTGAAGCCCAAACAGCGCATCAAGTTACTTGTGGACAGAGGAAGTTTTCGGGAGAGTAATGCCAATCTTAAGCCCGGCGACCCCTTAGGCTTTGTGGCGATTCAGTCTTACAAAGACAAGGTAAAGCAAGACCAGAAGAAGACAGGAATGAGCGAGGCAGTTATTACTGGCCAGGGCAGTATCGGCAAGCACAAGGTGGCTATAGCTATTCTGGATTTTGATTTTATGGGCGGGAGTATGGCCTCGGTGGTTGGCGAAAAGGTTACCCGTCTTATCGAAAGAGCAATCAAGAAAAAGATTCCCGTAGTTATTGTTTCTTCTTCTGGCGGGGCAAGGATGCAGGAAGGAGTTCTTTCCCTGATGCAGATGGCAAAGACCAGCGCCGCGCTTGGTCTTTTGGACCGGGAGAAGATCCCCTTTATTTCCATTTTGACCAATCCTACCACAGGCGGAGTGAGCGCCAGTTTTGCCATGCTGGGCGATCTAATTATCGCCGAGCCCAGGGCACTCATCGGCTTTGCCGGCCCGCGCGTTATCGAGCAGACCATAAGGCANNATATGATTGTGGAAAGAAAGGATCTGAAGAAAACCGTCGTTAAAATATTAGGCCTTTTTTCACGCGGATTGTGATACTAGCTGTCAAAAAATAGCAATATGACCTACCCTCAGGTTTTAAATTACCTCTCGGTTTCGGAACGTTTGGGAATAAAATTTGGACTCTCCAATATCAGGAAACTCTTGAGAGCTACTGGCGTTGATGAGGATAGATTCCGGATAATCCACATTGCCGGGACCAACGGAAAAGGGTCGGTGGCGGTTTTTATCTCCAGCATTCTCAGGGAAGCCGGATTCAGGGTCGGCCTGTACACTTCGCCCCATTTGATCGATTTTCGCGAGCGCATCCAGGTAGACGGAAAACCTATTTCCCGGAAAAAAGTCAGCGAAATTCTCTCTCAATTACTATCCTCTATCAAGGCTCATCGTCCGGAATTCCATCTGAAGCCGACATATTTTGAAATAGTCACGGCATTGGCGCTCCAATATTTTTCCCAGGCCGAAGTAGAAGTAGCCGTTTTGGAAGTGGGGATGGGCGGGCGATTAGATGCCACGAATGCGTTCAACCAGTCCCTGGTATCAGTCATCACCAACGTTGATTATGAGCATACGGAATATTTGGGCAAGACAATTCCTGACATCTCCCGGGAAAAAGCAGGAATTATAAAAAGGAACGGAATCGTGATTACCGGGGCGAAGCAGGAAACAGCCCTGCCCTGGAGATAATAAAAGAAGTATGCCGGGAGAAAAAAACAAGACTATTCCGTTTGGGAGAAGATATCAAAGTCGAACAGGTGAGTCAAGGAAGCGGTTCCGTTGATTCCTGTGATTTCCAGATGTTCAATTACCGGGGAATCCTGAATAGTTTTCTGGCTTTGAAGATAAGACTCTTGGGAAGACACCAGATAGAGAACGCAGCCTTGGCCCTGGGCGCAATCGAAGCATTAAGATTACGGGGTATTCCCGTGGCGGAGCACCAGATAAGAAGGGGCCTGGAGAAAGCGACCTGGTCAGGAAGATTAGAAGTTATAAATTGCGTCAACGGAAAAGGACAGAATTGTAAAGTGGTGCTGGACGGCGCGCATAATCCATCCGCTATGCGCTCCCTCAAGAATGCTCTACTGGAGGGTGTTATCCCCCATCGCAGGATAATCCTCGTACTGGGAGTTCTTAAGGACAAAGACGTAAAAAAGATGACGGCAAAGATTGTACCTTTGTGCCAGGAAGTGGTAGTGACTTCACCGCCGAGCGAGAGATCTCTGGATAAGAATTTGCTCAGAAAAGAAGTGGTCAAATATCTCCCTCCGGGCAGGGTCAGGATGGAGAATGGCGTAGGGGAAGCCGTGACGAGGGCCCTGGAGGACGCCGGCAGGGATGATTTAATCTGCGTGACCGGCTCCCTGTATACCGTAGGGGAAACGAAAAGGATATTGAAACGATGAACAAACATTCTATCGGAGTAGACATCGGGGGCACTAACGTAACGGTAGCTCTGGTTGCGGAAAAAGGGAAAATAGTCAAGAAGATTGGCTTTCCCACCAGGGTAAAAGAAGGCAAAGCCAAAATTATCAGACGCGTCGTGAAAGCAGTGGATGAAGTTATGAAAGGTCTCTCGGCGAAATCTATTCGGGGAATAGGTGTTGGCGCAGCCGGCGATATAGACCAGGATAAAGGAATTGTCCGGTTTTCTCCCAATCTGTTTTGGAAGAACGTACCTTTAGCCCGTCTATTGAAGAGAAGATTCAATCTGAAGGTCGTCCTGGACAACGATGCTAATGCCGCTGCCTGGGGGACATACGTTTTGGAAACCAACAGGAAAGTAAAGAGCTTACTCTGCATAACCCTGGGCACTGGCGTGGGAGGAGGGCTGATACTCAACGGGAGGATATACCACGGCGCCTCGGGAACAGCCGGGGAGATTGGCCATATAACGGTCAATCCGCAGGGTGAGAGATGTAACTGCGGGAATTATGGCTGCCTGGAAACTTACGCGGGCGGAGCCTATATTGTCAAAAAGGCAATTAAAGAAATCAAGAAAGGCAAAAAGAGCCTGATAAAGAAGCTCGCCGGGGAAAACCTGCATTCCATCACTTCCCGGACCGTCCAGTCTGCTGCCTTGAAGGGCGATAAATTAGCAAGAAGAATATGGAAAGAAGTGGGACAGTATTTGGGAATAGCCTTGTCGGGAGTTATTAACCTTCTTAATCCGGAAGTCATAGTTTTTGGCGGCGGAGTGACCAGGGCACGGGAATTAATCTTTAAACCGATGAGAGAAGAAATCCGAAAACGCACCTTCCGAGTTCCTTTTGAGAAAGTGAAGTTTACGCGCACGAAGTTCGGCGCAGACCTGGGGGTAATTGGCGCAGCCTTATTGACCTTGCCCGAGAATAGAAAGTGAAAAGTATGAGATGTTTATTACCTTCATATATAGCCTTAATGGCTATTTTTTTATTTTCTCATTCTGCCACCGCCCACCCTTCCGAAGAGAGGGCATCTTATACCAGTCAAGCCAGTACCCGCGTAGTTGTCAACAGAAATTCTGAAGCGGGTCCCGCCCGGGATATTCCCATTATTCTCTTAGCCGATTACATTGAGTACAGGAAAGGAGAAAATAGAGTTTTGGCCCGCGGGAATGTTAAGATAGAAGACAGGGACATTACGGTGCAATGCGAGGAAGCCATTTTCGATTTGGGAGAAGAAAAAATAGAAGCAGAAGGCGAAATCGTTCTCCAGGATAAGGAAACTACCATCTATGGCAGGAAAATAGTCTACGATTTAAACACAGAACGGGGAGTTATAGAGAACGCTTCATCATTCGTAAGTCCCTGGTATTGTTCCGGCCCGAGGATAGAGAGAGTAAGCGCCAAAGAAATCATAGTGGAAAACGGTTATATCACTTCCTGCGAACTCTCTTCTCCTCATTATCAGTTCAAAGCCAAAAAAATTCGCGTCTTATTGGGAGAGAAGTTTTGCGCGTACAATGTCCTGATGTACGCGGGCAAAATCCCCATTTTCTATTTTCCTTACTACTGGCATTCATTGCGCGAGACAAGATTTAAGTGGGGATTGAAACTGGGCTCCAATAGCGAGGAAGGTTTTTTCACTAAAGCAAACTTTGGTTATGCTTTCACCGAAGCGACGTTAGGAACTTTGTTCATCGATTATATGACCAAAAAAGGCTTCGGTTGGGGAAGTAGATACGATTACAATTTGCACGGTAAAGTGAAAGGGTTCCTGTACGGATATTACATCAAAGAGAAAGATACTAAACAACAAGAATGGCGGGGAGAAGCGGAACACTGGCAGAATTTGGGCAGGAATTTCTATTTGCAGACCAAGCTGGACTATATGTCCAGTCAGAAGTTTAATAAAATATATAATGAAGAGGACTGGATTCCCATGAAAGAGGAATTGAAATCTCATATTGCTCTTACCCGCTCCCAACCCACCTACACTCTGAGGATAGCCGGAGAAAGGAAGGATGTATGGGATTATCAGCGGGACCGATTCGTCAATATTCAGGCATATTCTCCTAGCCTCTCATTTGCCACAAGACTTCTCAGAATCAGGAGAGGGCCGTTCTATTACAGGTTAGGAGGGAATTACGCCAACCGTTACATTAAACCTTATGATTATGTTACCAGGGAATTCCAGGAAGGCCACCGCTTAAATCAGAGTGATGTATTTTTTGCCCTGGTCAACAAAATGAGATTATCTCGCAGAGCGAGCGTAGATACGGAAGTCGGCTTTCGGGAAAGCTGGCAGGATAAGGATGAGGACTGGAATAGAAAAAATGTATACAAAAACATATACCATACTACGACAAACTTACGCACGCGAATTACCAGGTCTCTCGATACAGACTTAACCCATAGTTTTCAGCAAGAGCAGGGCAGGAAGACGACCCTGAATAAACTCGCGCTCCTGGCAAAGATTCGCCTTCTCTGGCTATTAAGACTTACCTCCTCCACAGGATACAGTTTTATTGGAGACAAAGATCTTAGATTCGATAATATTTTGTCCCGCGTCGATTTTACTCCTTCTCGAGTAACCAACTTCTATCTTGAACACAGCTATGATTTAAACAGGGAAAAGACGTCTAATTTTCAGATTGAAGGGATATTCGGCCCGGGAACGAGGAAATGGTCGATAAATGCCAGGTTGACCTATTTAGAGGGAACCTCCGACTATCCGCATCGCCTGGACATCGTAAACGGGTTTAATTTTCCCATTACGGGAAAATGGCGGGCGCGGCTGACTACCAGATATAATATATATGACCGTGAGCTTATGGAAAGGGGAGTCCATATTTATCGAGACCTCCACTGCTGGGAAGCAAGGCTCAGCTGGACGAAGATACCTTCCGAGCAAGAGATATGGTTCACCGTTAATCTGAAAGTATTTCCCGAGGGTAAAATAGGCATTTATCATAATATTGACGAGAAAGAGTGGAGATTGCGTAGAAGATAATTTTTGTTTGACAATTTTTCTCCATTTTGTTAACATTACTGTTATTCAAAATTGAATGTGCCAAGGTAGCTCAGTTGGTAGAGCACCGGACTGAAAATCCGGGTGTCCCCAGTTCGATTCTGGGCCTCGGCACTTTTTCGTATCTATTTCATAAATGAGGTTACAAAATGACTACTGAAAAAGGTGACGAAACCCCTTTTTTTAGAAGCCTGGAAGGACTTATCTTTTTAATCGGATGTCTATTATTGATAACGCAGGTACTTCTATTTACTGTATTCGCTTACTACGTTCCCGGAATAAAGAAAGGCTTACTTCCGGTCATTGCTGCCGACCTTCTGGGTGGAAGAGGGGTCAGTATTTCTGTTGGCCTGGAAATGGGACTGTCAAAATTTCAGGTTATTTTTATCTCCGTCATCTTCAACCTGACCTATCTCTTTATTCTTTATCCCCTGTTCATCTATTTTTACGAACATCTGGTAAGAATGAAATTCATTGGAAAAGCCGTCGATTCAACCCAGAGAGCCGCCGAGAAGCATCAGGCGAGAATAGAGAGATTGGGCGCGCTGGGAATAGCAATTTTTGTATGGATTCCCGTCTTTTCTACGGGTTCATTGGTGGGGTCAATTATCGGAACGTTAATCGGCATGCGCACCAGCGTTGTAATTTGTGTGGTAGTACCGGCAATGATTAGTAGCGCCATATCCTGGGCATTTATTTTCGATTATCTATTTGAATTAGCTACAGGAGCGGGGAAAATTATCCCTTCCGTATTCGTTGTTTCAATCCTGGGAATAGTGATTTTTTACCGCCTGCGCCAATTCTATCGTTTAGCCAAGGAGAAAATAAAAGCAAGAAAAGCAATTTGAAAAAGCCGTTGTAGCTCAGATGGTATTGTAAAGGTTAACAAGGTGACCTTAATATGTCTGAACTAAAGACCCATTTCTTAATGGGTCTTTTTTTTTCCAAAAGAGTACAAAAAATTATACATTCGCTCTATTGAAAAAGGATGTAGCTTCATAGTATTATTATTTTGTAGTTTTGCCAATTTGCTTTCCTTCTAACGACCATCAATTCTAGCATCGCGAAGCAGACATATCTATCGATGTTCACGTTATTGTTCCCTTTTTTTGCATAATTCTATGCCGCTGCTTGCTGGTTCTGGCTTTTTTATCCTTTGGATTTGCAAAGAGGAGCGTAAGTGTTTTATTGACTAATCAGGCGAACAAAGGCAAATAAAAGGAAGGGAGGTGAAGCAGAATTAAAGGTAGACTCAGACCTGGGCTGAGTCATATATCAAAAAGAAGGGTCCCGATGAATAAATCGGGACGAAAAAGGAGGTGAAAAATGGGCAAAATCGGAAAAAGCTTCAGGATTTTAGTTCCTATCATCGCCCTGGTGGTTTTAGTGATACTTATGACCGGGCTGGGGAGACGGAGAATGACAAAAAGAGCATTCGTGGGTGCGTATAACGAGTGGGAAGAAGCCTGGGGCACGAACAACCCCGACTTATTGGAGGCAACGATAGCTCCCGACTGCATCACGCACATTCCTCCCGGTCCCGATATTATGAGCCTTGAGGACTATAAACAACACCTTAGAGACACCCTCAGCGCTTTCCCTGACTTTGCAGCCACGCATCACGAATACATCCTCGAGGGAAACTGGGGCGCCACGCTGTGGAGCTGGACGGGCACACACAGTGAAACCGGCAAACGGGTGAAAGTAACAGGAGCCTGCATAACCAAATGGGAGAACGGGAAATGTATCGAACACTGGACGTTTGCGGATAACCTGGGCCTGCAGCAACAGCTTGGCTTTAAACTCGTCCCTGCGGACTGATAGCGCGGGAAGCGAGGAGGAAGAAAAATGAAAATTTTAGAAAAGGAAATAAGCAGAAGAGACTTTATGAAGAAAGGTCTTCAGTTCGCTGGCACCGCAGCCCTTATGGCCAGCATAGCCCGACTTCCGGGCCTGGATTTGCCCCAGGCAGAAGCAGCAGCAGGAGGAGGGGTAGTATCGGCTGCTGCCGGCTGGAGTACCGATCCCTCTCCCAGAGAGGCGGGTAGAGAGGCGGCAGCGATGGCCAAGAAGACCGTCAGGAGGCCGATGTTGGCGATAGTTTTTGCATCACCGCCCTATAAGGATTTCGACAGCGTTTTGGCCGGGGTAACCTCCGTCATTGGTAACCGCGTCCGCACGGTGGGACAGACCACAGGTTATGGTGGCGGTTACAGCATCAGTCCCGGCGGTTGCATTCCCAAGTCTGTAGTCGTTCTCTTGCTGCAATCCGCGCGTCTCAAAGTCGGCATTGGTCTGGGCACGGGATGCAAGGCGAAACCCAGAGAGGCGGCCAGGAAGGCGACCCTGGATGCCATAAAGGATCTGAACTACAATCCCTGGGTCGATCTCAGGAGGGTAAGACCGGGTCCCGCGCTGCTAAAGCACGCTCCTTATTCGGTTATGATGATGGACGACGGTTATGCGGGCGTGGTCGATTACGAGATCTACGGGATACAGGACGTGCTCGGTTGGGCCCCGCTGGTCGGAGGTTGCGCCGGGGATGACGGTACCTTAGGGAAGTCGTTTCTTTTCTATGGCGGCAAAGTATATGAAGACGCAATCGTCATCACCATCTTTTCCGGTCCCGTAAAGATGGGCTATGGTTGCGGCATTTCTTATAAGCCGGTGGCCGGAAAATTTGGGGTAGTTACCGGAGGCGATGGCTTCCGCCAAATCTATGAGATCAACGGAAAGCCCGCAGGTAAAGTGTGGTTAGACTGGACAGGTGCCCCGGAACAGCATATTTTGACCAAAGGTATGCCTCCCTACAACCAGTGGAACCCTATCGGCGTGCAAGAGCACATCTACCCGGAGTGGATCTGGATCAAAGATCCCTTTATGTACATCAAGGAAAAGAATGGACTGGGCGTAGGCGGTATTACCCCTCTGGGCACAACCGTTCACTTGCTCGAGGCCACTCCCGAAACGGTCATTGAGGACAACATCAAGAGCCTTAAGTATGCCTTGAACTATGAGGGAATTACGAAAGTGGCAGCAATGATCGGGTTCAACTGCGTAGAGCGCCTGACTATCCTTCAGACGGAAAGAGGCAAGACGGAAGAAAACTTCGATAGGATTATGGAAGTGGTCGGTCGTCCTCCCATTGCAGGGAACGCCGGGGCCTGGGGTGAACAGATGTTTGCTCCCAC
>JABAOC010008075.1_pt1 | contig 50426 bp, 84 predicted proteins | sample 7062161 | NCBI WGS metagenome assembly JABAOC01 (sample SAMN14538625, study PRJNA623070) | marine sediment metagenome | biome: marine biome [ENVO:00000428]; feature: marine pelagic biome [ENVO:01000023]; material: deep marine sediment [ENVO:00002113] | place: India: Gulf of Khambhat ... | reverse complement strand
AGGTCCGGGTCTCGGAGCTACTGATCAGCGAGGCCCTGTGGCGGATGGATGCCCATCACTGGTCGGTGTATTACTCATTCCCCACCACGGCCAAGATGAGCAAGTTCGTCAAGGGCCGGATCGATCCCGCGATCGCGACGAGCCCCAAGCTGAAGGCGAAGCTCGGCACCGATGACGTCAGCGTCAAGTCCCTCGGCGGGGCTATGATCTACTTCAGCGGGGCCCAGAAACTGGAGCAGATCACCTCCGATGCGGTGGACATGGTGATCCGCGATGACTTCGACTTCATTCCGCCGGCCAACCACCGGGCCCTGCTCCAGCGCAAGGCGGACAGCGAGCACGGATTCGTGCGCGATGCCTCGCACCCCCGGTACCCCGGCACTGGCATCGATCTCCGGCATGAGGTATCGGACCGGAAACAGTGGCAGATCCCCTGCCCGGAGGCCAAGTGTGGCCACGAACAGCCGCTGATCACCCGTCAGCTCCGGTCCACGGATAGGGCGCGGGAAATGGCCTTGGCCGGGCACACGCCACCGCACGATCAGGTCTGGGTGGAGTGCCAGCGATGCGGGTCGCGCCTCGATCGCCTAGCCCCCGGTCGGTGGGTGCCGCAGGCCCCGGGCAGTCCGATCAGCGGGTATCAGATCGGTCGGCTGATGAGCTCCCGGGCGAACCTCGGCGACTACCTTCTGGCCAGCCTCGCGGCCTCCGAATTCGACAAGCAGACCTTTCACAACATGGACGAGGGCCTGCCCTACAGCCCCGCAGGCGCAACGATTCCGCGCAAGTCCCTTGACGCACTCATCAATTCGGGGTACCATCTACCCGGTGGCGCCGAACTATCATTCATGGGAGTGGATGTTGGCTCTGGTCTCCACTATTACGTCGAACACCTGCTCGAGCAGAAACCCCACCCGGTCGAGTACGGCCGCGTCCTCAAATTCTCCGAACTGGATCCGATCATGGAACGGTGCGGTGTGGCCGTGTGTGTAGTGGACGCGATGCCCGAGACCCGTTCGGCCACGGACTGGACGGACGGCCATCCCGGCCGGGCGATCGTGGGCTACCTCACGGCCCCGCGGGACGCGCCCCTGGCGCGGTTCCGGGGCCCGGACAAGCTCACGGCCGGCGGTCAGGAAAGCCTTTCGATCAATCACGCCCTGGCCTGCGACCACGTGTACCAGGATGTGGTTCAGCGGCGCATGGCCCTCGACCGCGAGGCCCCGAACCACCCCGAACTGTACAGCCATTTTCGGGCCATGAAGCGAATCGTCGACAAGGACAAAAAGGGTCGGACCGTGGTGAGGTGGACCGACGAGGAGAAGCCGAGCCATCTCTATTTCGCCCGGCTTTTTGCCGTGGTGGCGCGGAAAATGTACGAGGACCTGGGCTTCGGCCGCAGGCAGGTAGTCGAGATTGATGACGACAATTCCGGGATCTTGGACGGCGACCCGAGATTCACCCAGGAGGATGACTGGTAATGAACCTTTTTGATATATTCCGCAGGCGCGGACCGGAACAGGAGACCGCTATCGCCGTTCAGGATGTGGAGACCGCCCGACCGATGGCGCACGATGAGGCCCTGGAACAGGAGCTGGCCTATGCCCATCAGGCCATATTGGGCGGAATCGGGATCTATTCAGGGCTCCTGAACTACAATCCCGACGATCTCGTGGGGCGTAAGGGCCTGAAAATCTATTGGGATATGTACAACCGGGACGAAGATGTCAGGAACTCCCTGGACTTCATCACCCTGGCCATGCTCTCATCTGGCTACGACATTGTGCCCCCCGATGAAGAGACCGAGCCCCGGGCCCAGACCTTCACCGATAAGATCCGGTACGACTTCGACCACATGGAGCGCAGCCTAATCCAGGCCCTGCGCGAGATCCAGATCGGCCGGATGAGGGATGGGTTCAATATCACGGAGATCGTGCTGCGCGTTATCGACAGCGGACCCTTTGCGGGCCTGATCGGACTCAAGGCCATGAAGGGGCGCACGGCCCGCGATTTCGATTTCGACACCGACAGGCACGGCAACATCAAGACCATGCAGGAGCACGGCAAGAACGGCCTGATCCAGGGGTTGCTGACCGGGAACCGGAGGGATTTGCCCCCGCAGAAATTCATCATCACCCAGCACAATATGGAGGGGAGCAACCATTACGGGAACTCGATCCTCCGGCCTGCGTACCGGCCATACCGCATGAAGGACGCCTTCATCAAGTTCTGGGCCGTGGCGTTGGAACGTTTCGGGGCACCTACGCCCTGGGCCCAGGTCGAGGAGGAATCGAACCTCGGCGCGAACCAGGTGGGCAAGCGGCCTGTGGGCATCAGCAAGTCCACGCGAGCCCGGGTGATGAAGATCCTCAAGAATCTCCAATCGGGGACCGCGGTCTGGGTGCCGCGGAATATCAAGCTGAATAAGTTCGAGGAGGTCAAGGGGCGTGCCCAGTTCAGTGATGCTATTGACAAAACCAGCCGCATGATCCAGCGGGCGACCATGATGCCGGCCACGGTCCAGGATGAGGGCCGCCGGGCTGGTAGCCTGGCACTGAGCAAGACCCACGGCCAGTCCCTGATCTGGGTCCTGAACTTCAGCCACCTGACCCTCGCTGATGCGATCAACGATCAGTACATTCGGCGCAATATCGACATTAACTACCCGCGGCCACAGGCCTATCCCTTACTCGTATTCCGTCCCCTGGGCACCGAAAAACAGGATCGGATCCTCGAAATCGTGGAGAAGCTGGCGGGAATCGGAACCGTAAACCCGAAAGAAAAGTGGATTCGCGAACAGCTCGATATCCCGCCCGAGATCGAGGAGGAGATCGACAAGGCCCGGGCCCGGGAGGTCGAGGACCGGGAAGCCGAAGAACGGCGCGAGGCCCTCAAATCCAGCGATGTCACTCAGCATCTGTTTGCCCACGTCGTCCCCTATCTGGAGGGATTCCTCGAGCCGGGGGACATGCCCCGCCACGAGTCCATGCGATCCTATGTCCGGGACCTGGAGCTGGACACCCTGGGCTTCGCGGCGCGGGACCGGCGTGGCCGCGGGGCTACACAGCCGAAGCCGCCAGCCAATGACCTCAAGATCACGAATCTGGACCGGAAACTCTCGGAGCCCGAGAAGCGGGTCAACCTGAGCGAGATCCAGCGGGAGCAGGAGGCCCTGGTCAAGGCCACGGTCAACCAGCTCGAGGATGTGATGCGCGATGTCAAGAAATGGACCCTGACCCGGGGCCGTGAGATCGCGGAAAAGGGTGGCATCCAGGATATCCAGAAGCTGACTCTGCCGGCCCGGTTGACCAGCCGGTTCAAGAAGATCATGCAGAACTTCTACCTGCTGGACTTTGTCAACGGCTACCGCCAGGCGGTCAAGGAGGTCCAGAAGGGCGTGGGCAAGAACCTCAAAGAGGGGATCAAGCTCGACGACTCTGCCCTGGTCCAGTTCCAGGCCATCAGCCCCGAGGAGGCCCTGGAGAACTTCATCCGCAAGATCCCCATCCTCCGGCGCAGGCTCCCGATCTACGACCGGCGGGCGTTCACCGTGACCGCTGTGGAGAAGGAGCGGATCCTGTTCGAGATCAAGCGGATCCTGGAGCAGGGCATCGGGCGCGGCACATCGGTCAAGGGGATCATGGGTGCCCTCGAGGACACGTTCCGCAAGTACGTGGCCACAGGCGAGGAGGTGGCGGGCGAACTGCTCACCCCGCACCGGCTCGAGACCATCGTCCGCACGAACCTGAGCGAGGCATTCAACAGCGGGCGCCTGGCCGCGTTCGAGGATCCCGATATCAAGCAGTTCGTCCAGGCCTACCAATACAGCGCGATCATCGACCCGCGGACCACGGAGTTCTGCGAGCGCCATGATCTGTTCACGCGCCCGATCACGGACCCGGTCTGGGATACGATCTGGCCTCCGAACCATTTCAACTGCAGGAGCATCATCGTGCCCGTGGTGACCGGCGATACCTGGACCCGAACCGCGGACAAGCCCGGCATCGGACCCCAGGAGGGATTCAGGATCTGATGAATTCCTACTTCAGGCCAGGCTACGGCCCCGGCGTATTCGTCGGGTTATATTTCTGTAGTCATTGCGGGCATCTATTCGCCGCCCTGTACCAGGTGGGTGCGAACATCAAGTCCAGCGAGCTCGTGCGGTACAAGCATCTGTTCGAGAAGCCGGGCACGCACTCGTGCCTGAGTTGCGCTCAGAAACTCGGCCTGGTTCCAGGCCTGGAGGAAGACAATGGACCGTGAAGATAAGGCCCTGAAGATGACCGACGACAGCCCCAGTTTCCGGATGGATATTGACGAGAAGCCCAGGCCCAAGACCAAGACCAGGGGGATAAAACGGGATGGCGATCATAAAAACAAAAGACCGTGATGTCGAGGTTCCCGATCGCGACAGGGTGGAGATCCCGCTGCGGCATCAGATGATGTCCTGCCTCTGCGAGGTTTGCCTGGATTATGCCACCATTGACGGCTGGGATCCCCGCGAGTTCGGAGACCGGGCGTGCACGATCTGCCGGAATCGACTGCTGGAGGCCGGACTTGTCGAACCGTGATAGTCGGGAACGGATCACAGCTTTCCTGTTCAGTTTATTCGTTTGGGCCACGGTCCTGTCATCGGTGGTTGCCGGGATAAATCGGGACGGGGAGACACTGGCCATCGCGCTGATGTGCGCGCTCATTATGGCAGCCCTGGGCTATCGGCTCGCCTGTATCTGGAGGGAACCATGAAAGAGGAATTCCAGGATCTCGCGGGGCTCAGTGCCAGCATCATCAAGGATCTGGACAACAAGGATCTGGTATCGAAGCACCTGCGCCTGCACCAGCTTTGGGCCACTACGGGCGGCAGTATCAGGGGCATGACTCGCGAGGATTTTCTGAATCTGCACATCCTGATCACGGAGGAAATGAAGCGCCGGGACCTGCAACACAGACCGAGTTCGGATCTGGACAGGGCGGCGGCACGCCTAGCCCGGGCCGAGCTGATGTCCGATATCCTCGCGAAGCTGGAATCCGCTGGCGATCTGATCGTGGTCCCGGGGTTTGTTTCCGTGGTGGGGTCCTTCGCGGACGGCCGGGTTCCGCATGACCTCGACATCCTGTTCCGCAGCGAGCACGAGGATGAGCGGATTCAGTCCGCGGTCATGGCCGAGTTGTTCAAGACCGGGGATCCTGGTCTACCGCCCGGTGGTCCGGAGGTGATCTGGCGGGAGGGGGGGCCGCTCGGTCGGGCGATCCCCCTCTATGATCTGATACTGGTCAAGCGGCAGGCCCTGGAGCGCCAGACTCCGATCTATCAGGCCGAATTCGGCACCCGGCCGTGGCCCCGGTCCGTGGTCTTGGGTGCGGACGGGCCACAACCCTCGATCTCCTGCATTGAACCCCTACCAGCGGGCGAACGGTTCATCGCTCAGATACGGGACGGCGATGTGATGATCGTATCACGCCAGGGCGTGGAGACCGATGTCCCGGATCTGGCCGCTGTCCTGGCCACTGTGGCGAATCCCTCGCACTGCATCCTCGATCTGTTCTGGGATGGCGAACGCGCCACCGCAGTGGACATTCTCCGCTGGTGGTCCACGGAGCTGGTGGACACGCCGCTCAAGTCCCGGAAGCACTTCCTGGACAAGGCGGATCTGGGCGGGGTCGTGATCAATCCCTACATTCTGGGAGGTACCGGTGATACCCGGGAGGGTCTGATCAAGCAGTTTACCGCGACCATGATGTCCGAGGATTCCACTGGGGATTATATGACCCGGGACTGGCTCGACACCTACTGGGGGGACGTCATGCCCTGGGCCGCATTCCAGGGCCGGCTCGGCAAGGTGGAGGTCCTGAAGCCGCTGACCCCGCTCAAGACCCGGGGCGGGTATGGGAAGCTCGAATTCTTCAGGCCCGAGACCGCGTGGGATGCCTTTGCCAAGGAGTTCGTATGATCAAAGTGATTCGACAAAGGCGCGTAGCCGCTCGCGAGATTCGATGTGCGGCTTCTTGCGGGATGCATTCAGTTCGTAAACCTGGAGCACGAGCCGCCACTCATCGGGGATCATTTTCTGATGCCGACCCTGTGGCCTTGACAGGCGGGAATCTATGAAGGCAATCACCCGCTCCGCCTGTTTGCGCTTTACTATTAGGTATGGGAGGATCGCGGTGAGCAAGCCCTTGACTCGTTCCTTCCCGGTTATGGATAGATGATAATGCGGCCATTTTTGCTTACAATAGCGCGATTCTTCAGCTTTGTAAACGCCCCTCGTATCCCATCTGCCGGACGTCCTGACCCTGCTGGCTACCCAGTCAATAATACCTCGTCTGGAATTGCTGATCTCAACAATGGGCACGGCCCTAATATAGTTTCCATAAAGCCTTACAGCCGAGAGGCGAATGCACCCATCTGCATCAATGAAGCCCGCCATGTATGCAGCCTCAGCGGTGGTGACTGATATGGGTTGCAGGTTCCGCTTCAGCTTGGCATACAGGCCGAGCTCCCAAGCCTTCTTGCAGATCGATGAAAACGACCGGCCCATTTTCCGGGCTATTAGGCCGAGTCTTTCATTCGGAAATCGCTCGGCGAGTTCTTGTTTTTCTTCCTCTGTCCAAAGGCGTTTCATGAATTCAGTATGCAATAAAGTTCGTTCAATGTCAAACTTTGTTTCCCTTCAAGGAGGTGATGCCCAATGGTCGAACTTAAAGGCGGCGTAGTTGTCGAAAAGAAGTTCGACGGTTAGGTATCCGTTTACAGGTACACGTAAAAGGAAAAGAGGTTCGGGTCTTCACCGAGGACCGGAAACGCGACCGCGCCCACGCCTTCCCGAATGCCGTGAAGGAAATGCTAAAGCTGTTTAGCGGGATCCCGGGCGGGGTCATCATCGACACCGAGGGCGTCGACCACGATGAGAAAGGGAACCCCCGGCGCCGTGAGGACATGATCGGATTCGTGGTCGGCAAGGGCCCGTTCGATGACTCGCGGTTCGTGTTCAACGCCTTCGATGTCTTGGTCTATGAGGGGAAGGCCCTGGACTCCATGCCCTGGTCGGAGCGCCAGAAATTCCTGCGGCGCGCACTGCCCCGGGACACCCAGCACTTCAATCGGGTCGAGCCGATCGTGGCCAAGACCCGCGATGCTTTCCTGCGGGCCGTACGCAAGGTCGCGGCTCTGCGCGGCAGCGAGGGCGCGATGATCAAGGCCGTGGAGGGGGACTATCCGCTGGACGGATCGACCAGCACCTGGGCCAAGTTCAAGAACGTGAAGCAGATCCATGCCCTGATCACGGGCAAGATCCGCAAGAAGAAACCCGCCGGGCAAAAGGGCCCAGCGCGCACGTTCGTCTACGAGGTCGCGATCCGTGATGGCGGCAAGATCTGGCCCCTGGGCCGGACCTTCGGGACCAACATCGATGCCAAGGTGGGGACCATCCTGGAGCTGTCGGTTAACAACGTTTTCCACAACCGGGACAAGGAAGGCAAGGTCGTGGGATACGGGCTGTTCCTCCCCTGGGTTGTGGCCCAGGCCCCGAGCCGGACCAAGACCAGCACCAAGGAACACATGGACCGCCTCGTGGCCCAGGGCGGGGGCGTGGCTAGGCCAGCCAAGAAGATCAAGCTCACGGATGAACTCAGGGATGCGGTCGTGAAGGGCGTCCTGGTAAAGGTCATGAACAGGATGGCCTTTGATATGGATGCCCCGGATTCGGTATTGCTTCAGTGCAAGGCTTGCCAGGCCGTGTTTCATATCCGGGAGCTCAGGCACTTGATTGATGAAAATCTGGGCGTGGCCGAGTGCCCGAACTGCAGGGATGATCTGATCGCCCAGCACAGCGGCGGCGAAAGCCTCGATTTCATCGCCCCGGGCAAGGCCAAGGACGAGGGCGAACTCACCCAGGCCGAGATCACGGCCCGGGCCCAGGCCCTGACCCGGCCCTACATGGTGAAACAACCCCCGAGAAAAACCCAGCCATTCACCTACCAGTGGCATGTACGCGGGATTGACCCCGAACTTCCGACTGGCAAAATCATTCCCAACGCCCGGGACGGCCGGGGCGAGACCATGAGCATCCACGGCGACATCCGGTTCCAGCGGCCGGCGGGCAACGATCTGGTAGGCTGGACCATGTTCACGCCCGGCAACCAGCGGAAGCGCGACAAGTTCACCCGCAACGAGGGCCCCCGGGACCGGATCCAGGCCACCAAGAAGGCGGTACAGCCGCGGGTCTGGCTCAGGGTCCAGGGCAGGGCCCGGGCCGGCGAGGTGGGTGCCACGGCCAAGATGGACGGATACTTCTGGATCCGGGGCACGGGGCGCATGACCTACGGCACACAGAAGCAGGACTTCCACGAGTATTTCCTGAAGTTCAACCAGCCCGAGCTGCGGCGCCTGGATGGCCGGTGGATTTCCACCCTGATCCCGCGGCCTGGCGCGGAGAAGGGCGAGAGCCGTGGGGGCAGGGAAGCCTTTATCTGGATCATTACCCGCCCCAAAGACCAACGGCCCTACATCGACACCCACGACATCGCCGAGAAGCGCCCGGGCGAGCAGTGGCAGTACACGCCGGTCCCCGGCCTGGACATCCCGCGGAAGGAACCGGAGGATGGAAAGTAACAAGTATTCCCGTGACATCAGGGTCGATGCCCGGGCGGTCTGGACCGGACTCGATGATCCCTGCGAGATCTGCGATGTCATCGGCAAGGATGGCCGGGGCGACCACCGGTTTACGGCCCGGGTCACCACGGAACCGGGTCATGACCGGATCGCGGCGGTGAACGTGTGCCGTATACACGCCGAACAGCTCGCGGGCAAGCTGACCGGATCCCTGCTGAAGTTCATAAACCAGATCAACTACAGGGGCCGGAGATAGCCTTGGACGGGGGAGAGCCAGCCCAGCGCCACTGATGGCTGGCCTCCCTTGTCATTTTGCCTTGACAGATATTCGATTACCTGCTATTATTTAACCAGAATGAACGGCAAGCAGGAGGCTCAACATGTGGCTCCATATTCCTGGACTATCCTTTCCCTCTGCTCGGGCGCAGGAATGCTTGAGGAAGGAATCAAGGCGGCGCTTGCCCCGGAAAGTTGTCGGGTTGTGGGTTACGTTGAGCGGGAAGCCAGTGCGGCGTCAGCTTTGGTGGATCGGATGGCGGACTCGTGCATGGATGACGCGCCTGTATGGGACGATATCCAGACGTTCCCTGGCCGCTTCTACCGCAATAAGGTGGATATCATCACTGGCGGATATCCGTGCCAGCCATTCAGTGCCGCCGGCAAGAGACTTGGCCGGGACGATCCGCGACATTTATGGCCGCGCATCGCTGAAATCATTGCGGAGGTCCAGCCAGGGATCTGCTTCTTTGAGAACGTTGCTGGACACCTTTCCCTGGGGTTCCGAGAAGTCCGGGAGGACCTGGGAAACTTGGGTTTCAGGGTTGCGCCTGGACTGTTCTCAGCGGCGGAAGTCGGGGCGAGCCACAGGCGGGAACGGTTGTTTATCCTGGCCGTCCGCGAGTGTATCCAGCGGGGACTACCAGAAGCAAGTAGACGGATCAATCCAGCCGAAACTCCAGGGCGCAGCGAAGAACTGGGCGACGCCTGCGGCCTGGGACGAACAGGGGACTCACGGAGGCGGTCAGGGCCGAAGCCTGCGGACGGATGCGGCGAACTGGCCGACACCCGCCAGTCGAGATGTGAAGTCGGGGCACGCAAGTCGGGAAACACTGGACAGGAACAGCCGACCGCTGAACGAGATCGCGAAGGCGTGGCCGACTCCAGCGGGAACGGAGGGCGACAAGGCTCCGAAGTACCACAAGAGGGGCAACCCACACCTCCGGACCTTGGCCTCTTCGCTCCAGGCCCCAAAGATCCCCGATGGCCAGAAATCCTCCGGCACCATCCGGAGGTTGAACCCGCAGTTCGTGTGCTGGCTGATGGGCTGGCCACCGAATTATCTGTCGCTGATCGCCTCCGGCTTACCGGCAACGGCGTGGTCCCGCTGGCGGCGGCTCTTGCGTTCGTCACTCTTGCGGCTCATTTCGAGGACGTGACATGACCCCAGCCTACGACCGCGACGGGATCACGCTCTATCAGGGGGACGTCCTGGACAGGCTCCGCGAGATGCCAGATCAATCGGTCCACACCTGCCCGACGAGTCCTCCGTACTGGGGCCTCCGCGATTATGGTGTGCCCGGACAGCTCGGCCTCGAGCCCACTCCCGAGGAGTTCGTGACCAAGATGGTCGAGATATTCCGCGAGGTCCGGCGGGTCCTACGGGATGACGGGACCCTGTGGCTGAACCTCGGCGACACCTATTCGAGGGATCCGATAAAGGGCGAGCGCACCAGACAGCAACCTGGCATTGCCCAGGATACCGTAAAATCCGGCGCCGGGATCGCAAGCCAGCATCGAACCCTGTCAGGCCTCAAGCCCAAGGACCTTGTGGGCATACCCTGGCGTGTGGCCTTCGCCCTCCAGGCCGACGGCTGGTGGCTACGCTCGGACATCATCTGGCATAAGCCGAATCCCATGCCCGAGAGCGTGACGGACCGGCCGACCAAGGCGCACGAGTACATATTCCTGATGACGAAATCTGCTAGGTATTATTACGATAATGAAGCGATAAAGGAAAACGGTGTCAAAGAAAAGGCTCAAAAAAGCTACCATAATCCAGATAATGATAAATATGACTGCGCTCCGGATGAAAGATGGAAAGATCAATTTGATGGTCGGACATGGGGAAGCGACGGAGCCAGAAACCTCCGCGACGTCTGGTCAATTGCCACCCACCCGATGCCCGAGGCTCACTTCGCCACATTTCCCCGGGTCCTGATCGAACCCTGCATCAAGGCCGGGACCAGCGAGTTCGGCTGTTGCCCGAACTGCGGCGCGCCCTGCAAGCGGATCGTGGAAAAAAACGGCGGCACGACGGGCAAGTCCTGGAACGATCATTCTGACAATCTGGGTAAGGGCCGAGTGGTGGACGCCCGTGGTCGCGCTGGCAAGGGGACCGATGGTTCCTATCAGATCAAGACCCTGGGCTGGGAACCTACCTGCACCTGCCAGGCTGGAAAGCCCGTGCCCTGCACGGTCCTGGATCCCTTCATGGGAAGCGGCACCACGGCGGTGGTGGCCTATCACCTACGGCGCCGGGCTGTGGGCATTGAGCTCTCGGAGAAGTACCTGCGGGAGATCTGCATCCCGCGGATCGAGCGCGAGACCGCACAGCAACGGATGTTCTGATGGCCCTCCAGATCGTGCCCTGCACCTGGCAGGAGGCCTGCATCTTCATCGGGATCCACCATCGGCACCACAGGCACCCGCCAGCGGGCTATCGGTTCTGTGTGGCCGTGGCGGAGAGCAACAAGGTGGTTGGCGTGGCCACGGTCGGGATCCCAGTGGCTAGGCATCTGGACGACGGCTGGACCTTGGAGGTCAATCGGACCTGTACGGACGGCACCAGGAACGCGAACTCGATGCTGTACGGTGCCTGCTGGCGAGCCGCCCGAGCCATCGGCTACCGCAAGCTGATCACTTATACCCTACCGGAGGAGGGCGGTGCCAGCCTGCGGGCGTCCGGGTTCAAGGTCATCGCGGAACGATGCGGAGGGGGGACCTGGAACCGACCGAACTGCGGCCGGCCCAGGGTGGACAAGCACCCGACTCAACAGAAGATTCGCTGGCAGAAAACCGACTGATCGGTTATAATCAATCATCCTTTCGACACGGTCTTGACCACCGTGTTGGCTGGCTGGAGTGGACTAGTCCCCGCCTGGCCAGCCGTTTTTTCTTGACAGCATCCTGGATCTGTGCTATCCAGAAAACACAATGCGTTGACGTTCTGATCATTCTTTTCCGGTTTGCCAGGTGGCGCGGCAACCAGCACGGAGGGTGCGTTGCCGTTCGACCCGCAAGCCGAGAGCCGAGAAGAACAAGCCTTTTCAGACTTCCTTTCCTTCGGTCCCGGCGGTCCCCTCATCCGCAATGTCGAGATCTTCCGCACCGGTGACTACCGCCACAAGGGCAAGGGCCTCTGGACCGAGGCCATGCTCGACAAGATCGTCGATCACTTCGGGGTCCTGAAGCAGGCCAACGAGCACCCCGCGCCCCCGATCAAGCAGACTCATGAGCAGGACAACCGGGGCCTCCCCCTGCTCGGGTTCGTGGAGGCCGTGCGCCGCAAGGGCAGGTCCCTGTTCGCCGACTTCAAGACCGTGTCCGCCAAGGTCGCGGACCTCATCAAGCAGGGAGCCTATAGGTTCCGCTCGGCCGAACTCCACAATCAGCAACGGCCCTGGAGCCGCATGGACGGATCCAAGCTGGCCAATGTGCTGAGGGCCGTGGCGTTCGTCCCCATCCCCGAGGTCAAGGGCATGCGGGACATCGAGCCCAGCGATTTCGAGTACAACGATTCATCTATATCGGAGGCCGTGGCCGCATTCGCGGCGATGGTTCCCGAGCCATGTTTTGCCATCAATTTCCAGGAGGACCTTGGGAAAATGAAGTACAAGAATGAAATGACCGGCGAGATCACGTCCGAGGATATGTCGGGGCAGGAGGGCTGGACTCCCTTCGAGGAGAAGGAAAAGCCGGAAGCCGCCGACGAGGGCGCGGAAAAGGGAAAGAAAGACGACGAGAAACCCGAAGCGGACGGCACCGGGGCCGGGGATGATAAACCGGCCGAAGGCGACGACGAGAAGCCCGAGGCCGAAGGCGAGGAAAAGCCCGAAGCCGAGCCCGAGAAGAACGCCGACGCCGATGCCAAGCCCGAGGACGAGGACAAGAAGCCGATGGCCGACAAGGCCACGGGCAAGCTCGCCCAGGCCATCAAGCTCCTGCAGGAGGGCAAGATCGCGGAGGCGATGGCGCTCCTGAAGGCGGGCTACGGCACACCGGCCGCCCGGGCCGGGTACGGCAAGCCCTTCAGCATCGTGCCGGCCGCGGGCTTCAGCGACGAGGCCGTGAAGGCCATCACCCAGGGCATGACCCACGACGAACTCGTGGACTTCACCAGCAGGGCCCTGGTCGCCGAGTTCCAGGCCGAGGCAGACCGGGCCAACAACTGGGCCGACGACGCGATCAAGCGCGGCGTCATGGTCCCCGCCCAGCGCGAGATCTACGATAAGATCGCGGGTGCCGAGGCCCGCAGCGTCACGATCGCAATGGGCGAAGATGACGAGGGAAACCCGCTCTCGAAACCGCTCCCTGAGCTGGTTCGCGAGCTGATCGATGCGGGTGGCGAGCGCGTCCCGTTCGGAGAATCCGATACCCCTCCCGGCCCCACTGGCGGCCAGGATACGGGGGATCGGCTGTCGGGCGATGAGCTGGACGCCGAAGTCGACCGCATCAACAATCTGGGGCAGGAGCCTGCTCCGGAAGAAAACAAGTAATACAAGGAAGGTTCAGACATGGGAAATGTTCCTGGATACACGACCCTGACCTCTGTCGAGAGGGCCTGGGTTGTGGACCGGCACGTGGCGGCAATCCCGATCACGATCGCCGGAAGTGACACCACAGCGGGTGCTCTGCCCTCGGGCCAAGCCCTGGGGAAGATCACCGCGAGCGGTAAGTATGGCAAGTACGACAACGCGGCCGTGGACGGCCGTGAAGACGGCACCGGCCTCCTGATGGATGCCAGTGATGCCACGACCGCAAGGGGCGACCAGCTCGCGGCAATGGCCGTGCACGCAGTCGTCAAGGAAAGCGAAACCACGGATGTGGACGCGCCCTTCAAGGTGGACGTCGGCGCGGCGTTCATCTGGACATGAGGTGACTTATGAGTGCAGCAGCTAATGTACTGAGAACCGAAGTCATCACCGGCCTGGTCCGCAAGTTCATGCCCACAGCCAACGAGTTCGTGGGCATGGCACTCGCACCCAGGAAGGGATCCAGCAAGTTCCCGGGCCAGACGGCCACGTGGGACGTCTTCCAGCGCGGGCGCCACGCCGCCGAGTACAACAGCCCTGGATCGCCGGCGAAGCGCCAGCGGAACATGGTCAAGCAGTCCATCTCCACAACCTGCGCGTACATCCGCGAGGCCAAGGCCCTGTCAGCCAAGACCCTCTACTGGCTGCGCCAGCCCGGCGGGCAGTTCAATTCGCAGTATGCGGAGCAGGGCGTGCGGGATGAACTGGAGGACCTGAACGGTATCGTGGATCGCCGCGTGGAACAGTCCATCTGGGAAATGTTCTCCGGCACCCTGACCGTGAACCAGGCGGATGTGAAGTTCACTGTGGACTACGGTATGGACGGGAGCCACAAGCCGACCGTGGCCACCTCCTGGGCGGACCTCGCCAACGCTGATCCCCTCGCCGACCTGAGAGCCTGGAAGAAGCTGATCCAGCGGGACGGGAACGGCCTGGCCACCGATGTGTACATGAACGAGACCGTCATGGGCTACCTGGTGGACAACGCCGCTGTTCGGTCACTGATCGAGAAGACACCGAGCCTGCAGCGCCAGATCGCGGAAACCGGCTGGATCACCCGCTGGATGGGTCTGAACTTCCACGTCAACGACCGGGGGATCACGCCCCTGGGCGGAGCCTTCACTCCGTACATCGGCGAGGACAAAGTGATCATGATCGACAAGGGCAACAGCGATCCCGGTGGCAAGGTCACGAACGACCTGTTCGACATCCTCGAGGGCTCGAGTCTGGACATCCAAGCCCAGGGCAACCCGGGCAAGTTCTCCAAGTCCTGGGAGGATCATGATCCCTCAGCCCGCCAGATCCTGGTGGAATGGTACGAGATCCCGGCCCTGCAACAGCCCGAACTGGTCGTATACGCGGACGTTGTTCCCTAACCCGGGATGACACGAGGCGACAGGAGACGGCAGTCGTGAACAACCGAAAAAACGAGGGGTGGGTCAATGACCTGCCCCTCGTCCATTTTCCAGAAATCAACCGGAGGACATGAACAATGTCAGAGCATGATTTTGTACGAGCCTGCCAGACAGGCATCACCCTGAACGGATCCGTCCTGCTCGAGGGGGACATCACCGTTGATCCACCGATGGCCGTGATGAAGTTCGTCAAGGACGGCGGAGAATCCACGAAACGCGGGAAGGTCCTGGAGACGATTTCCGAGGCCGAGGCCAAGAAGATCGCAGCCAAGACCCCCGAGAAGTGCAAGGGATTCGATCCCGGCGTGGTCCTGGGCATATCGCGCAAGGCTGTGGCCGTGGGTGGTCTCAGCCCCCAGCCGAAGCCCGAGGTGAAGACCCTGAAAAAGGACGAGGAGCCGGCCAAGGCCAAGGGCAAGAAAAAGAAGTAATTCCAGGCCCTGGTCGCCCAGGGTACCCCACAGGGGGAGGTACGGCAAGATGGTTGACAGAGACAGTCTGACGACCCAGCAGATCGCGAATAATCTGTTCAATGAATCCACGGGAAAGCTGGAAAACATTGACGTCACGGCCACGGCGAGTCCCGCAGCGACCACGGTCCTGCGCAGTTCCACGACCGGGACTGCGGCGATCGCGATCATTACGGCATTTGCGAAGAAGATGCGGATAAAATCGATCACGGGCCACGCCACTGCAGCCGTGGTCGAGGCCCTCACGATCACCCTGGACAGCAAGACCGCCGCGGCCTACGACACTAAGCTCCAGGAAGTCGCGGCATCCTGGGAGGATTTCTTCTGGCAGCCGGACGGGGATCTTTTCCTCGAGGCCGGTGACGAACTCGCGATCGCGTGCGCGAACTCCGGATCGGCCACCTACGGGATTGAGGTGATTGCCGAGGAGGTCAACTAGCGATGGCACTCACGCGGAACGGTAAGCGGGCCGATGTGGTCAGCCTCGAGGGCAATTCGATCAATGCCCAGCCCGTGAAGGCTCTCCCGATTGCGGCTGACGTTCTACTGATCGAGGACAGTTCTGACAACTATGCGGCAAAGAAGGCCGAGATCGGTAATCTCCCGGCACTGTCCGCGGTCGAAACCATCAGTAAAGCCCTTAAGGGATCCCCGGGAACTATCAATCCGGGCCAGTCGGTCTATGTATCGGGCTGGAATGTGGGGGCCGGGGTCATCGAGGTCGAGCTCGCTAAGGCGGATGCCGCAGCCACAATGCCAGCAATCGGCATGTGCGAGACCACGATCACGAACGTCGCTCAGGGCAATGTGACCCTGGCTGGCCATGTCGGAGGCCTGGATACAAGCACAGGCGGAATCGCGGTCAATGATCCCATGTTTGTATCCCCTACCGTCGCGGGTGGTTTTACCAAAACGAGGCCGGTCTCGCCCGGCCATCTGGTCCAGCAAATTGGCAGAGTGGCCCGGGCCCACGCCTCCCTGGGCGTCATCCAGGTCTCGGGCGCGGGGCGCACGAACGACGTCCCGAACCGGACCCTGGGGCTTGCCCCCGAGTTCGCTGGTGCGGGCATCTCGCGGCCCGGTACGAACAATGCTGTGGATTTTTCCTATGCTTGGGATGGCACGAACTACCACGCCGCATACAGGGGCGAGTCGGCAAATGCCACGCTCCAATCATCGAGCATTATCCAGCGGATTCAACTCCCCGAGAATTGGCCGGGCTGGCACACCGATGCGATCGCGTACTGGAACCGCGTCGATGCCACACCGGGATCGACCGGTCTCACGGTCAAGGTCTATGATACGGGCAACACCCTGCGGCACACGGATGCCAAGCAGGCGAACACGAGCTGGACCAAAACCGTGATCGCGGACACGGATCTCGCCGCTGGTACCTGGACACCGGGCGGCTGGATCACGATTGAGTACCTGTTCGAGGCCCAGAACGGCAAGGGCGCGGAACTGGGAGAAGTCGAACTCGCACCGGCGGGTGACTGATGGCGGCCCCCGACATCTATGTCTGGAAGGACGCCACGGGTGCCAATAATGGCACGAGCTGGGCCGACGCCTTCAATACCTCAACCGCCATCCAGGACGGGATAAATGCGGCAACTTCCGGCCAGAAGGTCGGAATCCGGTACTCCGCCACCGCCTACGTTGAGGCCTTCAACCTGAACAAGGCCAATATCACACTGGCCGGATATGATTCCAATGGTGACGAGATCACGGAGCCCGATGATACTGAAAAACCGACTATCAGTGGCACGGGCCAGGGCGATGACATCTGCGACCTTACGGCATCTGGAGCCACATTCAATTACCTGATTTTCGATGGAACCGATTCTTCAAGACACGGGATCAACCACGGATCAGCCGTTTCCGACAACCTGACAATTCGTGGATGCGAAATCAAAGATATTGGTAGCGGTGCCAAGGGTGTCAACCTCAATGATGCGACCGGAACCATTAATACCTGCCTGATCGAGGACTGTTTATTCGGTCCCCTGGTCTATGATTCACCCGAAACCGATGGCATCGGAGTCGGTAACGGCGGGGGATATGACAACTTCACGATCAGAAGGTGCACATTCCAGAATGTTTCCGGAGAACAGATCCAGGCCCAGTGGGAAGGTCAGGCCGTGTCCAGGCTCCAGAACTATCTCGTGGAGGACTGTGTATTCCTGGGCAATGGAGTGGACAGCGACGGCGTGAAATTGGGTGAGATCAACGGCCTGACGATTCGGCGGTGTTGCTTTGAGGGCATCGTGGACACAACGGCGCTTGAGATCCCCGCGCCTGCCGCCGGGTGGCTTGCGGAGGATATCCGGGTCAAGGATTGTGATTTAAATGCCTTCAGAATAAGCGGGTACGAATCCGGTGGCAATCAACTGTATGCCGAGGCCGGGACCATGCGGAGATGCGAAGCTCACGGCATTGGTGATCCCAGCCAAAGCGCCCGAGCTTTCCTGATCGAGGAAGTGCTTGCTACGGCAACCATAACCCTTGAGAACTGCACGGGTGACGGCATTATAAAGGGAACCTTCGGGGGAGACGGTATCCGAATCGAAGACGGCATTTCACCAGCTCCCACGGGTGACTTCAACATAAAGCTCCGAAATTGCATTTTCAGCAATGGCGACAACTACGGTATTGAGTTCAAGGATGATGGCAATGCAGACGTTGATACCGATAATGATTACGACTGTATCTACAACTTTACTGCAGGGGCTTTCAACGGCCTGCCCACCGGGTGGACCGTCAACAACCCGGAGACAAACGGCATCACCTCGGATCCGCAGTTCCAGGATAGGCCGAACGACAACCTGAATCTCGAGCCGACCAGCCCCTGCATCGGCGCCGGGGATCCCGCGGTTGCGAGCCAGCACGGTCGCGTTTCGGACATGGGTGCCCGCGAATACGGCGCTCCGGTCACGAGACCAAGCGGGGGCAGCGGACGTCCGGCCCGTTTGCGGCACGGAAAATACTACCGCGGATCTTCCGCTGCGCCCGAACTGCTTGAACTTGTCAGGATGGAGCGGTAACGATGGCATTCCCGGAAAAGGGCGTACCGACCTGGCAGGGTGGGGGCGGTGCCCACGTCAATTCCCCCGATCCGAACACGGGGCTGGCCAAGGACGCCCTGAAGGCCGTCACCTTCAACGAGCTGGAGCGCGTGGCCGACATCGGCATGGACGGTCTCGAGGGCACGAGCATCGCCTCCGCGGCCACCACGGATATCACGGCCTCGGACGCCCCGATTATCGTCATCACCGGCAGCACGGGCCCGATCACCAGCTTCGGGAACGGGGCCCGGGCGGGATTCACGCGGCGACTCATATTCGCGAGCAATCCGCAGATCAATGATTCGGCTTCCCTCAAGATCTACCCCTCGGGACGCCGGAACATCATCGCGGCGGCGGGGGATGTGGCCCTGGTCGTCAGCCGCGGGAGCAACAACTGGGAGATCATTGACTATCAGCGAGCAGATGGGTTCCCGCTGACTGGTTTGATTCAGGAAGTCTACGTCCAGGATGGAACGGGGAAAACGGTAGTCAATAGTCCGATCCCGTTCGATAACTCAGAGCCTGGAAGCACCGAGGGCGGCGAAATCATCACCGCGACCATCACGCCGAAATATGCCGATAGCGAGTTGAAATTTCACCTGATGACCGGTGGTCAGGCCTATCTGAACAGCAGGCTCATGACCATCGCCCTCTTCAAGGATTCCGAATCCCTAGCCCGTTCCGCGAACAGTGTCAGGACCACGACGGCGACGGCATTCACGCAGATATCACTCCAGCACAGCGCGCCCGCTGTTGCGGCGGTTTCTCAGACCTGGAAAATGAGGCTTGGAACCCACACCACAGGGGGGGGTACCGATATCTGGGTCAACCAGGACAGCACCCCACAGCAGAAATTTAATGGAGTATGCGAGACATCAATCATGATTGAGGAGATTCGATCGTGAGAAATCTGGCGGAGGCGATCCAGATTCTTGTTCCGGGTGGGAAATTTACTGTGCATGGAAAAAGGGACGAAGACGGGAACCAAGTATATGACGGGAGTGGCAATCCTCTCTTTGATTATTCACGAACCGAATGGATTGATCTCAATGGCAATGCACAGCCCACGCTCCAGGAACTCGAAGCGGTCCAGGGTCAGGCCGATGCACTTAGGCTTGCCGGGAACAAGGACATTGATGCCCGGGATTTGATCGAGGCCAAGCGCGACAAGGCGCTCCGGATGATCCTGAAATATGTGGCCACACTGCCAGGCGCACCGCAACCGTTGAAGGATATGGCTGCACAGATTGAGGTTCTCGAATCCGACTTACAGGGAGATGACTGACGATGGATGCTGAAACCCTGAACGCCTTCGAGAACGTGCACAGCAAGGTCGAGGCCCAGAGCAGGGATCTGGTTAAGAAGATGGACGAGGGCTTCTCGAAGGTCGGGGAGAAGCTGGACAAGATCAGCGAGGACAACCATCGCCAGGATCTGGACATATTGGAAAACCGCGGCGAGATCACGACCGTGAAAGCGGCTTTGGGTAGGCTGAAGCAGAAGGTCCAGATCAGCCAGGACAAGGTCTGGTCCGTGGCCAGACCGATCCTCACCAAGCTCCTGGAGATGGCCGTGATCGGTGGCCTGCTGTACGTATTCACCCAGGTCCTGAGCAAAAGGGGCGGATAATGGCTCGCTACTTCAAAAAGGGCACAACGACGACCAGTGGGGCCCTGACCCTGGTCCCGAAGTTCGCCGAGGCCAGCGATGAGGAGCTGAACTGGAACTCGATCCGGGACCGTGTGACCCGGTTCCTGGACCGCAATTTGCGCCGATTCTTCGAGGTCCCGTTCGCCACGACCGGGGTCGGCGATGACGAGGAGGCCACGGACGTCGATATCCGGGAGCTCGCCGAATACCTCGGCGCGGGCTTGGCCCAGGTCATCCGCTACTCAGAGGACGGGAGTCCGAACGAGCAACTCCTGGCCGACAATTTCTTCTGGCAGGAGGGACTCGACATCCTGGCCCGGATCCAGAGCTACGAGACCAAGCTCGACCCGACCAGCGTCACGGAGAAGACCCTGGCCGATGACACCGGAGCCGAGGATCAGGCGGACAGCAACACGATCGATCTGCGGCCGATCTTCAGCCTGGGCGATGACACCGTGTTCGCCGAGGACCTCGTGATCGAGAAGACGGACACGGAAACCAGCCGGATCAATCCGGAGGATGCGAGCGTTATCTGATGGCAGGCGGCACCATACGATTCGACCTCAAGGCGACGGGATTCAAGCAGTTCGATGCGCGTATCCGTCGCCTCAACAAGGCGAACAGCGATTACCGGAAGCCCCTGAAGCTCTGCCAGCTCCGGATGCAGAGGTCCGTGGACGAGAATTTCCGGGACCAGGGCGTGCCCTCAATGGGGATCCGGTGGAAGCGGCTCGCCGAGTGGACCCTCAATGGCCGGCGCAAGCGCAAGGGACGGAAACGCGGCAAAGGTGACCGGATCCTGCTCGATACGGGCCGATTGCGCGGGAGCCTAGTAGGTAGCCGGGGCAAGGACGCGATCCGGCGTCTGACGCCCACGGCCCTGTTCTTCGGGACCAATGTGGAGTATGCGGGCAAGCAGCAGTTCGGGGGCACCAACAAGGCCTGGAGCGGCGTCGTATTCGTGGGGAATTTCAAACGCCGGGCCCCGGGCAAGAAGAGGCGCACGATCCACGTGAACCCGCATAAGCGCCGCGGCCATCTGCCAGCAACCCGGGTGCCAGCGCGCCCCTTCCTCGTGGTCAAGACGCGAGACGTCCTGGTATTCAATGAGATTTTTATGGCCTATGAGGCCGGAGCCTTCGGGGCGGGGAGGCCACAGTGATCGCGGCGCCTGTAATCACCGCGGCCCCGAACGCCGATGATGTCAGCATCGACATCACCCTGGCCTCGATGCCGGGGGGCGCAACACGGGTCCTGGTGTTCACTCTGTCGAGCACCGGGTATGACAATCTGGTCCTGACCTTCACCGGGGCCGGAACCCTGAACGATAATAACGGCGGGTCCGGGTATGGCAAGCACACGTTCCTCCGGTACATCGCCGTGGCCGATAACGGTGTGAGCCCCACCGATTACAGCTATCCCTCCGCGCCCGTAGCGATCCAGGTCGGGACCAGCATCAAGTTCACGATGGAAGCCGCGATGGAGGCGATCCGCACGATTCTCGACGGGGATACCTGGTTGACCACCAACAAGTGGGTGGCCCGCAAGTATTTCGTGGACCCCGCACATAGATCCCGGACTTTGTTTATCCTGCCCGGCCAGGAACGGCCCGATCAACCATATGCGAACGGGCGCCAGGAGGCGGAGCACGACATCATTATCCTGGTCGCGAACAAGGAGGGCATAGCCCGCTCCGGCTGGGAAACGAACACGGCCGGTGTGGAGCGGGTCCTCGAATTGCTGGGCCTGAACTACGAGTGGGGATGCGGGGCCTACGATACCAGCGTCACCGAGGTGACCCGCAACGCCGAGGTCGAGGGCTGGCAGCCCGAGTACCCCGTGACCCGGATCACGTTCACAATTTTAACGCAATACGCGAAATTTATAGCATGAGGTGACGATATGTCTGAACTGCGGAAATACAAATTCGTGGGCAGCGGCCCGATGCCGGTGATCGCTGGATCGGTGACGCCCCTGGGTGATGGGGTATTCGAGGTGGAGGGGAAAATCCTCTCCAAGGACTTCGAGGAAATCAAAACCGAGAAGCCGGCCAAGAAAAAGAAAAAGGAACAGGCCGAAGAGGCCGGAGGTGAGTCATGAGTCAGAGATGGAAAACAGTCATCGCGATCGATGACAGCGAAACCGGCGGTGTCCTGGACAATGCCTATTTCATGGGCGCCACGGCCTTCAACCCGAACCCGACCAAGGAATTCAACAAGATTGACGAGGCCACGGGGACCAGGCGATTTTACCAGTCCGTCAGAACCACGCGGAGCCTGGACGGATCGTTCGAGGCCCATGCAAATCCCGAAAGCCTTGGCCGATTCCTGGCCTGGTGCGTGGGGGCCCCGACCTCGACCCCGCTCGCTGTCGGCACCCAGACAAGTCACAGCTTCAAACCCAAGGATGCAGACCCCATCCTGACCGAGTTCTACATCTTCGAGAACCGGAAGGTCGTGGGTGAGACCTACGGGATGCTCTGGGGCCCCTGCAAGGGGAACGTCCTGACCCTGAGCCATGTGGCCAACGAGAAGCTGATGCAGAACATGGAATGGGTCGGGCGCGGGCACCAGGCCGCTGGTGATCATGGGACGCCGAGCTATCCCGACCTGACCACGAAGCCGTTCGTGTTCAAGGAATTGGTGCTCCTGCGGGACGACTTCGCAACCTGGCCGCCGACCACGGACGACGCGGTGATCGAACAGGTCGAGGTCAGCATCAACAACAACCTGATCGTGGACAAGCGGACCGCGAACGGGGACGACTACCCCTCGGACTTCCCCGAGGGCCAGGTGGAAATCAGCGGTCAGTTCCAGGTCGAATTCAGCGATGCCGGCAAGGCCGCATGGACCGACTTCGACAACGATACCCTGCAGATGATGCAGATCACCTACACGGGCGAACTCATGGCGGGGGGCACGAACAACTACCTGCTCCAGATCAAGCTCCCGAGAGTGCGGCTCACGGCCAACGACCGCGGCGGGGAGACCGGGGGCGGCAGTGATCGACTGATCACCACCGTGACCTTCGATGCACTGTACGATGCCACGGAAGCCAAAGATATCGAGGTGATTCTCCAGAACCTGACCACATCCTACTGAGAGTAGGTGCGGAATAAACCACACACCAGAGACGGAGGTGCACTGTGGGATTGAAGCTGATTTATGAAAAGAAGGACGTCCGACCAGAGGACTGCGACAAGCTCGTCATCTGGCTCAAGGACGGCGGCAACCGCGAGGGCAGGGAGGGCGACGAGGGCGTCGAGAAGTGCGTCATCCAGACCCGGTTCCTGTCCACCGGTGAGACCAGCATGGCTCGGTCCAAGACCGAGGCGCGGGAGAAGGGCAAGCCCGGGGTCGATAAACAACTTGATCTCGCTGTCCGCTTGGCCTCGAAGGCCGTGGTCTCCATCGAACCGAACCCCGTGGATCCCGATGGCAACGAGGTCTCCGAGATCACGCCCGAGGTGATCCGCGGCCTACCCGACTGGGTACTGTTCAAGATCAGCGAACATATGAACAAGGTCCGCAAGGACCAATCGGAGCAGGAAAAAAACTCGGACGGGTCGTCAGACTCAGCCTGACGGCCCGAGGCGGACTGACGACGTGCGGGGAGTGCGACTACCCCGACACGTACAAGTGCGAGGGCGAGGGGCGCAGGCCCGCTTGCCCCATGTACGGGATGACCCCGGACATGCACCGGATCGTGACCCTGTACGGCCGGTGCATGAGGTACCGGGTCCTGCCCTTCCCGGGCGGACTCGCGGACCAGCCGGAGCGGGTCATGGCCTTTTTCGACGTGATTCACGCCGAGGTCAAGGCGCATGAGCGGGAGATGTTGAACAGGAAAGGCAGGAGATAGGAATGCCGCTGACACTTAAGTCGAATCTGCAGATCATTATCTCCGCCAAGAACCAGCTTTCGGGACCCCTGCGCCAGGCCGATTCCGAGGTCAAGGGCCTGGGCGATTCCATGAAAAAGCTCGGGAGAGTTGCGGCCGGGGCCACCGCTGCGATCGCGACCGCGGCCGTCGCACTGGGCACGAAGGCGGTCAAGACATTCGCCGAGTTCGAGACCTCGATGCGGAATGTCTGGACCCTGATTCCTATCGGCAAGAACGCTTTCGACGATCTGTCCGAGTCGGTGCTCCAGATGTCCAAATCCCTGCCGCAGTCCCCGGAGGAGCTGGGGGCCAGCCTCTACGATATCATGAGTGCGGGCATCACCAACACTGCGGATGCGATGATGGTCCTGGAGGCCAGCAGCAAGGCTGCAGTTGCCGGACTCACGGATGCCAAGAACGCGAGCAAGGGCGCGATTGCGATCATGAACGCCTTCGGGAAGTCGGCGGCCGATATCCCCGAAATCTTCGACAAGATGTTCGCCACAGTCCGAATCGGTGTGGTGACCTTCCCCGAAATCAGCGAGAGCGTTGGCCGCATGGCCTCGCAGTTCGCCGGCGCCGGGGCCACGATTGACGAAATGCTCGGCAGCTTGGCCTTCCTGACCCGGATCGGCCTGAATGCCCAGCAATCAGTGACCAGGCTGGCCGCAGCGAGCCAGTCGCTTATTCGGCAGAAAGAAGCCTTCAGGGATTTCGGGGCACCCGTGTTCGATGCGGCCGGTAAGTTCCGGGGCATGGAGGTCATCGTCGGGGATCTGAGGGAGCAACTCAAGGACCTGACATCGGAGCAGCAGCTCGCGGCCCTTCAGAAGCTCATCCCCGAACGGCGCGCTGCCCAGGCCATCCAGGCGATGGTGAATCGATACGATGATTTCAGGGCGAGCCTGGACGGGACTGCGGACTCCGCCGAGGCCACGAATGAGGCATTCCGCAAGCAGATCGAATCCCTGAACAACCAGATCAAGATCCTGACGAATAACATGGAAGTTCTGATGGTCAGGGTCGGCGGCGCTGTGGCCAAGTTCCTGACCCCGGCCATCACGGAGTTGACAAAGCAGATCAAGGAAAACAGCGATGAGTGGGCGAAGGACATCTCCGAGGGTTTCAAGGTTATTATTGAAATAATTCGTTTCATGGGTCGGCATGGAGCCGAGCAAATCCGCAAAGTCAAGGAGGCCTCCCAGGCATTCGGGAAAACGGCGGCATCGTGGGAGCTCGTATTCCAGGGGGCGCAACGATACAACCGAGTCCAGAAGCTGAATGAGGAGGGCGTGCGGCGTATCACCAAGGAGATCGAGGATCTTATAGCAAAAGGGGATCTCACGGAGACAGTCCGAAAATGGGAAACTTGGCGCCGCGCCCTGCCCCTTGAAGCATTCCGTGTGTTGAAGGAAAAGATTGATGCGGCGCGCAAGGAGACGGCGGATCTGGAAATCGAACTCACGGACATCATTGACCTCGGTCCGAAGGCGGCGGCTACAGCCGCAGGGATTGCAACTGGGATGCCGAAACCCGGGATCACGACCGCGCCGGCAACTATCATTGATCCCAAAGCAGCACGCGAAAATCTGAAAAAACTCGAGGGCATCTTGCTCACCGAGCGTCAGCAGATTATCAGCAAGGCCATTGAGCAGGAGCGGATCGCTGTCGAGGCATTCCAGGCCGGTGTCTTCGGCCGGGGCGTGGCAGCGGAGCAGAAGCTGGCGGATGCCAGGGCCAAGATCAGGGCCAATGAGCAGAAAAAACTGCTCGGACTCACGAAGAGCACAGCCAGCGAATGGACAAAGCTCTGGGATGACGCCGCCAACAGGTTTGCTGCGGGGATCGGTGACGCTGTGGCCGGCCTGATCGTGGCGAATGAGAACTTCGCCGAGTCCATGTCGAAGATGATGGACGCGATCAAGCGCCAGCTCATCAGTACCCTGATCGAGATCGCGATCAAGAAGTTGATCATCGCCGCCCTGGGGGGCAATGTGGCCGCGATCGCGCTCCTGGTCGGCGGTGCCATCGCGGCCCTCCGGGCCCAGGCCCCGGAACCCGAACCCGCACCGGACATGCGATTCCAGGAGGGCGGGGTCGTGCCCCGTACTGGTCTGGCCCTTCTGCACGAGGGCGAGACCGTGCTCCCGGCCCGAGAGACCGCGCCGATAGAACGCCGGGTCACGGTCGAGATCCGGGGCGGTCCGGTCATCCTCAACGACCGGCGGTCAATGGACCTCTTTGCTCGCCAGATCTCGGAATCCCTGTCCAGGGTGGATACAAGGAGCTCATGATATGGGAAACCCGAAATTCCAGGATCCGGACAATGCCTCCACGAAGCTCGAGTTTCCTGATACGGCCTTGCCCTCGACACCCGGGTCCTCGAACTTCACCAAGGATGTGGACCGGTTCCTGGCCCGGCACCGGATTGAATCCGACGGCCTGCTCGTGGCGAGTTACGTCCGGGATTCGCGCCGGCAGTGGCGAATGCGCTGGCGGGCCGCTCCCGAGTCCTTCTTTTTCCACGCGACCAATGACACCCTGGAGACCTTTCACCAGCTCCAGGTTTTCGATTTCTACCCCGACAAGGATGTGAGCACGCACTACCTAGTCGAGTGGGTCCAGCCCAAGGACTACCTGCCGATCCTGATCCCGGGCGCGAACCGGTACGACTTCGAGATCCTGATCCGCGAGGCCGTGGAGTCCATCTGATGCCGATTACAGCCCCCGATGATTTCACAACAGAGGCCGGGAAATGGCGCGGGGCACGGCCATTTTTCCGCGTGGAGATCGACCACGGGGGCACGACCTATGACGAGACCGCCCTGACCAGGGAAACCGGCCACGTGGACCGCCTGCTGGAGAAATGGGGAGGGCGCGGGATCTCGATCGCAGCCGATGTGCAGATCGTCCTGGCCAATAAGGACGGGCGGTTCAACCAGAAGGAACTGACCAGTCCCTACTATCCCCAGGGCCTGATCGGCGACACGGTCCGGATATACATGGCGTTCAAGACCTACGACGATGCATTCGTCATGAGCGACCGCCTGTTCATGAGCGAGAGCATATTCATGGCCTCCACGGTCACCGAGCAGGTGCTCCTGTTCACCGGCATAGTGACCGCGGTTCGACCGAGCACAGATTCCAGTGTAAGCCTCCGGCTCCGTGATGCGGTCCAGGATCTGCTGGATGGACGGTTCTCCACGGCCAAGACCTACACCGGTGACCCCGCTACGATCATCCGTGACATCGTGGTCGATGCCGGATTATCCTACAATGCCACGGAATTCACGCGCACCCAGGGCAAGGTCCAGCACGTGAGCTCGGAGATCTCCGTAGAGGTCGACGAAAAGTACATGGATGTGATCGAGCAGGTGACGGTGGCCACCGGCCTCAACATATTCACGGACGAGCTGAACCAGATCGTGATCTTCACCTTCTACCCGGACACGAATGATTTCGCCAAGTTCACGAATTGGTTCGAGACCCCGCTCTGGAGTCATGATAAATCGGATCGCGATTACCTGAACGTGATCAATGCCGAGGGGAGCATCGACTCCACCGAGGTCCAGAACCGGGTGATCCTGAATTACATTGATATCAATACGGACCTCGAGGCACAGGTGGACATCAACGACGCGACCTCGATTGCGGCCCACGGGGAGCGGGCGATCACGATCGACTCGCGGTTGAAGATCGACCCGGACTGGGCAGACGTATGGCCCGAGCGGCTCCTGGACCGGTACAAGGATCCGCGCCGGACCTACACGGGATCAGCAAGCCTGGTCAATTCGGTCCTGACCCGGATCGGCGATTGGATACGATTCACCTCTCCTATCCTGAGTGAGAACGAGGACCTGTTCCTGATCCGCCGCAAGGGCGTGGACTTCCTGAACGATATGGTCCAGTTCGAGATCGAGGATATGGACGACATCGCGGGCGTCAAGTTCGCCTGGGTGAGTTCGGATATCGTGGAGTCGGACGGCAACCGGATCAGCTCGCGGATCGACCACCTGCACAACAAATCCTTTGAATCCGCAGAGAACCCCGGGGTGGATGATACCCCTACTAAGTGGACCACCACAGCCCCGGCCGGGGGCACGTTCACCTTCGAGCGCTCCGCCGACCAGGCCCTGACCGGACGGTATGCGGGCAAGGTGGTCGTTCTGAACGCCACGGGATCCCCGAAATCCCAGCAGTCAATTCTGCTCCGGGCCCTGCTGGCGAGCTCGACCTACAAGCTCTCGTTCAACCACCGGGGCACGATCAACAGCGGCGGTGTCAAGATCTCGGTCAAGGATTCCGTGGGCGCGGTACTCGGCACGGTCACGATCTCGAGCACGAGCTCGACCTGGACCCTGGTCGCGATCACCGTCACGACCGGGGGTTCGGACACACCGCCCTACCTGCTCGTGATCGAACCGAGCGGCACCACCGACGACCTGACCCTGTATCTGGACGATATCCAGATCGACGATGGGGTCCTGACCCGGCCATTCCAGGTCAATTGGAAGAACTTCGCGTTCGTGGGCGAGGAGGTCGGTGCCACGAACCCGGGGTTTGATCTGGACGGGAACGCGAATAACGTCATCAACGGCCTGGACTACCTCGAGGGCTTCGAGGAATTGCCGAAGGTTCTGAACTAGGGGAGACGATCATGGCGACTGATCTCGATATCTTTGCATCGGTATTCACGAAAACCGCGATATTACTGCAATATAAAGAAGGCATCTCGAAACAGTGGATCGAGAAGGTCGTGGAGAACACCGGCTTCAACGCCTGGTTCCGTGGTCGGATTGCGGACCAGCTCACCAAGGGAAGCAACCCCACCCCGAGCACCGTTGGTGCCAATGTCGGCGGCGGATCGTGCCTGATCTGGGCCGAATTCACGGACGCCACGATCCAGACCATTGATCAGTCAATGGACTGGCAGGACCGCTGGCTGACCTTTATCGGCTTCTGTTCCACCGATACGGTCCTGAACCTTAGCTGGGGCGGGTCGGGCATGTCCAACTTCAACGGCGATTTCTATACGGACGACAACGCCGCGAACGACCCGGTCCTCGGCCAGGCCGGCGCGTCCATGCAGGCCCTCGCCGCCAGATACTGCGGAGCCGGCAGTGCCACCCTGGCCACGGGGCAGAACCTCGGGGTCCGGATGCGGGACAGCGCCGGGATCATCAATAACTATACGATCGGGCCGAGCAGCAACGGGGACCTGCTGGTTCAGAGCAATGATGCCTCGGTGGCGAACACGAAGTATCTGGGGGGCGTGGTGTTCTATTCGGCGCAGACCGGATACAGGGACGACAATCCATAGACTGGCGGCTCATCAAGGAGGACGGCACCCATGAGCGGAGAGAGAGCGAATCCGAAGCTGATGCCAGAACGGCCCGTGGTCATCGTAGACGCGGGCCACTGGCCCGAGAAGCCGGGCGCGTTCGGGAACGGCCTGGCGGAGCACGCCCTGGTATGGGAAATCGCGGGCCGGATCCGTGCCAGGTTCCCGGTGGACGATCGGCATGTGGTCCTGACCAGACCGCGGTACTGGAGCAAGCCCACTCTGCAGGAACGGGTCGATGTCTGCAATGCCCTGAAGGCGGAATTCTTCCTGTCAATCCACGCAAATGCTGGCCCGCCGGCAGCTCGGGGCATCGAGACCTTCCACTACCGGACCAGCCGCAACGGCAAGAAGTGCGCCGAGATCATCCAGGACGAGATGATCAGGCACACGGGTGCCCCGGACCGCGGGATCCACAAGGACACCGAATCCGGGCCCGGGAGCCTGAAAGTGCTCAAGGATACCCACTGTCCCGCGGTCCTGGTAGAGGTCGGGTTCCTGACCAACGAGCGCGAGGCCGAGGCCCTGGCCTGCGAGCTCTACATCCAGAGCCTAGTCACGGCGATTCACCGGGGCCTTCTGCTCTGTCTGCTGGAGCTGGGCCTAGTCAAGGAGAAATCGAACCTGGTCGCCCCTGTGGCGGGCCTGACGGACTCGCACGGGCGTCCAATAAAACACTGAGGTGCATCAATGAAAGAAGTGCTTGATTTCCTACAGAGCGAGGCCGGGATCCAGCTCCTGGCACTCATCTCGGCCGTGGTCCTGTACTTGCTTCGCATGCGGGGGAACGCCCAGGACAAGAAGAACATCGACCTCGCGATCCGGCTGGCGAACATGATCGAGAAGGCTATCCCAGACGGATACGACAGCAAGCTGGATGCCTTCCTCGGCGAGTTCGAGAAGGAATACAACCGGATCAACGGCAAGATCCCGAGCAAGGCCATCATGGGCCTAGCTCGCGGCGTCCTGGAGAGGTGGGTGGCCGACCGCAACAGCGGCCGGCATCTTTGACCGGAGACGCCTGTGGACCGGCCCCGTGGCTGGGGGCAGGCTTGATGTGGGTGATCTGACCCTGCGGCTACCGATCAGCGGGGACCTGGTCCGGGGCCCGGGATTCCGGTTCACGAAACGATTTTAAGGATTCCACCCGGTTCCGACCCGGGAGGATTGAGGCCGATCACTGGCCGGCGCCATGCCGTCCGGTCCCCTCGGGGACCGTGCCGTCGGTGATCGGCCTCTCATTTGCCCTGTATTGTACCGCAGACGCCGCCCGGTGGAAACCCCCACGCGCACCCTGATCGCCAGACACGGGCCAGCAGGGCCCCGTCAGGTGCCCTGATTCGAGGCCCTGGCCAGATCCTCCCCTGGCAGAAGATATAAGGAAAATGCTTATATCTCCAGATAGGGGTTGACAGACCTGTGATAATGTACTATATTATAGGTAGAATGAACGACACAAGGAGACATCAAGTGAAGGACAAATACCGCAATGGCTGGATTTTTACGCGACTGGACTGTGGTATCTACCACGGGATCGAGGAGGATGCCCCCTCCGGCTTCGGTGTGAACGGCCGGCCGGGTGCCTGGCAGCTCACCGATGAGGAACGGCAGGCCATCCTGCCCCAGGTTTACGACCGGCTGGACGATGCCTGTGGGGAGGCCCGGAGGCGCAACGTGAAGGCCGAGGTGTTCGTATGATCACCCCGAAAGCGATCTATGCGGCGCGCTCGCTCAGCGCGGGCCTCGATCTCGGACGCCCGCGAACGGATCAAGGATGCCTATCGCGAGGCACCGGGCCACCACGGCGATGACTGTCTCGAGGCCTGGCGTGCGGCCGGCGTCCTGCTCGAGCGGATGCACAGCATCGTGAGGCGGATGGAGAACGAGGCCGGGGTGGAGGTGCCGCAATGAGCAAGGCCGATGAATTCGTCAAGGGAATGCTCCTGATCCACCCGCAGGGCCCGTCTAAACAACCCTTTGGAGGGTCGACTTACTATCAGATCCAGGAGATCAAGAAGTCGGTGCTGACTGTCCTGGCCTATGATGTATACAGAGCGGAAACGGAAGAATGGCCAATCAAAAAGGCTCGCGAATGTAGCAAATGGCGGCGTGTGGGCATATATGATTTCGCGCCCTGGGATGATGAGGCGTGCGGCAACATCAGATTTGCACATCAAAATCCCCAGGGAGCGGGGCGCATGATAACGGACTTGAAGAAAAAAGTCGCTGATTTCGATATCCTGCTGGCCCTGGCCAGGAGGCAGCATGAGATGCTGAAGATTTTCTTCGGGACGGGCAAGCGGTTCAAGGGTGTCGAAGCCTTGATCCGCGAGGGCGGCAAGCTCCTCGAGGTGCCCGAGTGAGCGCGGTGATCCTGGCAGACTACAGGGCTTTGGTTGAGGTTACTGAGGAGATGAAACGGTTGCGGAAGTGCCCTGAAGGGCATTATTCTCAACCACCTATGTATGGAAGCATCCGCCCAAATGAAAAAGGGGAAGGTGTGTTTTATGCATGCCCCACCTGCAAAGGTACCGGCCTTAATCCCGATCAAAGCGCGTGGTGGGAGGCGTTGAACTTAAATGAGGACAAGGCAAAACCGAAAATGAATTTTGTTAATATATTGGATTATTTGGCTGTGCCGAATCCGCATATCCTACCGTACGACACCGTTATATTAGCAGAGACGCCGAAAGGACTGATCTGTACACACCTTCTCTGGTGCAAGAAAGTCATCCACCGTCCCGAGTCCGATCTGCGCCCCTGGCCCGAGGTCCTCCAGGACCTGATCCAGGAGCACTGCACGACCCCTTATCTGGCGCACGGTGGACTCGACGGCAAGCCGCTGGAGACCGGGCACGAGATCAATCCCCCCGTGTCCTTCGCCCTGGCCACACCCGAGACGGCCCCGGTGTTCAAGGCCTTCGGGATCCCGACCCTGGTGGAAGCATGATCAAAATCAAGGACTGGATCTGGGGTGGTCACGCTGGCCATTTCATCATGCGATCGCGTTGCCTGTACCATCTAACCACATACATCGGCGACCACATGATCAGCACGGTCGGGAACCTTCGGCCAGAATTGAACAGGGAGTACGGGAAACTCGGCCCCATTGAATCACTCGGGGGCAGGGCAAAGGAAACTGACCCCGAAATGTTCTATGAGACGATGGTCTGGAAAATTGTCAGGGCTCAGAACCGAGACTGCGATTGCATGCAGTGCGCCTATGAATTCGCGGGTGGAGACGACTATATTGACGGCATCCGGTCTGCGACCCCAGGCGAGGCGCGGAAAACCCACATGGCCATGTGCCACAAGTACGCGAAAGTGGCCAAGGCGCTGGCGGAGGCCTAATGGTCCGCAAACGCCGCCGTCGCAAGCCCTGGACTGGATCGGTCCTGATCTGCGCCGACGAGCCCGGTCATACGGACTGGGATACCCTGGCCGAGCTGGAGTTCGGATCCAGGCCTGCAGCCAGGAGGATGCTGGACGCGATGCGCTCGTGCCGGACCCAAGGCCTGACCCTGCGAATGATCGGGCCGCACGGCAAGGTCGAGGACTTGGTGACCACGGGCGGGACGCCCGGGAAGGAATTCGTTTAAGTGGCAAAGTACCAGAATAGCCAGCTTTATCAGGAATGCCAACTGGTCACCCTCTGGAACGCCGCACGGTTTCACGGCATCACCGATCTCCCGGTTCCAGGCACGGAGCTATATTATCAGATCTGCTACGATAGCGGGGGCACCAACGGCGGGTGCATCAGCATCCGCGACGAGATCCAGAGGCTCGAGATGCGGTGCATCGAGGGACCGATCAACCTGCAGTGGGTGCGGAGGAATCTGCCGGTGAGCTTCTCGCTGCTATGCTGGGAGGGCCAACCGGACAGCAATATGATTTCTAATGGTTATCACAGCGTCCTCGCGGTCGCGGTAAAAGGAAACCGTGTCACCCTTGCGAATTATGCAAGAGGCAGGCTCCATCATATGGAATGGCGCGCCCTGAAGAAAATGCAGAATAAGCACGTTAAACTGCATTCGATAATCCCAATGGAGGATGAATAGATGGAATTAAAAGAAATCGTTTTGAAGTTGACAGGTCCAGTTGAACCCGTCGGAGAAACGCATACCGATAATGCAAGATACGAAAATCTAAAAAAGCTGATTGAAGTTGCAAAAGAAATTCACATGGTCATCGACGGCATTGCCGAAAATGAAAATCGGCAGGAGTTCAGCATGAAAAGAGCTGGCAAAGAAGCCAGTGACTATTTGGATTGGCTTGGAATACCGGAGTGATGAGGTGGGCTGATGGCCAACATGGTGCTGGTGGACGGGGAGGAACTCGCCAGGATCGGCGATGCCATTGACGACCTGATGGCCGATGGAACACTGACCCGACCGAATGAAATCGGGAAACGCCTCGATGACCTGACGATCACCCCTGCAGGCGATGTGCTGGCGGTGCTGAAGAAATGCGAATGGACCGAAACATCTTATAAGGGAATTACCGTTTTGATATGTCCTGTGCGCCACTCCATTTTTTTATGTGGCCATGCCCCCGACTGCGCCCTAGATGCCCTTCTAAAGAAATGCCGGGAGGTGGAGTGATGAGCTATTGGTGGTGCGCTAATTGCAATGAGGAAGTAGACGATACCCGTGTTACCTACCAAGAATTACATGACATATGCGGGCATCCTGTAGTTGTGGTTGAACCCAAAGACGAGATGGACACCCTCCGCGCCGAGAACGCCAAGTTAAAAGCGGGCATTGATAGGTTGGTGGAGGCGGCTGCGAAGGTGTGCTGCCACGTAGGTGATATAGATGGTTTAGATGATATGATGTACGATTTACGACAAGCCCTACGCCCCTTCAGCAAGGAAAGCGTACCATACAATGGTCAACGCACCTGTGATAAATGTGGTAAACGCATGCCCATAGCGCAATTTAAAACGCATGAATGTGGGGGTGAATCATGATTGAATATGTGCTAGTGCGGAAGGATAAGTTGGTAGAATCTATCCGTGGCTCTTTTATAGAGTCTGATTGCATTCCATATGACTGCATAACACAAATGGATAATCACTTCGCAAATGAATGGGACGACCTCAACCCCATCCCCGCAACGCCATTGATTGAGGCGGCGAATGATATGGAATACTGGCTTAATGATTTTGATTCAGAGCGCGAAGAACCACATACACCTGCATTGACAGCAATCGCACGGTATGAACAAGCCCTCTCCAAAATACCTATGGAGGAATGATTGATGCCACGCCTTAAGTGCTCCACCTGCGGCGAGTTCATCGTCCAGGGCAGGGAATCGCACGTCATTGAGTACGATGCGGTCCACCACAGGCGCACGGCCCGGCATCTGGACTGCCCCAAGAAGGACGAGCCTGATGCCTGCCCCATCTGCAGGGGTAAAAAATGGATCATAAGGCCTGGCACACTGTCCAATGCCATCAAGTGCCCGACATGCGACGGAACCGGGAGGAAGCCATGACCATCGAAAATCCCCTGGCCAAGGTGGCCCCGAACCTGGACCGGTGCGATTTGGTGGACCCGCGCCGCGGCTCTGCCAGGATAAGGGATGCGGAGGGCCGGATCACCAGCAAGTCGAACCCCTGGCGCGGATTCGGAGCCCTGGCTCTGGTAGCCGCAGCCCTGGGCGGTGGGATCAATCCAAGCCCGAGCGGTCATGTTGCGAAGGACACCTCCAGGCCCAAGACCAAGCGGAAAAAACGGCGGAAGAAATTCGGCCGCAACAAGAGGAAACGATGAGCCTGTTCGGCCCGAACCCCGACAAGCGGATTGAACAGATGGCCTACGCTGTGGAGCAGGCCAACCGGTCCGGCGTGCCCGGGCCCTGGGATCTCCAGGTCGACATTGAGCACAAGCGGCTCCTGGGCCACAGGCTGGAGTTCATGGGGGCGCGGGTACTCCTGACCCAGGGCATGAACGGATTCCTGGTCGTGCGCCGAAATAGGGTTGACAATCGTACGGTTCCGTGCGATAATGTACTATAAATGAACGACGCGAGAGGAGCTGACATGCCCGAGAAACCCTTCAACCAGGTGAACTTCACGACCAGCCAGGTCGCGCACGCCCTGCAGGTGAGTCGGACCACGATCTGGAACTGGATCCGGTCTGGCAAGTTGCGGGCGCACCGGATCGGCCCGCGGGGGAACTACAGAATCCCGCGCCAGTCGATCGTAGACCTGTATGACGAACCCACAGCCGAGGCCTGCCAGGCTGCGTTGTAGTTGACCCGTAAAAAAATAGGAGGATTGACTCATGCGAACCCAGGACCAAATTGTCGACCGAATCAAGAGCGTAAAGGAATCCGACCCCTTGGGATTCGAGACCGGCGACCTCATCATGTATCTGGATTATGATAACGTCCAGCAGTTCATGAAGCCCAAATTTGCTACTGACGTTCCCCGCGAAGAGTGGGAAAACGACCGCACGGACCCAAGCGCACACGAGGAGATCTTGGCTGCCATGAAGAATTATATGGAGTTCGCCTGGGGGAAGGCCGAGAATTGCCGCGGAATCAGTGCCAGCAGATCCATCAGCCATTTCAAGGCTTGGCTGTGGATACTGGAGGATGATGAGACCTTGGCCTTTGCTGAGGATGAGGGCAATTATGCGAGCTATGGGGTTCCGATTCTGACCCGGATCTGTGAGAAATACCAGATCAAGATCCCGGGTGGTCCTGTGCTCAAGGCCATGCAGAATGGCAGGTGCAACGACGAATTCCAGGCCGACGCAATCAGAGCATCTACTGATGACTGACAAGGTCGACGTTCACGTCAGCTCGGTCGAGACCTTCTGCCGATGCCCCCGCCAGTGGATGATCCGCTGGATCCAGGGATTTATCCGCCCGCCCAAGTGGGCCCTGGTCGTTGGCCGGCGGCTCCACAAGCTCGCGGATGTGGCCCTCAAGCGGAAGTACTACAAACAGGAGCTGATGACCGGGGACGAGGCCGAGGAGCTGGCCAGGGACGGGATCAAACAGGACGCCGCGAACACGGAGATTCTGCTCGAGCCCGATGAGGTCAAGGCGGGGGCGGGCAAGACCCGGGAGCTCGAAATCACCCGCTGCGGGAAAATGAGCCGGTGCTATGCCCAGGAACTCCTGCCCCAGTTCCATCCGCTTTCGGTCTGGGTCGACCCCGATGGCAAGCCGATCAGGGCCCTGCAGGCCACCCCGGAGCAACGCGAGGATGTGGCGACCAGGGTCGAGGCCACGGTGCCCGTGGTCGAGTTCCAGTTCGCTCTGGATTACCGGGGCCGGCCGATCAAGTCCGTGGGCACGATGGACAACATCAGCATCACCGATGACCCCGGTGACGGTGCCCGGCTCCGGGATCTGAAGGGCTCCAGCAAGTCCCCGACCCAGGACGAGGCCGACAACAGCCTCCAGCTCACGGGTTACGGCCTGGCGGCGAAGGCGGCATTCGGGATGAACCTGACCGGGTTCGCCCTGGACAAGGCCGTGTGCACCCGCAAGACCCAGAAGACCTACTCGCGGAGCCTGACCACGGAGCGCACGGGCGCGGACTTCGCGGCCTATGTCCGGATCCTGGATGAAATCTGTGAATCCATCGTCAAGGATCACTGGCATGGCTGTCACCCAGGGTCCTGGTGGTGCCTCGGTTGCGGGTACCGGGGCCGGGAGTGCAAGCTCCACACTGTCAAGGTGGTGAGGCCATGAAGGAGGACGTCGAGTTCGGCTGGTGGCATGCCCCGGCTGGCGAATACTGGAAGTGCCCGGAATGTGGCGAAACGACTAGGGTTGAGAATTGGGAAGAGCAGACAGTCGGTTGTGAGGATTGCGGTGAACATGACGGCCGGGAATGTCCCGAATGTGGCGAGGTTTTCGACCACGTCTGGGGTTCGCACGAGATCCTGCTGGGCCGCAAGGAAGATGTGAAATCGACTTGACAGACCTGCTATAATATGTTATTATTGAACATAGATTAAACGGAGGATTGAATGATGAACGACACTGCCCTATCCCTTCCCGATGAAATCAAAAGCCTGACTCTGCAGGAGTCCACCCAAGAGCTCGCTGCGAAGTCGGAAGCCGCCCGCGTGGCAAAGGAACTCGAGGCCAAGGTGGCGCTGGCCAAGCGGTTCCCCCGCCACGTGGACGGCGCCCGGGCCGAGATGGTCGCGATGTGCGATCGGCCCTCGTTCTGCCTGAAGCAGGACGGCACCTTCAGGGCCCTGTACAACTACCCCCGCGGGGGCAAGCCGATCATGGGACCGTCCGTCTACCTGTCTAGGGCAATGGCCCAGGCCTGGGGCAACATGCACATCATCGACTGCGAGGTCCTGGGCGAGTTCATGAACCCCGAGGGGAAGCTCATGCGCCGGATCCGGGCCATCACCTGGGATCTGGAGAAGAACGTCTTCCATGCCCAGGAGGACACGTTCGAGAAGCTGATCCAGCGGAAGGACAAGGAGACCGGCGAGACCCGGTGGATCCAGCCCGATGAGCGCGACCTCCGGGAGCTCACCTTTCGCAGGGCCGCGATCCTGGAACGGAACACGACCCTCAAGCTGATCCCCGCGGACATCGTGGACGAGTGTGTGGAACGGATCAAGCTCACGGCCGAGATCCACACCAAGAAGCACCGGGAGGAAATGCTCCCGAAGATCGTGGCCGCATTCGCCCGCGTGATCTTCGGCCTGGACAAGAAGGCCGCGCCCAGCAAGGAGCAGATCAAGGACACGGAGCGCAAGGTCTCCGACCATCTGGGCCACGGGATCAAGGACATCACCCTGGTCGAGATCAACGAACTCCGCGAGACCTATGCCGCGATCGAGGCCGGCCAGTCCTGGCTGGAGGCCCTGCAACCGAAGGCCGAGGCCAGCCGCGAGAAGCCCAAGGCGGAGGCCGAGGTCAACACCGACGACTTCGAGGCCGAGGCCCCCACCCCGGACCAGAAGCATCAGGATCCGCCTAAGAAGGCGGAGAATCCGATCTCGGCTGATGAGGTCAAGTTCCTGCGCGATGGCCTGGGTGCGGCGGGCAAGGACGACACCTGGTTCAAGAAGCTGTTCGCCTGCATCCCCGAGGATCTGGACAAGGCCAAGTACAAGGACGCCTGCGATGCGGTCCAGACGGCCGTGGCCGAGGCGGAGGAGCAGGGATCATGAACGAAGACGTCTGCATTTATGTCCATAAGTCCTGCGTCATGTGTGGAAATGTGGCGGACGTCATGTTACCTTTCGATAGCGAATGCTTCATTTTCAGACTGAAGAACTACAGATGGCAAATTGTACTCCGTGTCTGTGAGGCGTGTTTGACCAACAAGTTGATCCCCGAAATAGAGAATAAAGTCAGCGAATACAAGAAGAATCAGGTCCTGAGATTCCCCCATGAGCTGATGAATCAACCGAACCAGGCCAGCGATCGTCTCCAAAAGGAATTCATTGATCCAGTCATCAGACGACAGGATCGCGAACGGGAAGAACGGGTCAGGACGGCTTTGCTGGAGACTCAGCCCGAATTATTCAATGCCGCAACGGAGCTGGTCGATAAACTCGAGGGCGAGGCTGGCTGGGAGATCATATTCCTGGACAGGATCAAGGCCGCGATCGCCAAGGTCGATGAGGCGAACAGGTGAGTCGCAGGCTCGTGGCCCGGACCCTGCGCGAGGCCCTGGCCCTGTGTGACGGCCGGGGCCGGACAGTCTGGCTTGAACGCGCAAAGAATGAAAGGAAGGCATGGAAAAAAGTCGCTGAATATGTCCAGAAAATCAACCGAGGACAATACGAGAAGCTGGCCAGGAATCTCGTGGCGACTGGACGGTATTGGCGTCAGACCATGAATCCGAACTACCGAAAGCCCTGGACCCGCGAGGAGGCCCGGCTGATCGTGGCCGGGATCAGGGCCTGGGATTCGCTGAATCCGATCATCACGCACAGAATGTGGATGTCAGTCAAGGACCCGCGGATCCCGTATCATATTAACTGTCGGTGTACAGTGGATCCAATCAAGAAGGAAGGCAATGCAGAAGGATCATAAACCCCGGTGGGATATTTACTATGCGGTTGTCGCTTCCCTGCTGTTCCTGGGCGCGGCCAAGGGTGCCCCAGTCCACAGGAAGCGAGTCCTGGAGTTCATCGCCAATCACGCCGGCCACCGGATGGTTCACGGCAAGCTCCATCCTGCCCCGCCGATAAGCGAGCACCTCGGCGATCTGTGGGGCTCGAAGGATCACGGCGATCGGACGGTCCGCCAGGCCGTGTCCCGGGGTGTGCAGAGCGGCGAATATCCCACAATCTTGACCAGCAATAAAGGCTGGTATCTAGCCAGCTCGCCGGATGAGGTCGAGGAGGCCGCGAACTTCATCGAGAAATACCTGATCGCCAGCTCCAGGCGGATGGCCGGCCTGCGTAAGGCAGCCGCCAAGGGCAGGGAACTCGCCGCCCGGGCCGGGGAGCCAGGCCAGGTCGAACTGTTTGAAGGGAGCGAATCATGAAAAAGAAAACAAAGAGAAGCAAAAAGGATATCCTGTTCGATGCCTATAAAAAGAAGGCTGAACAACTGGATGCCGTATTCGCATATGCTCAAGGATGGTGTTACAACGAAAACAAACGTCTCAAAGAAACCGGAGAAACAATAACTGTGCATAGTCCTTCATTTATCAAGCACGAAGCATTCATGGAAATCCTCGACGAAATCCAAAGGACTGGGGGATTCCATCGCAATGACGGCATTGAAGAAGATGCCGAAAAAGGGATCGCCAGGTGAGTCCATACGCAGCCAAGACCAAGGTCAGCCAGGAACGCTCGAAGGCCGAGATCGAGAAGACCCTGTCCCGGTACGGAGCCGACCAGTTCATGTACGGCTGGGATCCGCAGTTCGCCGTGGTCGCCTTCCGATGCTCAGGCCGGCAGATCAAGTTCATGCTCCCGCTCCCGGATCCGGCCAGCGATGAGGCCCAGTGCCGGCCGAGCGGCGTGATCAGGTCCACGGCCGAATCGCGGAACTGGATGGAGCAGGAAACCCGCCGACGGTGGCGAGCCCTGGCCCTGATCATCAAGGCCAAGCTCGAGGCCGTAGAGTCCGGGATCGTGTCCTTTGAAGAGGAATTCATGGCCCAGATCATGCTCCCGGATGGCCAGACCGTGGGCCAGTATATGGTGCCCCAGATCGAGCAATCCTACCTGTCGGGCAAGATGCCGAAACTGCTACCCGGCAAGACCGGCTGATCATGGAGACCATCAAGGAGGTCACGGGCAAGCTGGTCATTGAGCCGAGGGCCCGGACCTGGTGCCGATTTCCGTACCCGGGCCACAAGCGCGGATGTCCGAACTTCGATCACAAGGCAGGGTGTCCGCCCAGGGTCGGGCTGGTCGGGGATGTATTCGATCTGGGCCTGCAACACTGGTTCGCGATCGTGGACTTCGACCTCGCGGCCCACATGGCCAGGATGAAAGCGAAGCACCCGGACTGGTCCGATCGCCAGGCCGCCTGCTGTCTGTACTGGCAAAACGGCGTCCGGTCCAGGCTAGAGAAGCTGTGCAGGGCATCTGTCCTGCTCATCAGCACAGAAGCGCTCCCGAAGACGATGGTCTGGCGACCGGGATGCGCTTTGCCGATTTATACTGATTGTCCCGAGGCAATGGGCGTAAATGTGTTCCGAACAGCCGAGACCATTGGGATCCGTTTGGAACGGAATCCCAGGACCACGGTTTACAAGATAGCACTGATCGGATACTCTCGATCGGCCGAAATGGACCGGGCGGTCTGACCGATGGGAATACCCTCCCGGGGGTCTCCTGTCGTGTCGTTCATTCAATCCTTCTACGCCGCCCGGTCCAGTTTTTTCCACTTGCAACCCGCTGGCTGGTGTGGTAGGCTTCCGCACATGGACAGCGGCACACGAGCAAATCAAGCCTCGATTCCCCCTGGTGGGAGAGCTTTGTCACTTTCGTACATCGCTGTCCAACTCCCACCTGGGGGTTATTTTTTCGGGGTTCCTGCATGAAGTGGTACAAGCACATGACCAACACGGACACCTCTGGACTCGTCACCGAACTCGTGGACGTCATGGGCATCAACGGATACGGCATATGGTTCAGACTCCTGGAAGTCATCGGCGCGAAATGCGAACATCCCAACTGGGAAACATCACTCAGGCTCACCGTAGCGGGATGGCGTCGGCGGCTCTACTGTACAGACAAAGATCTGAAGCTGTTCATGGAAACGGTCCGCGGTTATAGCCAGCACGACCTTGACCGAGATCAGGAACCACCCGTCATTATCACCCAGGAGGGCCGGTACATCGAAATCCAGGCACCTCGACTCCTGGATTATGCCGATAGATACTCTGCTGATATGCGTGCCGGACGTATATATCCGCGTAAAAAAAGAGATAAAGGCGGCGAAAGTGGTGGTCCTGCTGATCATACACTGACCATGGACGGATCAGTTACTGATCAGTCAGTGATCAGCGACAGATCAGATACTGTGAGTAGAAGAGAAGAGAAAAGAAGAGAAAAGAATAGAACCGGGAAAGATGGGGGACCAGGTAGTGCAAAGACTGGAATAAAGAAGGAGGCCTGGAACAGCCTCCCGGACTGGCTCCGCAGCGAATACATCCGCACCTTCAGCTTCAATGACGGGTACGATTATCCGCACGACATCACGGTCTCGAAACTATGCGCCCACCTGAAGCAGTTCCCCGAGGCCGTCCTGATCGAGGCCTTCAAACGCGCCCGTGCCAGCCGAGCCCGGGTCTATGGCTGGATCGATACCCGGATCAACGACATCCACGACGAGTTCAAGAAGGCGGCCCGCGAGGCCGATCAGCCCGATGGCGAATTTTCGGGGGTGGTCTTCCAGTGAGAATTTCAATCGTGGGGCCAGCTAACGGCCTAGCTAACGCTTTTGTGCCCTGTTCTGCTCCCACGGGTCGACTCGACCCTAGATCGTCGATCCTGAGCGATTTCCAGTATCCGGCATCCAGGCCCGCAAGTCCGAGCCAGGCGCCCCGCATTGCAGCCGACCTGGCGGTCCATGCCGGATTTTCCTGCACAGCCCGGGGAGGCATCGCGTGAGGGGCCTGGGGCATAAAGCCCTCCAGGCCCTTCACGCCCTGGGCGATGATGTCCGCAAGTCCCCGGCCTACAAGCTGGGCCGGATTGACGGATTCGATGAGGGATTCCAGCGGGCCAGCGACATGTACATTCGCATGATCCGGGAGCTCATCGGGGCGAGTGAGAAAGCGGCAACAGCGGAGGCGGCGCACCATGCCGAACCTGATTGACGCCGTCAGGACCCGGATGCGGTCGGTCCGCAAGGGCGCATTCCGCCGCGGGGGCGGCATCCAGCTCTCATTCGATCGGGTCAAGCGGCGCATGACCGTGGTCCTGATCGCGCCACGTTACTGGCCGTTCAGGCACCGGTACGTCGGAGCCGAGGTGAGCCTGAAGGATCTCCTGGCCAGCATCCCGACCAAGGCCCTTGAGTCCGAGGTGCGCCGGCGGCACAAGGAGGGAATCAGGCGATGAGCACTATTATTTCCCTTTATATTATGGCAACAATTTGGGCTTTTCTACACTGGAGAAAACGCCATCCCGATTGGTTCTCCGAGTGGAAAAAAGCCAAAAAAAGAGAAATCAAACTCCTGATGGCCAGCGACCCCATTTTTTCAACAGTTGTCGTTTTATCACTTTTAAGCGCCGTCATAATTATTACTCCATTAATTACTGCCGTTTTTCTTCCCTGTTATATTACATACCTTGCGATGAGCAGTTTTGTAAAGGATGGGGAATGACCGCAGTCCGAACCGTCCGCCGCCTGCGCCGATGCCATTGCCCGGCGAGCAGGACCGACGTCGGCCGGGTTACCAACTGGCGGCTGGTCAAGCGGCACACCTACAACCAGTGGGTGGTGCGGTGCCTGTGTTGCGATGCGACCTGGGTCAGTGATGCGAAGTACACGGACCGCCTGAAGGATCTAGAACGATGATCATCCGCCGCAAGCCGACCTGTCCGAATTGCCTGCATGAATGGCGGGGTTTTGCCAAGGATCCAGCGATGTATTGGGTTGAATACATCCCTTGCTTTAGAGGTTGGCCGCATAAGGCATACGGTTTATGTGACTGTAGGACCCGGATCCGCGGATTTTGCTTTAAGTTCTTCGGCTGGTGGTATATCTCATGGGGGATGAATGGAGGTCGAGATCATGATCTGCCCATTTTGCGGCCACAGCACCGATGAGTTCTGCGAGGAGTGCGAGGGACCCTGTTGCGTGGATTGCCAGGACGATGAGGGGCGTTGCCCGGACTGCGCGGAGGACGAGGATGGTTGACAGACCTGCGATTATATGCGAATTGTGGCCGGACGCCACAATGTTCAACGAGAGGAAATAATGGCCAATCAATCAGGATTTCATCAGGCCCACAAGACTATTCCCGCGCCCGGTCCACGGTGGTTGCCGGTCCTGGACGACGGCAAGCAGATCGTGTCCTGCTGGCGGCTGACCTTGCGGGAGCGCCTCTCGGCCCTGATCTTCGGCCGGGTGTGGGTGGGCCTCCACGTCAAGGTGGACCAGCACCCGCCGATCTGGGTGGATTGCAAGCGGACGGTATTCAGCAAGGCCGAGGAGGAATGACATGGTACCGATCACCGTATCCGTGGGCCAGGCCAACGAGCTCGTGGCCCACCTGGGGCGCATAGCCCAGGCCCTGGCCAGACTGGCCGGGAAGGCGGACTGGCAATCGTTCGAGATCAAGGAGAGGCTGGGGCGCGAGGCCCAGATGAACGACGCGATCAGCCTGCTCTGTTGCGGGATGTCGAACGTGACCAAGGCAGCCCAGGCCCTGGCCGAGGTCGCGGAGCAACGTCTATCCGTGGCCGAGTCGGAAGATGAGAAGTACCGGCGGGATATGCTCGCCCTCCGCATGGAGCGCGAGAAGGCCGATACCTTCAAGTCCCAGGCCCAGGCCCGCGAGGCCGCGAACCGGGCCGAGATCAGCCGGATTGAAGTGGCCAGGGTGCGGAGTGGGTTCAAGGAGGCCCACCCCGATGTTGATGGCGCGGCCTCAATCGCACAGGCTGATGGCGGATACAAGCGGGTCTTCACCTGCAACGACTGCCATGCCCAGGTCCCGAAGGCCTTCAAGTCCAGCAAAGATGGCAAGATCCGATGCGCGAACTGCACGGCGAGGGCGGGGAAAGAGCCATGAGTGAAGCCTGCGTTCTGGACATCACAGGCAAACCGATGATGGTCAAGATCAAATTCCTGGACGAGTTCCGGGATCTGCTCCTGGACGGGTTCAAGACCTGCACGGCTAGGCCGAAAAGAATGGGCCGGGCTGGCGACCATTTCGAGATCTTCGGGGCCACCTTCAAGATCGTGGGCGTGGACAAGCGCGAGCTCCATTATGTGGCGACTCGGCTCTACCAGCCAGAGGGATTTCCGAGCATCACAGACTTCATCGAGTGCTGGGAGCGGATCCACCCGCGGGCCGGGTACAAGGCCGACACGAAGGTATTCGTCCATCACTTCAGGAGGGTGCGATGATCGACATATACCAGAAGATCAGCGAGATTATAACCGAACAACTGGGCGTCGAACCCAAAGAGATCAGCCTGGACAAAGAAATCCAGGATGATTTGGGTGCCGATTCCCTGGACTGCGTCGAGCTGATCATGTCCTGCGAGGAGCGGTTCGACATCGAGATCAGCGATGAGACTGCGGAGAAGATCAAGACAGTCCGGGATGCTGTGGCCTTGATCGAGGGTCTAGTGTCATGAACATTTTCAGCAAGAAGGGCCAGATCCGAATCGAGTACATGCCCGTGGACGATCTCGTGGGCATGGAGCGCAACCCCAAGGAACACGACCTGGGCGCGATCCACGCCTCGATCAATCGCTTCGGGTACGTCGCGCCCATCATCATCAACGAGACCACGGGGCGCATAGTGGCCGGCCACGGCCGGGCCGCAGTGCTCAAGCAGAAGCAGGACGCCGGCGAGGACAGGCCCAGCGGAGTCATGGTCAAGGACGGCAAGGCACGGGGACCCTGGCTCGCGCCCGTGGTGCGCGGCGTGGCCTTCAAGTCCGACAAGGAGGCCGAGGCCTACCTGATCGCGGATAACCGGCTGACCGAGCTGGGCGGGTGGGATAACAGGACCCTGCTGGAAATCCTCGACCCGCTGTCGGTATCGGACGGCCTGGATGGCACGGGCTTCGACCAGGACGATCTGGAGAGCCTGCGCAAGAGCCTGGACCCACTGGACGCCGAGGTCGGTGGCACGGGAACCGGGGGCGGTGGCGGCAGGGGGCTCGTGACCTGCCCCGAGTGCGGTCACGAGTTCGAGCTGGGTGGTGGCGGAAAATGATCGAGGGCATGCTCCTGATCGTGTGGGTCACGGTCTACATCACCCTCTGTCTGCTGAATCCAGACCGCGGAAAGGACGGCGACATATATGAATGAGCTGAAACAGCAACCGATCCCCGCTAAGCTGAGGCGCCACTGCCAAGCCTGCGGCGGGTTCCACAACAGCGCCGATCTGACCTGGGGCAAGTACGCGATCTGCGATCGGTGCGTGGACGCGCTCGTGGAGGCAGCGAAGCAGTTGTTCAGCGAGGACGAGGATACGGTCTGTGATAGTCCGGAGAAAATCGAGAAGGCCCTGGGTGGTTTATTGGAGGGCGTGGATAATGGCTAATTACACAGGCATCCCATACCACCCGAAGACCCTGGAATTCGCGATGGCCAAGATCGAGGAAGCATCGGAATACCTGCGGAAAATCAGGACCTCGATCAACTGCGATGAGCTCCCGGGCCGTGAATTCGAGACCTCGGACGATGACGGCGATCGCATTGATGAGGCCCGCCGGATCCTGATGCTGGCCCAGGATCACATCAAGGCTGCGGGTCTGCTGGATCTGAAGCGCGAGGGATACGAGCCCGATCTGCCGGAAGGATTCGAGCCATGAACAAAGAGGCCGATCTCGCGAGGGCCGTTGTGCGATGGGCTCAGGCGAATCACTGGGATGTCTATCAAGAGGTGAGGCCTGGGTACGGATGGCCCGTGGCCGATATCGTCATTGTGCTCGGGGATCCCGAACGGATATGGGTCGTCGAGTGCAAGATGAATCAGAGCATGGCCCTGTTGAATCAAGCCGTGAACTGGACGCAATGGGCCAATATGGTATCGGTGGCCGTGCCACATCGTTGTCTATATCCGAGGACTGGGAAAAATCTGGTGCCGGATCATATCAAACGATACTACAAGATTGGCTCGATTTATGTCGAGGGCTCGGGTGCGGACATGAATGTGGGATACAACACTCAACCAGGCCTGCACCGAAAGTCCCTAACAAAATATATTAGACAATGCCTGACCGAGGATCAGAAAACATTCGCCGAGGCTGGAAATAATAGGGGCGAATATTGGACTCCGTTCAGACAGACTTGCCTGGATGTGCGGCGGTACGTCGAGAAACATCCCGGCACGAAAATCAAACCAATGATTGACGAACTCGGCGCGATGCATTATGCCTCGAAATCCGCAGCGAGATCCAGTCTCAGCAAATGGATCCAGTCAGGCGTGGTCAAAGGCGTCTATGCGGAGCGAGAGGGCAGGGCGTTCAGGCTTTATCCGACCGAGAAAATCAAGGAGGCATCATGAGAGTCAAAGTCCGTGACACACCAGACGGCCCGGTCTACCTCCAGGACGGCGTGGAGTTCGGACCCGGGCAACATCCGCCGAATGAGCACCTGTACTGGAAGATGCACGATGCAGAGTTCGGCATGGATCCGGAACCGCCCAGAAGGGGCATCAGGATCCATTGCCGCGACTGCGGGCGACTGCTCCACGGGTTCAACAGGTGGCAGATCGCGATCCATTCGGGCCCGCCCGGACACTACTTTATCCACACGCCGATCTGTCGGATCTGTTTCGAGCGCAGGGTGGAGAACCGGGAAAAGGAATTGCAGATCGGCCTGCTCAAGAACGACATCCAGATCATGAAGATGATCATAAAAAATGCGATCGTGACAACATGAGCCTGATGATATGAAACGATTCCTCGCCTACCTCTGGTATGTGCTCCGACATAAGTGGTACGTATTCTCGGCCTGTTGCCAGCTCCGCATACCTTGGCGTGGACTGGTACACGATCTGTCCAAGTTCAGCCGGACAGAATGGGGCCCATACACCCGGCAATTTTTCAACCCGGACGGCACGCGCAGGGATGTCAGGAATGCTGATGGCTCGTATGACCCGAACGCCCAGCCCGACGAATTCAAGGCGGCGTGGCTCCATCATCAGCGGAATAAGCACCACTGGCAGGCTTGGGTGAGCTTGGGCGATGGCGGAAGCCTGACGCCGCTACCAATCCCTACGGTATACTGTATTGAGATGATCGCGGACTGGATGGGCGCGGGCATGGCGATCGCTGGCAGGAAGAATCCGGTGCCCTGGTATGAGGCCAACAAGGACAAGATGATCATGGATCCGAGAAGCAGGGCCATGATCGAGAGCCGATTGCATTCGCCACAGGTCCAGGGATGGAATCCGTGAACCGACGTTCGGCCTTTGTCTGTGATCTGGACGGCACGATTTGCAATCTCGAACATCGTTTGCACTTCTTGCATCAGGACTGCCCGAAATGCGGCGGAAGGACCCCAGGCTGTTCAAATTGTGGCGGTCGGGATATGGATGGATTCCATGATCATCAGTTGCTGGACACCCCGCACCCCGAGGCCGTGGCCGTGGTGCAGGCCTTAATGGCAGCGGGACACAGGGTCGTTTTTTTAACCTGCAGACCGAACAGATACAGGGGCGAAACCGTACGCTGGATAAAGGAAAATATATTGGTCGGTACTGGCCTGCAAACTTGCGATTTAATCATGCGGGAGGATGGCGACCACCGCAAGGACCCCGTGGTCAAGGCCGAAATGTACAGGGGCTGCATAGAACCCCGGCTGGACGTGTTCCTGTGGATAGAGGACCGCACCAGTGTGGTGGACATGGTCCGCGAGGAGCTGGGGATCCCGTGCTGGCAAGTACGGCCGGGGGATTTCTAATGGAAACGAGGATTCATATGAGCAAGAATGAGCACATGGGGACCGACCAGTACATGGGGAAGAAAGCGGTGCCCATGACCGATGAGACAAAAATCCGCCTGCTGAGGAGCAAGATCATGAAGCTGGAGCTCGCGGCCGGGGAACTGCTCCGTGATGAGCGGACCGTGTGCCGTCCAGCTCTGTCGATAACACTGCAGGCGGCGTGCAACGAGGCGCACAGTGCCCACGTGGTCACGGGCGAGGATGAGTGATGGACTGGAGATGCATGATCGGCCTGCATAAATGGATTCACTGTTCCTACACCAAGAAGGCGCTAATGCCTGTGGCAGGACCCGGAAGCCTGAAAGCAAAGACGTTCGCGATTCACCGAGAGGAATGGAAGGAATGCTCGCGTTGTGGGAAAAAAGTCAAATGATGGAGCGTCACTTCTTGGCTGGCATGGCCAAGCCCGGAGAGCCGGAGTGCCGGAGTTGCGACCATTTCAGGCAGTATGACATGTGCATGTTCTGGCCGCAGCGGATTGAGCCGGGTCATGCCGTCTGCAAAGCCTATAAAAAATTGACCAGGGTCAGGATCCCACCGCAGAGATTCATGCCATCAAGCGCGGAAATCAGGGGGATATTCATGAAAAAGCTGAAGGAAATGATCAAGGAAGCGGTGGAAAAATGATCATCTATTATTGCGCGACATGCGGAGTTTTATTTGTTGGAGAGAGCCTTGCCCGGATGGCCTACGAGCGAATGGGCGGAGCGGGCGAGATATTCTGCCCGGCGTGCGGACATGGAGTGGGTGGTGTTGACGATGATGGAAAATTCAAGCCATGCAACTGCGTGGAAATTGAGGTGATCACTAGATGAACTCATATGAAGAACGCCAGATAAAGATCGCAGAGCTGTCGGCCCTGATCGCCCATCATGGACTATACAGGACCCTGCATGGGAATCGGATGCGGGAGCTGACAGCGATCCGGGACACCCTGCTGAATGGCGATCCACTACCGGGAGACGACCCGATCATCCGGGATCTGGATGCGATGCGGCGATATGTGGGGCACCCCGATCTGACTGCCGAGCAGGCTGACAAAATCATGCGGGAGCCCGATCACTTCCCGGGGTACATACCACAGTGCGATCCAAAGGAAATACAATGGGCTCTGAATGCCGAAAGCCAAGCCATGATAATTGAGGCCATCAAGGCAATGGATGGTGCGACTGCCCAGCAAATCCGTGACTGGATGGATCGGGAAAGGGAGGTCATGACGGAAGTCGCGGCCATTGAACAGTATCTAGAGCAATGGCTGAGAGAGGGAAAAGTGAGATGCAACAGTGCGCTCGCCGGTGATGTATGGATCATGCCAGCCAGAAACACTAATCCCGGATAATGTGATACAATCCCCACATGGCCAAGCGACCGAAGAATGACAAGCCCGTTACTGAAAACGCCGCCATTGCCGAAAAATCCCCTCCCCGTACTGAGAGCCCGGTCAAGGGCGGCGACCAGCGTCTGAAAGTTGACTGGCTCGAAGCCCGCAATTATTACGTCAAGTCGATCCGCAAGCTCTCGATGCGGGACATCGCGGAGCACTACCGGGTCGCGGAGGGCACGGTCAAGAACCGCGCTGCCCGCGAGAAGTGGACCGACCAGCGGGCTGAGTTCCTGGCCGAAGAGGACCGGGCCCTGGCCGAGACCCTCCGGCAGCAGGGCCGGCGGCTGAGGCTGGAGAACATCGAGCTGGTCCGGAGGGCCAAGCGCCAGGTGGCCCGCAACTACATGAAGCGCCTCGAGGCCCTGGCTGTGGAGGTTACGAGCATGGACCTCGACCGACTGGTCCGGCTCGAATCCCGGCTCATGGGCGAGGCCGACATCACGGCCCAGATCGGCCCCGATCGCGAATCCATCAAGTCCGTGCTTGAGGACATGATTGATAATGGAACAATCACTACAGAAGCTCTGCGAGAACTCGCCGGACGAATTGGCTGAAGCCATCCGGGAGATGGATCTCCTGGCCTGGATCAGGGACCGGCGCCGGGAGGTGTCTCCGGGCAACCCCTACCAGGACCCGGAGCCCTGGCTTATCCAGCCGCATGAGGACCAGGCGCGGGAGAAGGTATTCATGAAGGCCGCC
>JABAOC010005466.1_pt1 | contig 50528 bp, 38 predicted proteins | sample 7062161 | NCBI WGS metagenome assembly JABAOC01 (sample SAMN14538625, study PRJNA623070) | marine sediment metagenome | biome: marine biome [ENVO:00000428]; feature: marine pelagic biome [ENVO:01000023]; material: deep marine sediment [ENVO:00002113] | place: India: Gulf of Khambhat ... | reverse complement strand
TTTTTCAAATCTTTGCTGATTCGATCTGATAGCTCGGTTTTAGCGGGGATATCTGACAGAGTCTTCCAGGAATTGATCACTGGTTTATGATCGACAAAACTCCAGATGTATTTGTCAAAGCTGCCGAATTCTTTTTGCACCTCTAAAAACCGCTTTGCATTGTTGATTGAAGATTCAATCTTTTTCCGATTTCGAATAATTCCAGAATTAGCCAGCAGTTCTTTGATTTTTGCTTCGTCATATCTGGCAACTTTTACTGGATCAAAATTATCATAGGCTTTTCTGTAGTTCTCTCTTCTTTTTAAAATCGTCGACCAGCTTAATCCTGCCTGAGCACCTTCGAGTACCAGAAATTCAAAGTGTTTTCGATCATCATGAACGGGAACTCCCCACTCTTCATCGTGATATTTAATATAGAGTTCATCATTTACAGGCCAGGGACATCGTTCCATTTTTTTCCTCTCCTGTTTTATTCATAAATTTGTTTTTCCATCTTGTTAAAGAATTCTATATAATCCTAACCGTGAGACGGCAAAAGTGAGGCGTGGGATGCTTTTTTTTAACTCCTCAAGTCTATCTATCGTCTCACGTGTTACATTTGACATCTGACGTTCCACGTCTACCGTCTCACGTTTCACTTCTTACGTAATATTTGAAAAAATCTCTTTCATATATTGCAGCGCCATAAAATGTCCTGCTCCGTCGATCAGATGCGAATGGGCATCACGGAGATTTTCAATCATAAAGTGTGCTAATTGGACAGGGACAATCGTGTCTACCTTACCATGCCAGACATGGACAGGGAGTTTAATTCGATCCAATTCAAAATCCCACGTCTGAGATAAAATGTTCATATCGCTGACCACTCCTTTGCTTCCCTGCCGAAAAGCCTGTGCCACATCATTTTTGAACATTTCTGCAATTGCTGGCTGTCGCAACAAGTGGCTGTCGCTTTGGGGTAGATCAGCGATAAACTTCTCAAATGCCACATCAAATCGATTTTTGAAAAATAAAAAAGCAAATCCCATTAATCCATTTAATAAAACAGGCGTCTTATTAGCGACTTTGAACAATCTTTTCATCTTTGGATCGATGAGTTTAAATAATTTGCTATTATCTAAGGGTGCAAGAGCACTAACAATAGAAACATGAGCGATTTTCTCAGGCATTTGATAAGCACATGCCAATGCATACGGTCCACCACTTGAAATGCCAATGACAGAGAACCGATCAATTCCTACTCCATCACAAAAAGCCAGGACATCATCAGCCCAGTCTAATAATTTTCGATTTTTCTGATAGGTTGAAAGTCCAGTACCTGGTCTATCCAGAGCATAAACGAAGAGAGACAGTTCTTCCAATACAGTCATATCAGGATTTCGCTGTAAACGAGAGCCTGGTATGCCATGAAAAAAGAGAATAGGTTTACCGTTTGGATCACCATAGACGGAATATCCAAGTTGACGCCCATCAGGAAAATTAAAAATTTCATTGTCTTGAATTTTAATTTTAGTCATATTTTTCGTCTAATATTTTCCGCCCATCGACATAAAAATTATATGTGAAACGTGAAATGGCAGACATGAAAAGAGTTTTACCATAACTTGTCTCACGTTTGACGTTTCACTTGAAGTTTTGTTTCGTAAGCTAATTTTACTTGAATTCTATTCGATGTGAAAATAACGATCGAATATTTTCAATTCGAAGCGGAATTTGAATGTACTCTCCATTCAACCACGACGGTACCTGATCGACCAAATGCTCACTCCCCAGCCAGCCATCCTGTCCACCGAGCAAAACGAAATAGTTTTCATCCAAGTCCCGCATCATGGCGATAAATCTGGAATTGGCGCCATAAAACGTATCATGCCGTTTGTTGCTGATTTGATGAGCAGTTTTCATGGCTGAGTTGTAGGAGCCTTCGGCAGGATAGTCACCGAAGCGAAATCTGCCGCCGATAATCGGAATTCTGCCTAAAGGATGACTCAGGTTTAATCGATGCATGTCACCCCAATTTTTGTATTTTCGATAATCTTTTACAGCTTTTTTAGTAGCCTCTTGCAGACTACCTTTAATGCTTTCAGTATCATCCTTTTTCAAATCTTGCTGCAAAAAGGTATTGGCATGTTCTGATGATAGCAACAATTCAGCAAACTCTTCATCATAGATTTGCTTGTAATAAGTTTTTATGAGATGAAAAACCAGTATCTGAAACGCTACCGCTCCCCTCGAATCAATATGATAATTTCCATCCCAGTGGCGGAGTGTATTCAGGAATTCACTTTTTTGACGGTCGTTTGGATCAATTAGATGGGAACTGTCGATTTTCTCCACCAGCAGATCACGTAGATTCACGGCTGAAATGACGTGGACATCCATCTGAGTCTGTTTTACGAAATCCAGATCGACTTTATCATTCTGCTGGAATAATTCGGTCAACCGATCTATTCGATCATTTGCCGAAAAGAAGAAACCCATCGGTGGATTGTGCACAAATGGGCGGTTATTTGTGGAAACGATAAAACCTTTTTCAGGATCAAAAACAAAGGGCAATTCAAGCGTGCCCAGCATACCGTTCCATTGATGCTGTTGATTATCAAGATTTAGAATAAAATCATCAGGTTTGAGTTGATTCCGATTAGGAATTTTCACGGCTGGCACCATGCCGATATGACCGTCAATATCGGCGTAAAGGAAATTCTGTCCTGAGACGCCGTAGCTTTTAAAAGCATCTCGAAATTCAATCCAATTTTTTGCCCGATTAACGTTATAAAAAGCAGTATATTCATCCGTCGGTTGATGACCAACCCACTTCATCGCCAGTGTCCTCCCCTCTTTCTCTTTAAAGAAGGGCATATCTGAAATAACAGGCCCAATTTCGGATGTCCGAACCTCGACCTCCTTGTCCCTCCACCAGCGGACCTTGATTTTTTCCTTTCGTATGGTAACTTTTTCAATCTGATCAGCATTCAGTTCGTAAAGATCGCTGCTGGCACTACGCATATTGGTTCCACTCCAGGCAATATCAGTATTTCGTCCCAATAAAACCATCGGTACGCCAGGAAACATCAATCCAACCACGTGAAAAGAAGGGCATTTGTAGCCTGCAATGATCCACGTATTAGGTAATTGAAGTCCAAGATGGGGATCGCTGGCGAGGATAGCATTGCCATCTGCTGAACGAGAAGCTGCGATTACGACTGCGTTGCTACCAGATTTTATTCCCGATGAGATAAAATTCATATCAGCTTGAAAACTCGGTGTGGACTGAAATCCCAACTCCAGAAAGCGATTCCAGAGGTCTTGCCAGTAGGGTTTCTTTCGCAATTTGAGCCATTGAAACCAGTTAAACCAGTTTACATCTGCGGATGCAAGTCGACCAATCGTCAAAATATCTTTCAACTCCCAGGGTTCAGGTTTAATATTAAGAAGCTTGAATTCAACGGGCGTTTCTACCATTTTTTCCTGATAGAAATTGATTCCATTAACATAATTCTGAAGCCAATTTCTCGTTTCATCGGGCAGCATGTTTTTGATGCTATCTGCGGCAGCGCCTAGGTTAATAATTCTCAGCGAATAGTCAATGGATGTGGCAAACGGCCCTGCGCTTTCCGCTAACCTGCCTTCAACAACTCGCCGAAAAATAGTCATCTGTGCCAGGCGCAAATGGGCGTGAACCATACCTAAAAGAAAGACGCAATCTTCATCTGTCTTTGCTTCTATGAAAGGGATGAGATGAGCATCCCAGAAGATAGTTGCCGTATCTTTTAACGGCGCGTTTGAAGTGGGAAAACTTTGAAGCCGCTCCGAAAGATTTTGTGTTTTAGGTGAAGTCGTTATTGCTGCCATACATGAAATCAAAAACAGAAACAATACAACAAATGAAATTACATATATTTTAAACTTCATCACAATCCCATTTTTATCGATTGATATTCATTTTGTTTAAATTATGTTAAACTATATCTTGGTGTTTCCGTTCCTAATTTGACAACAAAAGTAACATAGACTTTTTTCGATCAAGAAATTATAAGATCCTTTCACTTTGAAATTAATAATTTAATTTAAAAAGGTAGGTCTCAAGCAGAAAATTTATTAAGCCTCTGTTTAAAACTTTATCATTCTGGTAAAACATTCTATCAACAGCACATGATAAATCGATAATTAAACAAATTTAAACTTTGTGATTCAAATAGGAGTTTTCAAATACTTGCAAAATGGCGAGCCTCACTAGACCACATCGGTGCATTTTTGATCGCATCCAAAACTTCGTCGGGATGATCTACCACCGACCACATGTCTCGATGCCTTGAATCCATGAATTTTTCAGAGATGCTCCGCTGCAAAAGTTCGATTAACGGATCATAAAAACTTTCCACATTTACCAAAATAATTGGATTTACATAAAATCCCAATCGCTTCAAAGTTAATGCTTCGAATAATTCTTCAAGGGTTCCGCAGCCACCTGGAAGCGCGATAATTGCATCCGTACAATCCATTACCAGTTTTTTCCGTTCATGCATATCCTTTACGATTTTAAGTTCTGTTATCCCCTGATGTCCCCATTCTAAATCAAACATAAATTTGGGGATAATACCAATGATCTTACCACCTTCTGCCAAAGCACCATTGGCAAGCTCCCCCATCGAGCCAACAGCGCCACCACCATACATGATTGTAATTGACTCTCTCGCAAGAATCGAACCCAGACGATAAGCAGCTTCCAGATAGATTGAATCTGTTTGACGACTCGACGCACAAAATACACAAACTCTGCTAATCTTCATCCTTTCTAAATTTCCCCAATTTGTTATGCAAAGTTTTCAGACTAATCCCCAACGTTTTTGCTGCTTTGGTTTTATTATTTTTTTCCATCTCCAATGTTCGAAAGATTAATTGTTTTTCAGCCTCTTCCACTGTCATTCCCAGTGGAATCATGATGGCAGGTTTTTCGAATTTGTAGGTCAAAATTCTCTCTGGCAAGACATTCATATCGATTTTATCAGAGGTAGTTAAAATAACGGCTCGTTCAATCACATTTTTTAATTCTCGAACATTGCCAGGCCAGGGGTATTTCATCAATATATCGCGACATGTCGCTGCCAATCCTATGATATTTTTTTGATTTTTGTGATTGAAATAATTTAAAAATTCACTAATTAAAAGTGGAATATCTTCAACCCGTTCCCGCAACGGCGGAATATCAATTTCCACTACAGCCAACCGATAATAAAGGTCTTCCCGCAGGAGTTTTTCTTCCAGTGCCTGTTTCAAATTTCGATTGGTTGCTGCCACAACACGGACATCCACTTCGATCTCTTTCTTGCCACCCAGACGTCGGAAACGGCGTTCCTCAAGCGCCCGAAGAATCTTTGCCTGCGTTTCCTGCGACATCTCCCCTATTTCATCTAAAAAAAGTGTTCCCCGATGCGCCATTTCAAAGCAGCCAGGTTTTTCATTCAACGCTCCAGTAAATGCGCCCTTTTCATGTCCGAAAAGCTCGTTCTCTAAGATTTGCTCAGGAAATGCTGAACAGTTGACTGCGATAAACGGTTCGTGGCAGCGACTGCTCTTCTGGTGAATGGCTTGTGCCACCAGTTCTTTGCCTGTCCCACTTTCACCCGTGATAATCACATTGGCCGTGGAATCCGCCACTGCATCGATCAATTTGTAGACTTTCTGTATCTGGGGACTCTGACCGATGATGTCTTCATATCGAGTTAATTCTTGGATCTGTTGTTCCAGATTTCGATGAGAAACCAGTAAGCGATGATGTTCCAATGCCTTAGGAATAATGGTTCTTAAACGATCAGGCTCCACGGGTTTGGTCAAATAATCGTAGGCCCCCGCTTTCATCGCTTCCACGGCAGTGGCAATACTCCCTTTTCCTGTGATGATGATCACTTCGGTCAAAATATTCTCTCTTTTGATCGCATCTAAAATCTGAATCCCGTCCAGTTTCGGCATTTTCAAATCTGCTAACAACAAACCGTAATCCTTGTTCTTTAATCTCTCCATTGCTTCCTGACCGTCACGGGCGGCCGAGACTTGATAACCTTCTTCTTTTAATAATTCAGTCAGACCAAAAAGAACTGGTTCTTCGTCATCAGCGATTAATATTTTATCTTCTGACTTTGGCATCTATAATTTACTCCATATTCAGCTACCTAAAAAATCTAAATTTTATTTGAAAAATTTGCAACATTAGCCCAACAATTTCTTTAGGTCAACCTTCGCTTTTTCTTTGTCACTCTTTTTTAAATAATCCAAATATTTTGCAACAATGTCACTTAATCGTTTGACTTCCAAAGTGGCGATTTCCAGATGCTTCAATGTCGGTTGATTTTTAATTTGTTTTTGAAGTTTAACTTTTAAGACATCGAGATTAATCACGACAGAGTGAATTGGATTTTTAATTTTGTGAGCGAAGATATCAAGACTTTTTATCAGTTCTTTTTCATCCATTCTTTATCTCCTATTTTAACCACTTATTCACCTTCTTCAAAATATCATCCAGATTAAACGGTTTGGCGAGGTATTCGTTGCATCCAGCTTTTATGGCGCGCTGTCTATCTTCCTGAGGCGATTTTGCCGTCATCGCAATGATCGGAATATTTTTTAATGTCTTATGGCTTCGGATCTTTTGAGTCGCTTGATAGCCGTCCACATCGGGCATCATCATGTCCATCAAAATTAGATCGGGTTTTAGTTTCACTGCTTTGTTAATGCCTTCCGCACCATTTTTTGCAAATACGACTCGATAGCCTTTATCTTCCAGAATAAATTTTACAGCATATTGATTATCCTGATTATCGTCAACCAGCAAAATCATATTTTTTCGAGAGCCAGCCCTTTGACTTGCTGCTTTTGGATAAGCCTCTCCCCTATTTTTAGCTGCAACAGGGTCCGCTAACTGCTTCTCTTTTTCACCGCCCCCTTTTTTTAAAGGAAGATTTAAATGAAATGTCGTTCCTTTTCCTTTTTTACTTTCGACTGAAATGGTTCCTCCCAGAAGCGTCCAGAACTGTTTGGAAATGGCAAGTCCCAAGCCAGTTCCCTCAAAACGTCGTCGGTCGGTGTGATCCAGTTGTTGATAGGATTGAAATATCTTTGAGATTTCAATTTTATCCATGCCGATTCCAGTATCCGAAATCATGAAATGAATCTGAGTCCCTCGATCCTCAGGCTTGACAGCAACGACAATTTTTCCCCTTGCCGTGAACTTAATTGCATTGCCTAAGATATTCGTCAACACCTGACTGATCTTATCCTGGTCACTGAAAATATATTGAGGGAGTTTTTTATTTAATTTTAATTCCAATTTCAATCTTTTTCGCTGACAAAGTGGACGAATGGCTTCAATATTTTTCTTCACAGCCTGCGTCAGCGAGAAATAGGTATAGTTAACTTCCATTCTGCCAGTTTCTATTTTTGACATATCAAGAATATTATTGATCAGCTTTAATAAATTCTCCCCGTTCTGCTTGATGATTTGAATCTGCTTCATCTGTTCCGCATTCAGATCACCCGACATCTTCTTCATCAGCACACTGGTGAGGGTGATAATGGAATTCAATGGCGTGCGCAGTTCGTGAGACATTCTGGTAAAATATTCGGATTTAACTTTATTCACTCGATTCAACTCTTGCGCCCGAGTCGTAGCTTCCTCAATCAGTCTCTGATTTTCTATGGCAACAGATGCTTTATGGACAAAAATTTCTAATATCTGAATATGTTGTTCATCAGGGTATTTTTTATCCATCGGCTCAAAAAGCGTGACAAAACCTAGTATTTTATCTTTAATTTTGATGGGAATAATCAGCACATCATCTGACTTCCAATCCCCGTTTATGATTGTTGCCAACTCATTAATCGGGATACCAGCTGATTTGGCACTCGACTTCCGAACCAAATAGGACTGTCTAATTCGGAATTCATTTCGAAGAAAGGTGAAAGGATTTTCAAATACATAACTTCGCTCATGGACAAAATTTCTGATACGAGCTTTAGAAATGCCTGCGTAAGCGACAATTCGTGTTGTGGTAGGTTTTTGATTTGATGTTAAGGACAAAATCACCACACGCCATCCGATGTTTTTGATTGCCTGACAGATATTTGATAAGATTTTTCCAATATTGATATTCAGCGTAATCTCCTCGCCGATCCGAAGGATTTTGGAAAGCTGGTCAAGGCGAACATTAAGTTCATTGGTCCGTTCAGCCACTAAATTTTCTAGATTTTGAGAATGTTTCTCCAACTTAACTTGCATTGCTTTGAATTCGGAAATATCACGACCAACACACATGGCGCCAATGTGCTTGTTGTTGTGATCGAACAGATATCGGACGTTCCAACTGCATAAAATTTTTCTCCCATCCTTGATTTTAATCTCTGCGTCATAATCCCGCAATTCCACCTTCATGGAATCGCCGTAGCTTTTTCGCAACCGATCTAAATCGGTGAAGAAATCTGGTAACCTGGAACTTTTCAATTCACTGGCCGAATAGCCCAGTAGTTTTCTGCCATAGTTGTTAATAAATGTACAATTCCCTTTTCTATCAATAACGAGCAAAATATCCATCATACCAGAGATGAGGGTTTCATAATACGTTTTGGCTCGCCGGAGTTCCTCTGTCTTTTTCTCTAACTCAGCCGTTCGGATATCGACCATCTTTTTCAGATTTTGAGAATAATCCACTAATTTCCGTTCAAAATCTTTCCAGGCGCTGATTTCAATAATCACCATTCGGCTGCCTGTGAATCTTTCCCGAAGATCAAAAACAGGAACGGTGCTGATCATCACTGGAATTCGAACGTTCCGCCGACTCAACATCTCGATCTCGAATTGACTGCTGACGCCCGTCCGCCATTTTTCCAATTCCAACTCAAACTTCTCAAGATTAATCGAATCAAATAATTCGGTTACATTCCGTCCTGTCAATTTCTCTTTTGAAAAACCAAGCAATTGCGCTAACTTTTCGTTTACAAAGATCAGCTTTCTCTTTTCGTCAAAGGTACAAATGCCAACATCGACTGTGTTGACTAAATTACTATAAGTCTCCCGATCCCGCTCACTTTGAAACAGTGATTTTTCCAATGACCTGCGGAGTTTGATCTCAGATTCCATGAATCGGGTATGCTCGACAAACGGCACCCAAATAAATACGCCAAACCCAATCAATTGGAGTAAAAAACAACTCTGTGCCCAAACATCTCCAGCGATTCGATGGGGAAATAAATAAATTGTTGAAAAGATAAAAAACAAAATGGGCATAATAAACCAGAAATTAGTATTGTGGCGGGTTTTGATATATGCATGAATATACTTGATGGCTATGATAACTAATAAGATAATATTAATCGATTGGATTGTATTCAAAGCCTTCAATTGTGAATCAGGGACAAGCGGATGGTGAGACAAGAAATAATAAACTCCCATTGAAAGAATGACACTGATTCCCAACACACTTAATATAATTCGATAAACAAAAGGCTTTCTATTTTTTAGCGGAATGATTTTTCCACTATTAAAGGCAGCAAAAAGCAAAAGTGCAAAAAATACAAAGTCTGCTATTCTCGAAAAACTTGATTCCGCAAAGGGAATGATCGTTCCATTAAACTGAACGGAAAAATAAAAATTATAAAACAAATGGATAAAAAGATATGATATGAATCCGCTTAAAAGAACGATATATTCCCTGGAATAAAGCAAAGAAAAAGTTTTCAAACTAAACAGCAGTAATGCGGTCAAAAGAAGGTACTTTAAATATTGAAGGGATAAAGTCAGCTCTTTTGAAACATGAAACAAATCGGGCTTTGCTTTTAATGCAAAAAAGCCCAGAGTTAGCAATAATATAATGAGGATAAGTATTGAAACTTTTATTCTGCTTATTTTGTATGGATATGGATCGTACATACTCTAAAGGATTTATAGGAACTCTTTAACTTTCAAATTAATATTGTCTTAATATAGGCGAAAATAAGGTAAATGTCAATAAAATTTATTTGAAAATAAGTTAATAAAAAAAAGTCATTAAATCTTTTTGCTGATAAACGAGTATGATCATGAAGATTTTTAAACTTTTTCAAACATAATTTATTCTGAATCATTTTTCTTTAATTAGTGTTTGAACGAAAAGACCTATAATCGTAACGTAAGCATCTTGCTTGCGACCAAAATATTTAACTTAGCTAATGTCCTGCTAACAAGCCAGAGGCTTGTGTTACGTTTTCGTTCAGACACTAATTAGATATACGCCCTGATCCATAAATTTTCGGACAGAATAATTGTCCAATTTAAATCCCTGCTCATGACAATAAGCAGCGCTCCGCAAAATAGATAAGCATACTTCTACTTTCATGAAATCCAATCCAGGTTGTCCACTATTGACAACGCCAATTGCAATATTTCGATCATTAATTTTACCTTCAAGCATAAACCACCGCCCGTGGACATGTTGCTTTCAATCGGCTAATCGGGTTATGATTCCACTAGAGACTTCACAGATCAAATAGTTATTTTTTGAAAACCGTTGGAATTGTAAGTTTCAATCGTCTTCGTTCTACGTTCCAGTGAATGCGCATTCGACATTAGAGCACGGAACAGTGAGTATAGACAATCTTGTCCATCACGATTTTGCTGTTATGAAAAGTAAAAATCGTTTGATAAATGGTGCGGATTCGTCCTGTCGCAATCATTCTGATGCTATTTTCATCAGTTTCAAATTTTCCAATGACATTCGACAACCGATCCTTTTGGCACAAAATTTTTCACTGCTTCATAAAGGCGGTCAGGCGTGCTGTGAATGATCTTCACCCGATTTTCATTTTGCTGATATAAAGCGATTTTTTGTAATTCCTCTTTTGTTGCACCACGACTGTGATCCCCGATGCCCCAGAATTTTGGCACATCTCGATTTAATTTTAATGCCAATTCGACTCCTTCAGTAAGCCGCTGTTCGATATTTTCATATTCGGTATGGTAAAGCCCCACGGCAATGCGGTAGCCAATGATTTCCGATCCATCAACTCCTCGCCAGCAATATGAATCGGAAGGCAGTTCCAGATCAGGGCTTTGTGGTCGCTGGTGGATGTACATTTTAAAGCCCGCCTGATACAGGATTTGAAGCATCCCGCCGCTGTGACCAAATGAATCGAAGTAATAGGCAACTTTCGGCTGGACGCCAAAATACTTTTTAAAGAACTTTCTGCCTTCAGCGATGTGACGGGTGATAGACTCCGTGCCTGGCAGACTGACATCAGGCTGCAAATCCAACCCACCGCTGATGAACCAGCGTCCTCCTTTAACTAACTTTTGAATTTCCTTAGGCATAGTTTAATTTCAAAATTTGATTTAGCGAAATTCACTTAAGTAGCGTAATTAGCGGTCAAAAAGCTAAATTCCAAATAATAATCAGATTTCAATGACCAAACTGGTTCATTTCCTTTATGGAATGTACTTAAGCGAGGCATCAAGGTATCGAACTCCTGCGCTCTCAAACAGATTTTGTTTCCAAGAGTGTGGAATTTGATTATTGAATTTTGAAATTTATTTGGAAATTGTTTTTTGGAAATTGAAATTTAAGTATTTAATCTTGTTTTAATAAAACTCTCCAAATCAGCCGCTTCCTGTGGACCTACAAGCACCTTCCATCCAGGCAGCCCTTCTTCCAATTCTCCACTGATCATCGATACATAACCTGGAATCACTATCTCTCGTGTACTGACCTGATCTTCCAATCCGATTTCTTTGACAAATTTGGCGATGTGAGCCCCTGAAAATTTGCCTGCTGCCCAGGCTGTTAAAACGCTCATTCCCTCGCATTCGGGAACGACCAACCAGGCGCTGATACCGCTGTTTTCAATTTCTCCTGAAACAATAAAATAGGTCAAAGAAAAATTGGTGGTGACAAACACTGGCGAATCTGCTTTTGGCTCGCCAATGGGATAGACTTTGGGTTCTACCTGGATCGGCTTCTGGGGATCGGTGTAAATATTGAGCCGCAAGGTCATCAGGGCGCTCAGTTGCGCTGGATCGAATGATGGCAAAACACAGATGCCGCCGTATTTATTGATATCTGTAATCGCTGCAATCGTCTCTTCAAAGGTATCGTCCGTTTCGATGAACCGCAAACTGGCATAGCCGAGCGGTTTATAATTGTCTTTTAAAGCCGCACGTCGTGCGATTGAATTGACCTGAAACTGCTCAGCGAGGGAATTGGTTTGAAACTGGAGCACCAGCTCGTTGAAACCATCTTTTTTCAATTTTTCAGTGAGAGCGACCAACTCATCCAGATTTGGAGCAGTAATGGCGAGGACGTGTTCATTTTCAGCCGCAATGGTTTTTAGCACGTCTGCCGTTTCGGGCGTTGCAGCGGATAAAATGCTGTGCGATCCTTTGACAGCTTCAGCAGCGGCTTTTAATGCAGCCGTGTTGGAGCTGCGGATGACCAGGGGACGATTTGTCCGTTCCCAGATCTTTTTTGCCAATGAAGCAAAAGTATTATTATCATTACTTTTCTGTGTCACGGCAATCATATCAATATAAAAAGTTTCTCCAACTCGCTCTAACACATAATTTTGAACCTGTTCGATGGTATTTTCAATTACATCTGGGGAATCAGTGTCATTGATGTTAATTGCCAACAAGGTCTGGTTCACAAAAGTTTTTTCATGGCGATACAGCACTGTTTCCTCGCCCAGTTTTAATGATTTATCGGCCCCCAAAGCAATCCCTTTGACTGGCGGTTCACTGGCAGCGCCCAGGATTTGCTTGGCTTCCTCAGATGCATAGGGACACTGGGACAAATCTGCCTTCTTGGCAGCTAATTTCATGGCAAATGCCAGACATGTATTGGAACCGCATTCTTTGCAATTGGTTTTGGGTAGTAGTTTTTGAATTTGTAAACCTGTTAGAGCCATTGTTTTTCCCTTGTGGATGTTACTTGTTATTTTTGAATTATTTGATTTATAAGCTATATTGAAACGTTAAACGTAAAAGGTAATCGGTGATCAGTAATCAGTATTCGGTCGGCAGTATGACCTGTAATGTCCAACCGATCACCGGTTACTGATTACCGATTACTGTCGTATCCTGTTAATCAGCGAACGATTGCTGAAACTGCCAAAGAATATTGAGTGAATTCAACCAAATCCCACTAACCATTCTCCCCGCATAATCGGGCAATTTTAAGAATGTAAAAACCTAAAATATTCTGTTCCTTTTTCTCCAGAATCTGTTCCTCGATACGTAGAATTTGTTCCACATCTCTCAGGGCACGGAATACATCAATGGGTAGATCGGTCGTATATCGAGGAATTTGAGTCAGGTATTTGACTGAAAGTTTTAGAAACTGGCGCATGTAGTCATCCATACTGCCGCGAAGCAGATGGGCAATTTGAGATTCCAGGCGCTGCACTTTGGTCAGTTCAATGGTAAATGGCACTTCGGGAATATCCTTCTTCTGCGATAACGAATATATAGCCAACGCCAGTTGCGTGAAGCTGGCTACCTGCTGGGAAATGGGTTCTTTAATTAACTGCCAGATTTTTTTCCGACAATCTTGAATTTGAACTGGCATTTCTAACAGATGTTTGAATTGCGCTTTCCATTGTTCATCGGGTCTGGCATTATTCTTTGGAAATATTCGGCTCAGATCGGTATTAAAAATATCTGGCTGTAGGAGAACTGAAATTTCTGGTCGGAAAGCTGGCAGAATATTTATGTTAAACTGATCATCTTTGAAAAACTCAGAGACATCCGACCCCTGTCGTCGGAGCAATTCTTTTTGCATTAAATTAATGAACAACGGGATCGAATCATTATCTTCCCGCAGCACAAGAAACGCATAATTACCAGCCGGAAAAACAGGTTCAATTTCTCTAACGTAACTGAGCGTCGGATCATGAAAAATTCGTAACGTGTGAAGGATATCCTGCACAGGTAAAAAGGGCAATATTCTCTCACTGATCAAAGACATGCCATCAATGTCGCCATATTGTTTGTTCGAGAATTGATGCAATGCCCGGAATAGACCTGTGGTGAGTTGATTGACGCCTAAAATAACTGATTGCGCCTGGTTATGCCCGATTGCCCGGAATAAGCTGCCATGTTTGAAGAGCGGTAATGTCTGCGTAAGCTTTTCAATAATTTGTTGGCCCTGTTTATCCTTGATTTCATGAGTGGGTCTTACCGTAGGGCGATCTCGTAACGTCGGAATGGCCCGTGAAATGAAATAAGAGATGACATGAATCCCAACGACATCCTCAACCCGTCCATAAATTATCTGCTGGTAATCCCGGGTCACCATATCGATGAATTCGTTGAAAATTTCATCATTCTTGATTAAGGTAAGCCGTTCTAATTCTTCAAATCCTTTTCGCTGAAATTGAAGACGGGTTTCCTGTAATGGTTCGGCGGCCCGGGCAAGTTCTCTTTCATAGTATCGTTGAGATTTGCTGACGTGATAAATCAGGTTCGCCCGTTCGGCTGTTGCTAATCTTCTCAAATGCTCCGCTAAATTGCTCTGGTACGTCCTGAATTCGGCGCCCGCTAACACGCCGCGCAACGGGCTGCTGGCAAATTCCAGGCTTTTATGAACAGAGTCTTTCAGGTTATGTGCCAGTATTTTATGTACAGATGGCGAATAAACAAGCAAGGGTTTCCCTGAATTTTCGTCATAATACCCGCCCTGGCGCTGCATCGATTCACCGCTTCCGAATTTAATGCGGACTTTTTCGATCAATCCACGTTCGGCGAACCAGCGTACCGCTTCATGCTTTGCTTTGCGATACAACACAGCGCCGGCGCTCTGGCTGACCTGTTGACTCAGATCAGAACCAGCAAAAAACAACTCGCAGACCATTTCAGAGAATCTTTCCGCTGGGCTTTGGGAGAGTTGCTGGCTCTGCAACGCATATTCCCATAACCTGTCCAAAAATGAGGGTAATTTTTCGATGGTCTGAATATCTTCAAACAAAGGAACCACACATACATGGGGCAGCACCGCGTTTGAATTCTGGCGCAGAATTTCCTCTTGTTTTGACCGCAATTTTCTGTCGAGGTGAATGATTGCCTCGGGATCGGTGGACATACTGACCTGAATTGCCATAACGATACTTGGCGTTCCATATTCACCGGCAATCTCATTGATCTCCACCATATTGTGCACCGTTGTATCGATTCCGAATTGATCATGCGAGAGAATCATTTTCTGATGAATTCGTGGCGTTAAATTGAACCTTTTTAAATAACTCCGATAACACCCGGCTGATAAAGCGATCTGGGGATGGTGCAGATTTTCTTGTATAACAGGAAGCAATTGATAAAGTGTTTTTCTGAGTTTCTTGTTCAACGAAAAATAATACTCTAAATTTTTCCGACGCTGTTGTCTTAGATGAATCATCTTGCGTTCAAGACGATCATTATGCAGCCACAGCGAGGTAATCGGATCGTGAGCCAGATGAAGTTTCATGCCGATGTTTCTCAATTTCCCGGCTTTCAAATCGAAAGGCAATACATGGCTGTAGCGTTTTTCCAATTGGTTGGTAAGCGAAGTAATTTCATTCAGCAGTTTCCAGAATTTAGAAATGCCGATATTTAATTTTTGAATTTCAACCCGGAGTTCATCATCAATTTTTATTTTATTATCAATTTTGATCAATAATTTTAACACTTCCGCTAATTGAATTACATTTTGAATCAACGCCGCAGCAACCAATCGATGTCCCTGTCCTGATGGGCGGGTGCTGCCATCCCAATCTCCCCAAAAAGAGATCAACGAAGGTAAATTGATTTGATGATGAAACCTGGCCCAGTCTTCGGTCTCGATTAATAGTTTCAAATCCAGGACTAACTCATCAGCCTCGGCAATGGAATTAATCGGTACATTGGTTCCGAGATATTCTTTAATCGTCTCTAGCGCAAGCTGTTCAACTCGATGTTTTTCGATTGACTGTTTATTCAAAATTGAATCAATTATCCCTTCGACAATTAGATCGACCTTTAAAGAATACATTTGCGTGGGATGAACCGTTCGATCATAAAGTCGATGTCGGAAATTTTCGGTTCGGTCTTGTAATGATTCTTTATAAAGCTCCTGCTCCAAAATTTCAATGAATTGAGAATGATTTGCCTTGGTTAAAATTGTTTCGGATAGCTGAAGTCGATCTTCAAAGCGTTGCGTGAAATGGTTGCACCTGGAATTCAGGTGTTCAAAAAATATGTTTTTATTCTTTTCATCGATTAGCTCAGGAACAGAAATTCTCATCTGGTTATCAAGATTTTTCGTGCAATAGAATTGAAGCTGTTTTAACGTGTCATCCCACATCGGTTGCGCATCAGAAAAATAACGAGACGATTTCTGTGAGTATGTTACTGGTGGCAGATTTTTCCTGGTATAATTCAGCGATTCTTCAGCAATTAAACGATTGAGATCAATGAGCACTCTTCTCGTCTTTCGTAATAAAGTTTCGGCATCATCGGTTCCCCCCAAAGTTAAGCGAAACGTCTTCCTGGCTAACTCGTAGCCCCGGGCTGAGCGGGCAAACGTAGTCAATGGAATGAGTCCAATGCCCTGCAACGCCAACCCCGATGACAGCCAATCAAGCGAAATCCCTGGCGGCAAACGATGGATGATCATCCGTGGATACATGCTTCCTTCTTGCCGCTGAATTTCAATTTCGAATGGATTGCGCTGGGAAGATAAGTTGCGGTAAGCCGTTTCCAGCGCAATCATTTTCTGGTTAAATATTTGATTTCTCAATCGCCAAAATGATTCCACTTTCTGGGGATCGTTTCGATAGAATAAGTAAGCGATTAGTATCGCTATCAAGTTGTGTTGAATCGTCGCATTTAAGTTTGAGAACTTTTGATGAAGCGCTGGGTGTAAAACTTCCATGACTGCCAGGCGTGCCCCTGCAAAACAGTCCGTTTTTGACAGCGAATGGACTGTTATGATATTCTGGATTTTTGCGCTGGTAATTATACCTTTTTTAATCAATTCATTGGTTAACTGGCGTATTGTTTTTATGGATGCAGGATCATTCGTCGGGGCCAAATTCTGATATGACAAATCATCGATGATGAAAATATCTCGCTCCAATAGCCAGGTGATGAGCTTAACAATATCGGATTCTCCAAATACTTTCCCACTGGCGTTATGAGGATTATTCAATAGAACCGCCCCCTGCTCATGCCAATGCGGATTTTGTTCGATCTTCTGCTTTACTTTTTCAATAATTCCATCGGCATCCAGAGAAAAATCGTCCTTTAACGCTACCGTATCAATAGTTAAAAAACAGTGTTCATAGGTCCAGCTTAGATCGGACACAATAATTTCGTTAATATTGCAATGAAATCCCAGCAAACTCAAAGCAGTCCGAGCTGAACCGCTCACAATAAAACTATGATTAATCGAATATTCTTTATGATGACTAATGAATCTACTCAGAAAAGCTTGAATCAGTCGTTTATGCCATTGTGGATGATGAATATTATCAAAAAAAGTTTGAACAATTTCAGCAATGGACATTCCGATAAATGGATCAGCCGAATTTATCGGCAACCTTCGATTGTGCCGTAGCCGTTCATTTAAATTTTCGGTTCTTTTAATTATTGGCTCAACCAGGTGATTTATTTTTTCGACTTTCGATGATACGGATTGGCTGACACGATTCACGAATTGACCGATAGACGGATATTCAAAACTTTCTGATTGTAATGTATATTCGATCTCAGTTGGTTGCACTAACAAATTATTTTCGGTTGAAAAATAGGTGGCTTTTTTATCCGATTGAGCGTGACGATCCATCAAAAACGTAAGTAATTCAACCTCTGATGCAGCAGGTGTGCCTTTAAGCTCGAAATGAATGGTCTCTAAAATTTTTAAAAAATCGGCATTGCCCAAAATAAAAGATATGGACAGATTCGATAATTGTGGATGAATGGCTGAAGGATGAATAAAGCGAATGACACGATTCAACAGCCCGGCTTCACGGGCGATGGAAAGATGATTGGGAGCATTATTGATTTCAATAAAAAATAAGGGATGTCTGAGACAAATATGTCGAAGCTCCCTTCTCATATTTTCGCTCATTAATTCACCAACGATTAAAAATGTTGGTTGGATATTCGTTCTATTTAATTCATTTTGAATATACTGGATTCGTTGCTGTTCATTTTGAGGGAGATGATGAAAAATCAGTGATGGAAAATTTAATAGATGATCGGGCAGATTAATATCCATTAACAAAATATTGGCGGGCAGATTTACGAGATAATGAGAGATCGAATGGAAAAAAATCCGCAGATTCTCCCAAACACCGCCGCTTGCGAAAATAATCTCTCGCCGTCCTGATTTGTCCCCTAAATCATAATCAAGAGATTCATGTTGGCAAACCGTTAACCACTCCCGAAATAATAACGCCAGCTTATTCGGCTTATTGCGGTTAAAACCGCCACGTGGCAGGTAAGGGACACTGTTTAGTAATGCACTGGCAATAACCTTTATATAACCAACCTGGTTTTCATCCCAGCAGGAATATTGGATGAGTTGGTTTAAATTTTCGTCCTCAAGCTGGGCCGGCGAAACATCTAAATCGAGAACAAGTTTTAGATGAAGTTCATCTAATTGGGGATTTTGAATGGGATTGCCAATGTGGAAATTGACATGCTCTTCAGGATCAACCAGGGACGCGGAGGTGGCTTCACTAATTTCCAATACCTTTGCTGCCTTTAAAGGTTTCAGTTTAAAAAACGACATAAAATTACTTTTATCAATCACGGTATTTCTTTAATCCTACTACTTCTTGGTTTTCTTGAGATCATCATTTTTTTCAATCGTTCGATTCACATTCTGCAAAAATGTTTTGAAAATATCGATAAATTGGGAGCCCCTGGCAAGATCATCCGCGGAAAGAGACACGACGGTTCTGGCATTGCGCAAATTCTGACTGGCTTCGGCTAACTGTGCCACCTGCGGCGTTAACATCAAGAGCTCGGGATTCTTGATTAACAGCTCCATTTCTCTTTTTTCCATCTCCAACTGCATCTCTTTAATTTTTAGCTCATCTTCTACCCGGGCACGCACTAGTTGCGCTTCTGTTTCCTGCTGAATCTTTTTTAATTTAAATTTTTCTAATTCCAGCGAGTGATCGAATTGAGCAATCTGCTCGTCGGCTTCTTTCTTGGCCCTGGCAGCAGCAACGCGGGCTTTCTGGTTGGCAGTTTCGGTTTGTTCCAATATCCGAGCAGCTTCGAGCTGTTGAATTGTCTCGGCAATCTTTTCATCAATTGGCGTAATCGTTTGAATATTTACAGCAACTATATCCAAACCAAACTTACTTCCTGATTCATTGAATTGCTTTTTCAGATAATGAGAGAGTTTTTCCACTGACAATTCTTCGACATTATATTGTTCCGTAAATTCTCGGACAAGTGTATTCATCAATCCATCTAATTCTTTCGTGGCTTGAACGACGGCATCCTTTTTCCACCCGCCTGATTTGATTAGCTCAGAAAGATGCTTTTCTGAAGCAGCAACCGTGACCGCCAGCTTTATCAACACCTTAATTTTGCCTTTGGCATCGACTTCAATCTCCTGCATCCTGGAATAAACGGTTCCAGGAATAGTCAAGCTGAAATGACGCGGGTAGAACCGTGCACTCCGCCGACGAACCCCTCCACTGGATTCGTACAAAACAATTTGATCAGGTTTGCGAAGGCGATATTCGTATAGCACAACGGCTAAAATTAACACGATGATTCCATATAAAATATACATAGAGTAAACCTCCAATTTTTTACTCAGATGTTGATCAACTTAAAATTTCAGTGGAAATTAGATTTATATTCATCCATTTTATGCATATAGAAAAAATCATTGCAATCCAAAATTATCGTTTTTTTCAACATGCCCTTGTTGATGAATACCTTGAATATTAGATTCTTATAGAACTTTTCTTATCCAGTGATTGCAATATTTGGCGCTTGTAAGTTACAATAATTATTAATAGGAGTCAATAATGAAATATAATTTTTTTCAATTTCACATGGGACATCTGTGTCATTGATATTAATCGCCAATAGAGTCTGGTTTACAAATGTTTTTTCATGGCGATACAGCACCGTTTCCTCGCCCAGCTTTAATGATTTATCAGCGCCTAAAGCAATACCTTTAATTGGTGGTTCACTGGCAGCACCCAGAATCTGTTTGGCTTCCTCAGAAGCATACGGACACTGCGACAAATCTGCCTTCTTAGCAGCCAATTTCATGGCAAATGCCAGGCAGGTATTGGAACCGCATTCTTTGCAGTTGGTTTTTGGTAGTAGTTTTTGGATTTGTAGACCTGTTAGCGCCATTGTTGTTTGTTCCTTTTGTGTTGTGAATAATTGAATTCAAAGTGAGACGGCAGACGTGAAACGTGAGATGGCAGACGTGATACGGCAAACATGAAACATCAAAAATTGAGTGCATTAATATCCTCAATGATCATGAATTCATATTTTTCTAAAATGCTTATACCTTTTACAGAAAATTCAACAGACAATCCATTTTTTATTCCTGAAAGTTCTGTGGAATGGATAAAAGCCGTATAACTTGAATAGATCTGATTTGAAATTTCATATTCATGAATCGTAACTTGTCCCCATTGCTTTTCACCAAATTCCTTTATCATTAATTTTTCAGCGATACTACCACTATCTATATTAAAACGTTTGATCCAATTTACATCTTTAATCACTTCTCTGACAATTCCAGTACCAAAATATTTCTCTTTATTTTGTATTATCGCTTTAGCAATGGGTGAATTCCAATCTTTTTGTTTTATTACGATATTTTGAAAAAGTTCATCAATGCATACTATTGGCTCTCTTTCATCTTTTAAGGCACCAATAATAATTTTTCGGGTATCTTCTTCAGAAATTCCATATTCATTCATTATCCAGCGATAACAACTATTTTTGTGCAATGGCCACGGTGGGCCTAAATCATTGAATAAAATCTTGCATCCACAACTACATGTGAAATACCAGACTTCCTCACCACATGCCCAACATGAAATCCTGAAAACTTTGGAATTACACCAGGAGCCATGAACAGCGTCTCGCAATATTAAATTCATTTTTATTCCCCCAATTTTAACTGATATAGATCACGGGTTTAACGATTATGTGTGTTTTCTTTTTGTTTTGCTCAAATTAGTAACGGTAACCTTTATACCTTTCTTCTCTGCAAGATCAAGTGCCTTCTCTAAATCTTTCTGTGGCACTCTCAAAATTTTACTTTTATTACTTTGAGTTTTTAGCCTATCCAATGCTTTATTCAAGTTTGTCTTGCTGCCGCTTCTTTCGGCTTCAATGGCATAATGCCCACGAATTGTATCGATACGACGCCCACCTTTAATTGGAATTTCCTTTTGCTTTTTTGTGCGATTTACTTTCAGCCATGATGATTTCTCCTAGTTGTCTTGAATTAAAAATTAAATCTTCATTAATAATCCATACTTCGAAATCTGAATAATAATCACATGTTGACTCACCTGAAACTTGTTTTTTAAGTTATCGATCTCAGGTGTATCTTTGAATCTCTGTTTCAATAAGTCTTTTGGAACAAGTAACTCTCCTGCAAATTCATCAGCTTCTTTTTCATAAATTTCAAACAAAGAAGAATTTTCTTCATCAGGAATTTCTTGTTCTGCATCTGGATGTCCCAAAAAATAGTGACCTAATTCATGCGCCAAAGAAAACCTTTGTCGAAATATGTGATGGTTTTTATTTATGCCTATGGCTTTTTTGCTACGATGTAGTATACCCGAAAATTGATCAGGTGGTTGATTTAAATAAGCCACTCGAAATCCATAATGATCAATAACTTTTTCTATTGGAACAGGAATTTCCAATGCCTTTGTATCCTGTAATATTTTTCGTGCCATGTCACGGCAATAACCAATTCTCTTTCTGTCCAATTCCATTTTACATTTCCTTATAGCTGTTCTAATATCTTGTTGATCTTGTCGCTCTGTTGTCGTGTTCTAATAGTATAGCATCGCCCAAAATTCTCAGATTCTGATTGAATTTTTTCATATTCAGTTACCAATTCATCTTTCAATTTTTCAAATTCATCGTTCTCGGTTTCTTCTTCATCCTTCAGCGTCAATAGCAGTTCCTTCATCGCACTATCTCTCACCAGCATCTTGCTGGAATCTTCAAGCCCCTTATTCATTCTGGCATAACTGGGTACAATTCTAGTGTCTTGTTTAATACGAAATAATTTTGCAGTCTTTTCCAAAATTTGAATCATTTCATTAATCGGAATGCCGATTAAAAGCATTAAATTTAGAAGAGACTGCTTTTTAAATAATTCTGGAGCAATTTCATCTTTCTTATAATTCTCAAAGTCCTCTTTCGATAGCCCAACCACCTGTGCCAGTCTAATAGGTGAAATATTTTTGTGAGCATAATAGGTTTGAATTAGCTCACCAAGCGAATGAATGAGCGAAAGATTTTTTAATTTTTGTTCCTGGTGTGCTCTTGTTGAATATTCTTCTTTCATAACCTGAACAACAGTTCCATCCCTCAATTCTTCGAGACCATCGGGTGGATTGTAGCTTTCAAGTATTTGTAGAACTTCTTCAGTGGAAAAAGGAATCTTAGGTCGTTCTTTCACGGATTGGAGTAGATATTTTTCAAAGTCATCTAAATTTTGATTATTATTTTTTTTCATATCTCACCATTTTTTATTTTATCTACTTCTTCTTTCAGTTTTGAAAAGACTCTTGATTTTAATGTGTAAAGCGCTGCCTGGTTATTGAGCTTTAAGATTTTTATTATATCTTCGGCTGATTTTCCTGATAGAAATAAACCGAGAAGTTGTTGATAACGATCATTCAGTTTAAGAAATGCTTTTCGGACCTCAGGTGGAAGACGCTCGATAGGCGATAAATCATCAGTTTCTTCCTCAGTTTCTAATTCAATTTCTACTGTTTCGTCTTTTGCATCTTCCAAAGAAACGAATTCAAGCTTTTTATTTCTCCGCATCCAATCAATGGCGATGTTCCTTAAAATTTGAAATGCCCAGGGAAGAAATTCTCCTCTTTCAGCGTTAAACAGATCAATTTTCTCCACAATTCGCTTGGCGACATCCTGAACTATGTCTTTAGCGTCCTCAAAGTCTATTTCAAATTTTTTAATGAGAAAGTTACGGAACCATGGGAATAATTCTTTATCCAACTCTCTATATGCTGATTCATTTCCACTTTTTAACCTTCTGATAAAATCAGGATGATTCAGTTCATCCATAGATAATCACTTTCATTTTAAGATCAATTTGCCAATGCTGCATATCTATTAATATATACGTGAGCACCTTACAGTATGGTGAAACGAAAAACGTGAAAAGCTAAAAGAAATTACCATTTTAAATCCCATCTTTTTGTTTTGGCTATCATTCTTGAAAGCATAGCAAAGATATGATTCATTTGAGATGTGAGATGGAGTCCATCTCGCTTTAGAACGTTTTATTGAAGTTCGTTTTCTTTTCTACCATCTCCTGATTTACTTTCTCTAAACGATATTTCTTTACCGCTGCTTTACCTATACGTTCGAAAGCTTCCCATTTGGTTGGGTGAAATTCTCGTTCTTGTTCAATTGTTGATTTGAGAATCATCCATGATTTACCAAGTGGATAGCCCCAAGTTTCTATGATCTTCCTTTGGCCAAGAAGTGGCCTTAACCTTGAAAGTTCATCCATCTTTTGACAAACTTTAATTGCAGATTCCTCATCATTTTGACCAATTCTTGAAGGTACGCTTTCTTTGAATCCAAAGTGTTGGAGAATTTCTTTACGAGCATCTAGGAATTCTGGTTCCGTATATATTCCCTGGGCTTTGAGCCAAACACTGAACTTCAATTGTCGAGCGGCTATAAAGATTCCTACTGCCGCTATGACCGCAGCAAGGGCACTGATAGCACTTAAAACGACATTTAAAACTGTCATATTAGTTTTCCTTCACTTTTTATTGGATGAGATAGACTCCACCTCTGAGATAGAGTGCTTCTCTATCATTTTCCATCCATCAACTTCATTATACAGCGCGTCGTCTCCATTGCCGCATCTGGATGGTACATAATCAAAATATCCGCCCCAGCATAAAGCAGACTAACCGCCGTCGTCAATTCCCAATAAGCTGCTCGTTTCTTCAAATCACCCCAGGCTGGGAAATCTTTTTCCGTTGCTTTCAGTTCTTTGATCTTGGCGCATTCCTGTCCTGGTGAAACGATCATGGGACCTGCAAGCATTTTATCCCCATTCAGGGCAGTCAGGCGGATACGTTCCATGACGGAATAGGTGTATTCGATGCCATAGCCCATGGCGCCTGTCATGGGATCCATGACAATCTGCTCCTGTTTGACGTCCATGTTGGTGAGCAAGATGTTCATCTGTTTGGCGATATTGACATCAATCGGGCTTTGCGCCACGATGGAATGTCCGTAAGCTAAGGCAGCTCCTGCTATGGTTCGATAGTTATCCTGTTCGACCCAGTTTAGCAGCAGATTTTCGCCTGCACACGCTTGCGCCACAGCTTTCATGACTTCGTTGATGCTGTCATAATGACTATGCCCCGTCACAATAATCGGAATATCGACGGAGGTCAGTACTTGTTTAACCAGTTGGGCTGCCTGCTCTGGACTGCGATTGCCCTTTTCTGGATGCGTTCCTTCCAGTCGAACACTGATGAGATCAGCTCCATATTTTTCAACGCATACCTTTGCCATCTGGGGAGGATCATTCAATAGATCGCCATAAAGCTCTCTCAAAACTGGCGGGTATTTTTCGCTGACAACATCAAATACTTCCATCGCCACTAACGGGCGGTTTGGCATCTCACCTTCCCAGAGATGGAACGCCATGCAGGTTGCTCCGCCGACGGTCAGAGAATGCGCTCGTGTCCCACCCTCTTTTTTAGTAGCGCCAAGCTTCACCGTCCAGATGGGGACTTCGCACGTTTCTTTTCGAATATTAAACGCTTTGACCGCACTCAATCGCTCCGCCGCAGTCGGACTGACCGCCTGCTCACTGATCACTGCTTTTTCATCCATCTTTGGACTGACCAACTGATCACTAATCACTGTTTCCTCAGTAACGGTTTCTGTCTGAGCAGCCCTTGCTTTCGATTCTATTGAAATCTCTCCACCGAGAAATTTTTGACTGAGCGTGGCTATAACTTCAGTCACCACTTCTTTTGTAATCGAAGCTTTTAGTTCTTTTTTAAGCTCTTCAGCGACCTGAGATTTTATCTCTTCAATTAAATCTTTCGACAATTTTATTTCATCGCTCTCTATCGTCTGTTCATCTGGAACGTCATCTGAAACTGTAGAATCCTCCTGTACTGCTGCTCCTGCCACTGCCTCTGCTTGTACCACTGTCTCCCACCTGGATTCGGCAAAGGCGCTCATATCTTCCATTTCCAGCGCAGGATGTCCCACTTTTTCCATATAAGTCCGAATTTCATGAGCATCGGTCGCTATGGTCTCATCAGCGATTTGATCCAGCAAATCAGGAACGCCTGCTTCCTGAAATCGTTTTTTCAAATCTTCAGCTAACAGATTTTTGAGGTCTTTGGTCATCCAGACCACTCGTTTATGACCGCCATCGGCAAAGAGAAATTTCCGAGAGGTGAGAAAAATCTTGCCACAGCCCATAAATCCAGGGGTCTGCTGTCCGCCGCCGACATTTCCTGCCAGCGTCGAAAATGTCATACCCACTGGTGTATCGCCCTGGAATTCACGGTTTACTGCCATCACGCCATTACATTCGGGCACATACGCACAAATGACCTCAAAGCAGCCGCAACTGGTCATGGGGCGATCCATAATCGAATAGGCGGAAAAACTGGACACGGTTTTATGGCTATTCACAAAAACATAATCATCAATCCCTTTCCAGATGCCTTTCACAGGATCGATACATTCGCCTTTTTTAACAGGCTGATTGGGTCCCGTCTCATCGATCTCAAAAGCAGCTTTACCATCCAGCCAGTTGTAAGCGCCACACAAGCCAAGTCGTTCTGGTGTGATCATGCAGACATGATTCGGTGCAAATGATTGACACAACAGGCAGGAATAGAATGTATCCACGGATTCATCGGTCATGGATTCCAGACGTCGGTTGCGCTCATCATAAACTTTCCGCGCAATGGCAATTCGTTTATTCACCTCTTCCAGATCGGTAATCAGCGTGACTTTCACCTTGTCCACAATAGCGGGATAGTCGGATAACAATTTGGCATGAATAATCTCACCATAATGACGCAGCCGCAAACCCCTGGCAAATCCATTTTTTGAGACTCGTGTCCAGACAATATCCCGCTGTCCCATGTGCCAGATGCCTTCGGCACCATTGATGAGATGATGAATCTGCCGTTCCAGAATCGGCTCGAAATCGGTCTGCATTTTTCTGCCAGCAACTTCCACCCAGATCGCCAGCGGCAGAGCGCCACCTTCTTCCGCCGTATCGATGTCCGAACCAATAATCTCGATGTCGCCGTCATTGATCTGGTTCAAATCGACCATCGTGACAAACTCAAACGCAGGCGTGATATTACCGCCGAACTCGACATGTGTATCGGCTTTGCGGATGCGCTCCCCTTCAAAAGCGGGCCCATAAGGAACGGGAATCGGAACCTTGATAATTTTCACTTTGCAGCCCCGAACTTCAAGAGCTTTTTCCACCATATTTTCATAAGGCACCTGGGAAACGACATGTTCATAAGTACAAACTCCTGTGGGCAAAATTTGTGGGATATCGGTATCAGCGATAACAGGGAATCCGTAATTAATGGCGCCAGCGGCAACGGCATATTTATCGGGCGTGACTTCACCAAAGGTAAGCACGAAAGCAAAGATGCGATTTTTGTTGTATCTCAAATTTCGTTCAAAATCACCTGGGTGAACGCCGCCGAAAGAAAGCGCCGCCCGATTGGCAAATCCCAGGGCATAGATCAAAGCCGAAACATCTCTACCATACGGAACGAGACGGGTTTCCCAGCCTAACTGCACGCCTTCCTCAGCCAACTGCTCGGCGAACTGTTTGCCATTGGTGCAGCCGCCCATGAAAATGTAAAGATTTTTCTCCTGAAGTTCCCTGGCGATTTTCACTGCAACTTCATTGGTCGGAGCAGCTCCCGTAATAGCAGCGAAACCAGGCGCTGTTCCATCCACGAATTCAATGCCCCGCTCGCGCATGATGACGTCATTGGCTGCACCCAGCCAGAGGCCATCAACGGGATTGGGACCGATCACATATTTACAGGCTTCAATTATTTCGCAGGCAAAAAGCGCAGCCACCCCGGCATCCAGCGCATTGCCTAAGTATGGCAGCCAGACCTTTTCAGAAGGGCGCTGGGGTAATAGTGATTTTGCTCGTTTCAAAATCCGTCGCAGGTCGCCCAACGTCTCGGTTTTTTCGCCTGTGAAGGAATAAATGACAGGTAAATAATAGGCTGTATTCGGGAACCCGACTGAACAGGATTCGCCTTTAATTTTGATTGCTTCGTCAAGCTTCGTTTCCGCACGTGCCACCCATTCCACTGCGCCATCAATGGCACTGCTGCAAATAATTTTAGACATCCAGTTCTCTCCTGTCCTTCATGTCAAACAGTTTCCGCTCCGCTTTTTTGTCGATACCGAGGCGTTTCCGATCTTCGCTCAGTAATTTCATAATCTTATTTACCGCTTCAAGCGGATCTTCATACACATGGAATGATCCGCCAAAAATATCTCTTGTCTCTTCATTTAAAAATTTGATCACGTTTTCTGATCCCTCAATATGAAATGGATGACCCAGAATCACATCGATCCCAGACGCCACAAAATAACAGCCGATGGCAACCGCTTTTTCGCTCATCCATTCGGGAGCCACGCCGACGGCTGGAATCTGCGAGAGATCATCGCCAAGCCCGCCTTCGAGTACGATTTCTGTTCCTGCTTCCAGAATTCGGGAGTTATCGACACAACTGCCCATGTGCAGAACAGGCGGAATTCCAACTGCTTCACAAACCTCTCGTAAGCCCTGACCTGCCATTTCCAGTGCAGCTTCGGGTGTTAAAATTCCCTCTTTGGCAGAGGCGATGGCAGCACAGCCTGTTTTTAGAACCAGAACATTGTTTTTGATCAATTCCCGAGTGAGCGTATTGATGTAAGAATCAAGTTTTGTTTTGGGATTATTGCAGCCAACAATTCCCACAACGCCTTTAATTCGTCCTTGAATAATTGCATCATTTAGAGGTCGAAATGATGCTCGAAATCTCCCACCTAGCATGTATTTGATGGCATCCACGCTGAAGCCAGCCACCATCTGTTTATTTTCTTTGGGAATAACGACTTTATTGGGATCGCGATTTTTAAAGTTATCAATTGCTCTTTTGATCATTGTTTTAGCTGAATCCAATGCTTTTTGTACACCAAAACTCATGTGAGTGGCGCCAATTGTTTTCGCCATATCCGTAGTTGAAACGATTTCGGTATGATAAGCGCTGGCAACTTCGGGCAGACTGGGCATACAGCATTGCACATCGACCAGCATCATCTCCACAGCACCTGTGATCACAGCCAATTCCTGTTGCAAAAAATTGCCTGCGATGGGAATGCCATGCCGCATCAAAATCTCATTAGCCGTACAACAGATTCCCGCCAGGGTTACGCCTTCGGCGCCTGCCTTTTTAGCGTAATCGATAATTCCTGGATCCTGAGAGGCAATTGCTAGCATTTCCGAAAGTTCAGGCTCATGACCATGCACAACAATATTAACTGTTTTTTCGCCAAGCACCCCAAGATTAGCAGCGCTTCGCACTGGCGATGGCGTTCCAAAAAGAATGTCGGACACCATCGTGGCGATGCGAGAACCACCCCAGCCATCTGCCAGGGAAGTTCGAAACGCCTGCATCAAAATATTTCGATAATCATGATCAACTCCCATGTGAGTTCTATGCATGGATTCGACAACCATGCGATCGATTCCCTTGGGATCGACGCCCTGGTTTCGCCAGATATTTTGTTGTTTGACGGGGGAAAGTGTCAGGGTATCCAGATTTTCTTCTTGTTTTGTAAATTCATCCAGAAAAATATCAGCCAGTTCTAAAGCAAGTTCTTCTTTGGTGCGTCCATTCTCCTCTAATTTGTAGAGTCGAGCAGCATAACGCAGTGCCTTTTCATCTTTGATCTGGTAATCGCCACCGTTTCCTTCTGCTGCTTTTTTAAGCAAAAGCACCAAATGGCGACCATGATCCGAATGGGCTGCTGTTCCGCCGACCACTTCTCGAAGGAAATTTCTCGCAACAATAGTATCGGCATCGGCACCACAAACTCCACGAGGTGACTTCTTCGTAATACGGCAGGGACCCATGTGACAGATTCGACAGCAAACACCGTTCTTCCCGAATGCACATTGGTTCTGTTGCAGATCCATTCGTGTAAAACAGGTATCAATACATTCCTGTTCGGCTTTTTTCAAAATTTCGACTGAGGCGGAATCCCAGGCTCGGTCTTGGGGTTTTTTAGGTTGTGTTGGCATGTAAGGCTCCAGAAATTAAATACTAAAAACCGCTGAAGCGGTTGTTTACTTCATTTCGATTTATTGTCTAACACCATAATGAATTATGGTGTTTTTCAAAAATTAATTGTCTTGCATTTAAAACTGAAAATAATTATATTAGATGTATAGATATACATTTCAAACCAATAATTTCAAAATTAATTTTTAGGTGATTCATCATGACCACCAAAGTTTTGGTTAACAAAAATGGGGAGGCTGTTATTCCAGCCCACGTTATAAAATCATTAGGTATTGCGCCAGGGACTGAATTGGAGATCGATATCCGTATGCCATCAATCCAAAAGCGAGTTCCATCTCTTCCTGACATTCCACCCGATAAGACAGTCCAGGATTTTCTGATTGAATTCGAGCAAAAATATGAAATGACTTCAGAAGAGTTTTATCAAAAACTCCAACATGGCGAACTGGACGTAGATCCTGAACTCAATGAATGGGCGATTTATCATTCTATTAAATTAGAATTAGAGGAGAAAGGAAAAGATCCATCAAAAGCTACTTTCGAACCCGTCACTAATGATGAGAGTTATGTATAGTTTTGAAAATAGTTCAGATTATGGTTACTTCCTTTACTCTCTTGAAGATAAATTCCCAGAAATCAGAAATTCACGAATCAATTTTTACTCGATTGAACCAGATTTGTTTTTAGTAAAAGGTGTAATTGAATTCAACTCAGAAATTAAATTGACCTTCCACGAAGTCATAAATTTTTCCAAACAACGAATGGTACGCTACGCTTATGAAGTGTAAAGAAAAAACGAGCTACTCTATTTTTATGATCCACAAGAACACCCAGACGACTCCAATTTAACATCAACTTTTCCACATCACAAACATATCAATCCCAATATAAAAAGGAATCGCCAACCCGCCCCGGGCATGTCATTTACTAAACCGAATTTACTCTTTCTGATTCAAGAAATTATTGACCAGCTTTTATAACCTGACTTTATAGAAAAACTTCCTTGCAATCATTTCGGCAATCCAACTTCATCAAGAAATTTATCCACCAATTCCACAACTCTACATTGTTCTGGAAGAGATAACAGGCTGGTCCCATTTTCTGCCAGTTCAACAATTTGGTCATCATCTGGAATAGCAAACAAAAAATCCGTTTTTGTCTTCATTTTCAATTCCGAAGCATGGGTGGGAAGTTCTCCGCTTCTTAAACGATTGATAATGATTGCCAATTTTTCATATTTCATATCCATCTCTTTCGCTAGTATATATAGCCGATTCACCGTCTCAAGTCCATTTCGTGAGGGATCAGCAACCATAATCATCAGATCGACCTTTTGGACGATTCGGCGTGATAAATTTTCCAGACCCGCTTCATTATCCAGAACGATGTAAGGGTAGTTCGAAGAAATCTCGGAGAGGATGGATTTTAGGACATTGTTGGCGTAACAATAACAGCCAGGACCTTCGGGACGCCCCATAGCAATGAGATCAAAGTCTGTGGCTTCCACCAGACTTTCAGCGATTTTTAATTCCAGTAATTGCTGCTTGGAAATCCCGCTTACCAGACCCTGACTTGCAGTTTCCTTCGCTTCCTCTCTAACACTGCCAATGGTTTTCTTAACTTGAACTCCCAGGGCAGCATCCAGGCATATATTTGGATCGGCATCCACGGCTAACACGGGACTGCATCCCCGAGCGATTAACCGTAATACAATTAGACCTGCGATTGTTGTCTTTCCTGTTCCACCTTTTCCAGTTATCGCAATTAAATAACCCATTTAATTCTCACTCCGAACATTTTCTTCAAGTCTATTTAAAATATTTTCGAAATTACCAAGCAACTCGGAATTTAAATTGTCAAGAACTGAGCGAGCATTCCTGTCCGTTTGCCTGAATTTTTCAGAATAAGGAATAATTCCAAGTAATTCGTAATCGGGAAAAGCATCACGAATAAATTTTTCATCTTCCTGTCCATAAACTTTATTTGCTATTAACTGGATATTTTTCAATCCAATTTCACCAGCCATCCGAATTACTCTATTAGCGCTATCAAGTGAGCGCTGCCCGGGCTCCAGCACAATGACCATCACATCAACACCCCGAGCAGTCGCACGTCCAAGATGTTCCACACCAGCTTCCATGTCCATGATCAGCGCATCGTCCTTGTAAAGCACCAAATCTGTAACCAGGGCACGAATTAGAACATTTGCAGGGCAGGCACAGCCACCTCCTCCCTGTTCCACAGCTCCAAGCACCAAAAGTGCTACTCCATTGTGAATAGTAGCAAACTTGTTAGCGATATCTGATACTTCAGGATTAAGTTTAAATATCTGACCATACTGTTTAACTTTTGCACCAGTCCGTTCTTCAATCAGTGCTACCTGACGGGAAATTGGGATAATTGTCCGCTGTTGGTTCTCGGGAATACCAAGCGCCGCCGCTAAATTTGCGTCTGGATCGGCATCGACAGCCAGAACTTTTCGCCCTTTACGAGCCATCAAAAGTGACAAGGTTGCAGCTAACGTCGTCTTTCCAACACCACCTTTTCCTGATATAGCAATTTTCATAATTGTTCCAAAATTAGTGAAACGGCAGACGTGAGATGTGAAATGTAAAAAATAAAGAATGAATAGTGAAACGGGAGATATTGAAAGTCGAATATGAGACGTTAAACGAAATAATATATTATGAAAGCAATGACATCTTATTAAATAAAATGTGTAATTATTTTTAAATATTCTTTTTTTTATCTTTCACGTCTAATTTCTCATGTCTGCTGTTTAATGTCTCACGTTTCACGTTTTTAAAACTTATACTTCTCCCTCATCGCTTTATAAAGCGCTTCCGTCATCTCAAACACCTTCTCCGCATCTGACGGCTCCATCGAGCCTGTTCCGCAAGATGGTGTAATGATTGCCTGTTCTGCAATCTGCATCTTATCGATTCCTTTGGAAGCCAGGTTGTCCATCATTTTCTCGAAATAGCTTACGAGACTCTCGACAGTTTGCTCTCGGATTGCAGGTGAAGTGGGGACAATGCCCCAGGCAAGCATGCCACCACGATCAAGATGAGTTTTAACTGCTTCAGAGTACATGGCTATCGTCTCTCCAAATCCGAAGGCATCGAAATTCACAATATCCACACCAGCATCGATCAAGATACTCCATTCTGTATTGCCGCAACAATGGATGCCAGCCAGGGCAACATCGGTATGAATCGCCTTGATCATTTCAACCAGATGGGCAACAACATCTTCCCGCTTTACAGAAACATAAGTTGAGCTGCCAAATCCCGAAAGAATCGGCTCATCCACAAAACAAATTACCTTTTCAGCATAAGGCTGAAATTTTTGAATCTGCCAGCGACATTTCATTGCCAGTGCTTTGATCACCACATCTCGAAATTCTTCATTATAGTAAATGGCTCGCTTATTTTCATCGACGATGGTCAGCGCAAAACTACAGGGCCCAGTGGTTTGGACTTTTACAAACGGATATTTTTTGCCAACAGATTGAAGTCGTTTTTCAAAAGCACAAATCCCTCGTGAAAAATCAGGACTGATAGCCATCGCCGAGCAATCACCTGTGCCTTCATCAGCATCCATTGCCAACATATATGCTTCATAAAATTCAGCGAATGCTTCGGAATAGTCACCTGATGTATCAAAATACATGCGGCGTTTTTCCCGATCAATGACGATGCAGGGCAGTCCTTCGGAATATTGAATTTCCATCTGCTCGTTCAAATCAATTTTGGGGAGTTGGGGCCAAAAAGGCGCTTCTGGTACCCGAGAAATAGAAACATCCACAGCTTGCTCAGGATTATCGAACGGCATGCTGCCGATGCCTGTGGTTAAGAATTTGGGTTTAAAGGACATTTTGATTTTTCTCCTTACAAGAATGAAATTAATATATTTAGATTTTGTCAATTATAATGCAGCGATTAGCTTTCAGCATTCAGCTCTTAGCTTTTTACTCCTTTGAATCTCACTGGATCATTTCAATTTCATGCAAATATTGTCAAAAAAGGATAACCTTAGCTAAACATTTTAAAAACTATAAGCTGAAAACTAATAGCTGACTGCTAAGAGCTTAACTTAGACTATCAACTGCTTTTCTAATTGCACGAATGTGCTCAGGCGTTGTGCCACAACAGCCACCGATAATGTTCGCACCAGCTTTAATTATATCAGGAACCATGGCTGCCATTTGCTCAGGCGTTTCAGGGAAAATATCAACGCCATTTACATTTTTGGGCAAGCCTGCGTTGGCATGGACGAGAATCGGACTATTGGGTTCAACTTCTCGCATCTCCTTGACAATATCGATCATCCGTTCAAAACCATTGCCACAGTTAGTTCCGATGATATGTGCACCTGCTTCGATAGCTGTTTTGACAGCATCAGTCGGCGAAACGCCCATCATCGTCCGATACTCGCCTTTTACAGTGCGCTCAAAAGTAAATGTACAAATAACCTCGCATTTGGTATTTTCCCGAGCAGCTCGAACAGCAAGCGATGCTTCATCCAAAGCACTCATCGTTTCAATGCATATTGCATTGGTCCCACCTTTTGCCAGTGCCACTGCCTGTTCTTTGAATCCATCATAAAGCTCATCCTCGGTCACGTCTTCCATCAACAGCATCTTTCCCGTTGGCCCTATGGATGCGATTACCCATTTACTATCGCCAGCAGCTTTACGTGAAATACGTGCCGCAGCTTCATTTAACTCTGCGGCTCGATCAGCTAATCCATAATGTTCCAATTTGAGTCTGGAGCCGCCAAAACTGTTTGTCTCGATCATATCCGCACCAGCATCGATATAGCTTTTGGCGATAGCCAGAACGTCATCGGTACGATCAATGCACCACAGTTCAGGACAATCGCCAGGCTTTAATCCTTTCTTCTGCAAAAACGTTCCCCAGGCACCATCAGAAATGAGGATCTTTCCGCTTTTGACTGTATCAACAATTGAACCGCAACTCATTTTTATGCTCCCTTCGATTATTCGATTGTTTATTTAATCATTCCTTTACAAAGGATTCGACATTCATTACTTACAATTCGATATTCATTATTTTCAGACTTTGAATATTTCTTACCAAAAACACAACAATTCACCCTATAATTATGATTGGTAAATACTTTACAAAATCCCCAAATGCGAACAAAACATGGGATGAATATCGAAAAAATTAATCATAGCGATGTTCAATGTTGGCTCTTGGTGATAGCCCACATAAAGACGCTCATCTCCATCAACAGGCTCTCGATCAGTTTTCATAAAAGCTCTTAAAAATCCGACACTCCAGAGCACCTCAATCAATTTTTGAGGCGAGCTTGCCTCATTCAACCAATCAGCCGCTGTGGGGCAGCATTTCACTCCCTCGACAATTTCTAGCCAACGATCTTCCAGCGCTTCCCGGGTCCATTGAACATTCCCCAATCGGAATGTCTCAAAAACCTCTCGTAATCCCGCATACCGAAAACGGTATTCAGACGCAATATCTTCCAATCGATTCATGGAATAGCTGCGCTCTACTTTTTCAATCGTTTCCTGGCCAATTCGTTCTTCAATATTGTGAGCTTTAAAACATTCATTGATAAAAAAGATCAATTCCCTGGGGCGATAAAGCGTGCGATCCACAATATACTTGAAGGCCGGAATTTCTTTATCCTGAATGGCTTTTTGAAAAATAATTTCCCAGATTGTGTCTGCTTGTGTTGCTCTCACCTCTTTGCCAAGGCTGCGTTCGAGCGAATGTTTGATGCGTTGGGCGATCATGATTTTTAATTCCTCTGGAGTCCAGCGGATGTATTCGATGATATCCCTGATCTTCTGAGCATCATCATAAAGCTCGGGAATATTTTGATAGATTTCTTCTCGAATGGTAACTAAAACGTGTATATTGGGAAATTGGTTGTTGATTTGAATCGCTGCTCGAAATAATCCTGCGATGAACTGACGAGCATCAATGGAAGCATCCCAACCATGATCTAATTCATCGAACAGGATAAGAATTTTGGTATGACGGCTAAGTTCTTGAATGTATGGAATGACTTTAGCTAGAGGTTCCAATTTGTAAAGCTTGTCCAGTTCGTTTGTTTTATCAGCGAATTGAAGACCTTCCAACGAGATATTGGTAACGCTGCCAAATTTTTTGATAAACTTTACCAGCAGATCAATGGGAGTTTTCTCATGCTCCTCAAAATGATCTCGCAGATAGGCATGTATCATTTTGACGGGTTCGGAATGGGCTTTCTGGTTTTTATGCCTGGAATGAAGCAGGCGCATCGCAGTTGTAAGAATAACATATTTCCATGATGCGGTATAGGCGCCCAGCCGTGCCCACTCCGCATCAGACTCGAATAATCTGGAATTTTTAAGTAGATCATAAATGTAGTCGCTGGGCAAAATCTCTTGAACCAGCGTGCCTTCGGCTCGCTCTTTTTGCGCCAGCATCTTGAAAATAGCTGATTTACCACTGCCCCGATTACCAATTAAAATCCTGGTATAGCCTAACGCCACCCGACGGAACAAATCGCTCTCATAAAAATATTGCTCCAAATAATTGTCATGTTCGGCAGCCAGCCCCCCTAAATTGATATCTCTGATGTATTGGTGTTTGACATACATGGTTATTTGCCTTTGAATCTGAAAGGAAGATTTAATAATTCTGAAATTAAATATAAGCTTCTTACTTTTTAATATCAAGCAAAAAAATAAATACTAACGAATTAAAAAATACTGATAACAATTTTTCTTCTTGCCTTAATCTATCAAAATTATTATAATAAATGAAAATTTCATACGAAGATATGGTTATGCTATAAGAAAAACAGATAAATTTTTATACTAGTATGATTCGCAAGAGATTCCAAATGATTCTGCCTTGCAGACCACTCACCATCATCATAAACACATTGAGCCGAATATAAAACACGATCGTATTGCTGGTAGAGATGTGAGTTTTGAACATCCAAATCTTCCTTTCATAATCAATAAAATTATCGATACTTTTCTTAGATAATTGTTCGAAAAAATTATAAACTGCGTCACACTGTTATTTTAAATTTACCCAAGCAGAAGTAAATTTTTCAGATTATTATAGAACATTTTATAGTTAAAAATAGTCTAATAGTAAAACAATTAAAAGGACAAATCATGAAAAATTTTCGGATAAATTTACAAAAATTATCCTATGTCCTTATGTTTAGCTTCTTCCTATCCTGTGTCAATAAGTACGATAGAATTCTAACCTATAAAGTTGAAAAAAAGGATTTCATTAATAAAATAAAGACGCAAGGCGTAATTGAAGCGAAGCGATTCGTCGTTGTACCCTGTCCTCAAATTTGGCCTCAACCAAAAATCAACACGCTTGTACCAGAAGGCTCTTTTATCAAAAAAGGTGATATCGTCTGTTTAATGGATGCTGCACAGGTGGAGCTTGATTATAAAAATGCCCTCAATGAATTAGAATCGGTTCAAGCAGAATATATCAAAACTGAAGCTGATATTAAGCTTCAACGAATGCTGCTCGAATCCCAGGTAAAATCAGTTGAAGCTTCGGTCGAAATTTCTAAATTACAAGCAAAAAAATTAGAATTTGTTTCGCCAATAAAACGGCAAATCACTGAATTGCAAATCCAACGATCAGAACTGGAAATGGCAAAAATAAATAAGAAGTTAGCTTCTTTAAAAATTATTCAACAATCTGAGCTTAACCGAATGAAAATGAAAATCAAACAAGCTGAAAATAAAGTAAATCGTGCTACGATGTTTTTAGATGAGCTCACTATAAAATCACCTGTTGATGGAATGGTTGTATATGCGCAGAATCTCTTAACGGGACAAAAAGTGAAAGAGGGAGATGCCCTCTTCGGCGGAATGCCAATTGTGCAGATTCCAGCAGCGGAAGGTATGGAAGTGAAATTGAAAGTTAACGAGACACAAGTTAAGCGAATTCAATCCGGACAGCAGGTTAAGATCAGTATTGATGCGCTACCAAAAATAAAATTGACAGGTAAAGTCACAAAAGTTGCTTCAATGGGAAAACCAATAAAAAAGGATTCTAAAATAAAGGCGTTCGATGTCAGTGTTGAATTAGATAGTACCAATTCGGATTTTCAAATCGGTTTGACTACAACCTGTGAAATTTACACGCAAACGTTTGTCGATACTTTTGCTATTCCTCTGGATTGCGTGTTTGAAAAAGATAGTCTAAATATCGTCTACGTACGAAATGGTTCAAAATTTAAAACTCGAGCCGTAACCCTTGAAAATCGTGGCGATAATTTTGTGGTCATTAAAGAAGGATTAATCGGTGGCGAAGCACTAGCGTTGACTGAACCTTCACAAAGCTTGATCCAAGCTTTAGATGTTGAGAAATAGAAAATTAATCATTAATGACTCTGTTGATTTAGCATCATTTAATAGCAATACACCACAACATATTGGATAGCAGCAGTCCCTGACTGCTGCATATTGTGCTCAACGAGAAAAAAATAGCACTAAATCAACAAGATCATTAATTAGCACTTCTACAAAAATAAAGGGGCTGTTGATAATGTCTACTCAGAATTTAAAAACTATTTTCTTTATATGTCTTTTAATACTTGTTAGCTGCCAATCAAACATCATGGAAAAACTCCAGGTTTTTGAATTAAAGCAGGGAGAATTTCTGATCGATGTTGTTGAAACAGGTGAATTAAAAGCGACTCGCTCGATAGGGATTTCTGCTCCTGCAATTAGCTGGCGATTCGGTGAATTAAAAATTACCAAATTAATTGACGATGGTAGTGTCGTACAGCAAGGTGATACATTAGTTTTATTTGATCAGGCTGAAGTACAAAAGGCGATTATTGATGCTAAGGCTGAATTAGATATTGCCAATGCTGAATTAGAAAAAATGAAGGCAAATCAACAATCAAAAATTGAGGATTTAGAAGCTGATTTAAAAATGACCGAGATTTCATATCAAATTTCAAAACTTGAGCTCGAACAAGCGACTTATGAAGCTGAGATTCGGAAAAAAGAAATTCAACTCCAGCTAAATCAGGCAGAAATCTCCTTGAACAAAGCCCGTGATGAAATTGAAAATCAGAAAAAAATTCATTTAGAAGAGCTTCGTCAAAAAGAATTAAACATCAAACAGTTAGAAGATAATCTCAATGATGCTTATGATACCTTACAAAAATTGACTGTCACCGCAGAAACTCCTGGCATTGTAATTATTGAGGAGAATTGGATGAGTCGAAACAAGTGGCAGGTCGGAGATCAACCTTATCCAGGCTGGCCAATGATCAGTTTACCTGATTTGAGTGAAATTAAAGCGGCGACAGACATCAATGAAGTCGATATTTCAAAAGTAAAACTCGATCAATCCGTTAAAATGAAGTTGGACGCATCTCCTGATACGACTTTCACTGGAAAAGTTATCAGCATCGCAAATCTCGCCAAAGAAAAAAGCAAAGAGTCCAAAGTTAAAGTATTTCCTGTTGAAATTCTAATCGATGGCTATGATAAACTGTTGATGCCAGGAATGACGGTAAGCTGTCACATCATTGTTGATAAAATTGATAGTGTGCTTTTTGTACCGATTGAAGGATTGCTCAAAAAAGAAGGTAAAAACATTGTTTACCTGGTAAAGGGTAACTCTTTTGAACATAAAGAAGTTAAACTCGGCGCTTATAACAATGATTATGTGGTGATTGAAGAAGGATTGAAAGAGGGGGATCGAATTGCTCTCGGCGATCCAACGAAGTACAAAGAAGAAACCAAGGAAAAAAAGGAAGAGTAGAGTGTGGGCCTTGGGCGTAGAGCGTGGAGCGTAACAAAATAATATTTGAAGTAAGTTTTAATATAAAAAAATAAAAGGGAAATCATGTTTATGAAGAAGGTTTGGGGTTTTGTTTGGATATTTATAATTATTTTATCCTGTCAGTCTCAACAAAGCTCTCAATTTCGAAAAATAAAGCAGGGTAAATTTGAGGTCACCATAACCGAGACGGGCGAACTTCAGGCAGTAAATTCTAGAGTGATTGTTATGCCAAATTTGGGCTGGAAATACGGTCGACCTAAAATTGCCAGCCTTATTGAAGAAGGTTCAGTGGTAAAAGAAGGTGATTTCATCATTGAAATCGATAAGTCTGGAATACTTAAATTTTTAAAACAAAAAGAAAACGAATTAGAAATCGCAAAAGCTGATTTAAAAAAATTGATGGTAACTCATGAAAATCAAATTCGACAAATAAACAGCCAGTTAACCACATGCGAAGCCTCTTACAATATGGAGAAAATACAGGCACAAAAAATAAAGTTTGAATCTGAGACCAAGCAAAAAGTGAGTAAGCTAAGATTAGAAAAAGTGGAAACTTCTCTTGAAAAAATTAAACAACAAATCCATTCGACTAAGATAATTCAAAAAAATGAACTTAAGATTCAGAAATTAAAAATATTTAAATTAGAGAACGAAATTAGAAATGCAAAGAGAGCTTTGATTAGAGCAACAATAACAGCCCCGAGCAATGGACTAATCGAATATAAAAAAAATCGCCGAACCAATCAGAAGGTTAGAGTTGGTGACCAACTCTGGCCTGGCGCCCCTCTTGTTGGTATCCCTGATTTGAGCAGAATGAAAGTTTTGACCAAAGTTAACGAATTAGACATCAAAAAAATTCATATCAATCAAAAAGCCATGGTACGTCTCGATGCCTTTCCAGAAATACCTTTCAAAGGTGAAATTATCGAAGTGGCAAAGCTATGTCATAATAAAGAAAATGATCCTTTAATAAAACTCTTTGATATCGAAATTTTATTAGAAAAATCAGATCCCATTTTAAAGCCTGGCATGACGGTTAGTTGTGAGATTTTCACCTCACAATTGGATGACGTGTTATTTTTGGACAGTGAATGCATTTTTAAGGAGAATTCAAAATATTTTGTGTATCTGAAAGATAAATCTAATTTAGAAAAGCGTGAAGTTCAAATTGGACCTCGAAATAATGAATTTACAGTTATTTACGGGGATATTAAAACGGAACAAAAGGTGCTTGCTCAAAAATTATAAACGGTTACAGTAAGATGGCAGACGTGAAAAACCAGATGCCTCACATTCTTTCAAATAACTTATGTTCTTCGTACTAAGTAGTAATAAAATAAGGCTGGGGAATGACCAAATGCACTTTGAAGAAAATATTAATGTGGCTTTCGATGGATTATTGTTGCATAAAGCAAGATCATTTTTAACCATGTTAGGAATTATATTCGGTGTGGCAGCCGTTATCGCCATGTTATCCATTGGAGAAGGTGCGAAAAGGGAGGCAATCGAAAAATTTAAAGACCTCGGTGTAAATAATATTATCGTTAGAGAGAGAGATTTGAGCGATCAGGAATTACAAGAGGTGCGGGCGAAATTTTCACAGGGTCTTTCGATTGCTGATGCCGAAGCCATAAAACAGATCGTCCCCTCGGTCGTCAATGTAGCCCCACAGGCTGAGAAGGAAATCGAAGCGAAGTATGCGGATAAATCTGGCAAAGCCACTTTGATTGGGATTACTCCAGATTTTAAAAATATTCTTAATTATTCTACCGAAAAGGGAGATTTTATAAACAATGATCATTATAATCGTCATTTGAAGGTTTGCGTATTGGGGGCAGAACTCGCAAAAACGCTGTTTCTGATTGAAAATCCCATTAATAAATTGGTTAAACTTGAAGATCAATGGTTTGAGGTTCTGGGTGTGATGGAAAATAAAGCCCTGTTTACTGAAACAATTGGTGAATTAGCGTCACGAGACCTTAACAATGACATCTACATTCCCCTTTCTACCTTTCTCAAACGATTTTCAAGAAAAAATGAATTAGAAAGTGAAATCAAACAAATTACAGTTCAAACAGATGATTCAAAAAAAATTATGGAAATTGCCAGTATCATTAAGCGTATCCTTAACAGACGCCACTACAATAATGACGATTTTAGTACTATTATCCCCTTCGAATTATTAAAACAGGAAGAAAAGGAGCGACGAATTTATAATATTTTATTGGGTTCCATTGCTGCCATTTCATTATTGGTTGGTGGGATTGGCATCATGAATATCATGCTTGCCACAGTTTCAGAACGAACCAGGGAGATTGGAACCCGACGAGCGATTGGAGCCAGAAGAAGAGAGATTTTAGAACAATTTATGATCGAGGCGGTTACCTTAAGCGTGATAGGTGGTCTTATCGGTGTGTTGTTAGGCGTTGCCATGTCCCTTTCCATAAACTGGATAACTAATTTTAAAACCGTCATTACTTTTTTTTCTATTTTTATTGCATTTTCCATTTCGGCAATGGTGGGAATCATTTTTGGTCTTTTGCCTGCCAGAAAAGCTGCAAACTTAAATCCCATCGAAGCCCTGCGTTACGAATAAAATCAAATTCAATCACTTGATGAAGGAGCTAAAAATAAATGAAAATTTATCAACTCTTAGTCATATTTTTTGTTTTGATTTTTAATATATCCGTTCTGTTCGCTCAAAATAACACGCCCATTACACTCACACTCGATGACGCTATCGAGATTGCTTTAGAAAAAAGCTATAATATGAAACTTCTTAAGTTGAGCGTTCTGAGGACACAGGAAGATTTAATTGCCGCTAAAGGAAGATTTCGAACTCGAGCGTTGATGGATTTTGATGTACCTAATTTTACAGAACGACTCACTGGTATTCAACAAGGGTATGGATTTACAATTTATAACACAATGGGTGCATATCGCTACCAGGGAAACTTGAATATTATTCAGCCTTTGCCTACCAATGGTGAGCTTCGCATCAGCTCTTCGCTATATCACCTGAAAGAATCCTTTCTAACACTGGCAGATACCGATACCACGACACGGAGATTTTCGACCTCCATAAGTCTAAATTTTACTCAACCGCTTTTTACGATCAATAATTTGAAATATGGTCTAAAACGAGCACAACTAAATTATGATCGAGCAACCAGGCTATTTTCGAGACGAGAACTCGATATTATTTATGAAGTGACAGGAGAATTTTATAGTTTATATCGGGCGACTCGTCAGAAAGAGATTGCTCAAGATCAAGCAAACCAAACGCAACAAACCTACGAATTAGCCCAGAAGAAATATAATGCAGGTTTGATACCTGAAGTCGAAGCGCTGCAAATGGAAGTCGATTTAGCCGATAGTAAAAATAACCTGTTCATGGCTGAAACACAATTAAAGCAACAAGCTGACTATTTTAAACAATTAATCGGATTAAGCCTGGATGAGAATATTCAAGTTCGAACTGATTTTGATTATCAAACCTTTACGATTGATTCCATTAAAGCAATTGAACAAGGATTGAAAAATAGATCAGAAATCCGAGAGCGTGAAATCGAACTGGAATTGAAGAAAATGTCAGTAAAAGAAGTTGACAGTAGATGGCAGATTCGAGGTGATTTATCAGCTTTTTATGATCTTTCGGGAATAAGCGCAATAGACCTGATAGAAGATGATTTTAGAAGCTTATTCAATTCAAGCATCTCTGATTTAAAGAATCGTCCTCGTAACAAAGGTATTGTATTCAAGTTGACAGTCCCCTTGTGGGATTGGGGTGTAAATAAAGCTGAAGTCGCCGCAGCCAAAGTAAATGTAGAAACGGCTGAATATGATTTAGCTGAATTGAAAAAGACGATTTTCAGAGAAATACGCTCTGCAATTGATGGGGTGAAGCAGGCAGAAAATCGATTAGAAGTGCTGAAAAAAAGTGAGCAAGTTGCCCAAAAAAGCTACCAGATCAGTCTCCATCGATTTGAAAATGGTGACATTACCAGTCAGGAATTAGCATTAGAACAGCAACGGTTGACGAATGCCAAATTAGCCTATCTGGACGCATTTATTGCTTATCAATTGGCAGTAGCAGATTTGAAGCGGAAGACGATGTATGATTTTAAGGAGGGAACGAGTTTGGTGAGATAAAATACATAGCTTGAATGGGAAATTATAATTCAATTTTTTATTCTTGAAAGCTAGCGCATAAATTAGACCCGCTTCGACTCACCGAATCTCCTTCGATGAATTCGGATCAAATGAGATTTATAGATATAGTTAGTGTCCTACCTTATGCTAATCCCGATACAATTTATATTAATAATATCTTCTCCTGTCTCTAATTATATGGGCAGGTCAACAATATCATGTGACCTGCCCATACGGTGAGGTCTTACTGTAGAACTGTTACTGGCACTTTATACTAATGTTATCGATATACGCAGTCAATTTACCGTTGGCGTTGATTGTTACATGCCATGTTTCGTGCACAAGGTAGTTGTTACCTGGTCCCTGTCCGATCATCCTAAAATTGTTCACGTAAGTAAACTCATATGGAAGCCCTTTACCACTAATGTTCATGGTTTCCTGAGTCACACCTGTACCTTGATATTTGTCACCGCTCGTTAGCCCCGTTCCCTTCAAGTCTTTAGGTTGGAAATGAATCTTTGAATGCCAACCGCCATTATTGTCTATTGTAATATGTTCCAATATATGAAGACGGCCAGTGAGATAGATATACTCCCCGTTTCCATCTAGTGCGCAGGGCACCCAGACGTATCTAGAGTATGGTATCTCGTAATTATTGGTAATTGTAATAGCCCCCCCAAGACCAATTGTAGCAATAAATCCCAAAATTACGAGAAACGCCGCTAAAAAAGATAGTTTCTTCATGATATTTCCTCCTTAATTTGTGCACTTAGTTTAATATATTTAAGTACTTGATTTGAAAAATCATAATACAATCATAGGACACCACCTCCTTGAATAGATTGGTGATCCCAATTTTATTACTTGAAAAAAATGAGATTAATTATATTTTTTAGTAAGTGAATTAATAAAAAAATTTTATAAGTCTCGGAACATGACTCAGGCGTAGATTCTTAAAAAATTTGAGATGGGTTCTAAATGTCGGCTAATAGTAGTTACACAAATCTTAAGATCGAACTCAATTGCAAAATCATTCAGTTCAGTGAGGTAAAAGTAGGATTCGCTTTTGGTTTGGAAAGTAACTATCGTACTGAAGGTTGATTCATAATCTGCAAAATCAAAACAAGCATCTATACAGTAACTATTTTTAAACGATCAAATTATCAATATATATTTAAGAACGTTAATTTAGTAATTTATTGTCAGTTGGAATTTATGACTTATAAGTCAACAAATTTGTGATCTGGATCACAAATGACAAATTAAGCTAAAGACATAAATAGGAGTTAAGGGAATTTTTAGTTTGCTTTTTTGAAATGAATTTATTATAACATTATGCAGTTTTCTCTTTAAATAGTTTTGATATTAATCACTAAATTTATTAGAGAAATCGTATTTTATCGTTTGTTACAAGTGTGAAATTTACCTTTGGAATTTATGAAATAAAATTAGATAGAGAACATCAATATGAAATTCACAATATTTAATTTTTTCCCCACTGATATTAAAATCCCAATAATAAAATCATTTATCTGAGATAATCAATAGATCAAAAATGCAGTTTTGTACTGAAAATTATTATCAATAAAAATATGAAAACCTTGGGATTTAAAAATCTGGGAGCAAATTAAGGATGTTGTTGAAAAAATACCCTTGCGAAGGTTTTTGTTTAATCAAGTTTCTATATGTTGATGAAAATTAATAGTAAACTACAATATATAGTATTCAACGAAACCTTCGCAAGGGTAAATTGTACTAAATCAACAGAATCATTAATCAGAACCTCAAATTAAAAACCGTCTCCACTCCTTTCTTCGACTGAACTGTAATCGTTCCCCGATGCAATCGCATGATCTGTTTCGATAAACTGAGTCCAATGCCAGAGCCCTGTTCCTTCGTTGTGAAAAATGGGATAAAAATTTTTTCCAATACATCTTCTTCAATTCCAATGCCATTATCAATCACCTGGATGATGACCCTGCCTCTTTCGTCCATTTTCGATAGTAGTTTAATCCTTCCATCATGTCTATTCTTGACAGCATCTATTGCATTAAGGATAAGATTAATCAAAACCTGCTCAACCATTTCGGCATCGGCTGTCAATTCCAGCGATTCAGGATCAACAGTAGTCTCAAAATTAACACCATTATCCCCGATTTGCGTTTTCATCAGTTGTTTGACTCGGTCAAAAAGCGATGAAACTGGGAAAATCTGAAAATTGGGTCGAGGAATGCGAGTCAATTTCCGATAGGATTCAACGAAATGGAGCAAGCCCTGGCTGCGTTTTTGAATCGTCTGCACAGCGCCTCTTACATCGTCAATTGTATCTTCACAAATTTGTTTTGGACCCTCTTTTTCATCTGAGGAATCAGTCAGCATTTGATTCACAGTAGATGCCAAAGAAGAAATTGGTGTTACTGAGTTCATGATTTCATGGGTGAGAACACGGATTAAATTCTGCCAGGCCTCCATCTCTTTTTCTTCTAATTCACTCTGAATATTCTGGAGGGAAACCAAAGTATATTTATTTTCACGAAGAATAAATTCGGTTGAATAGATCGCCAATTGGAGAAATTCATTATTATCCTGGATTTTGACCAGTCCTTTTTCTCCGGGCTTCATCTTGAGCAACGTATCGACCAACTGCCTACTGAACTTCCTTAATTCATTGACATTTTTCAATCGAACAACCTTTAATAACCGTTTGGCAGAATTATTAATCAGTTGCACGTCGCCATTCGGCTGAAAAGAAATTAGTCCAATACCAACATGCTGCACAACGGTATGCAAATAGCGAAAGTGCTCCTCTTTTTCTGCCCTGGTCTCCTGGAATTTTGCCAGGACTGCATTGAAAGCTGATTTTAACTCATTGAATGAAGTACCGAATCCAGCGCCAATAAATGTCTGTGAAAAATCTTCATATTTGATAGCATCCAAAAAGCGGGTCAAGTCTCGGTTGGTTCGTTCGATATAGTGAATAAGCGAGTAAATCTCATAGATGATGATGACGCCAGTGATGAAGCTCATAGCATAGAGTGAAGTGCGTGTAATTAAATAGAAAAAGACATAAAAGGTGGCGCCCAAAAAAATGACTCGGAGAATACAGATCAGCCTAAAATTTTTATATACCATACTTTTCCATTCTTCGATAAAGAGAGGTTCGAGTCAAACCCAATTCTTTGGCAGCTTTGCTCAGGTTACCACCATATTTTTGAATCGCTTTTCGGATTAACATTTTCTCAGCTTCTTCGAGATTATAATTTTCAAAAATAATTCCCTGCTCTTTAATCTCCCTGTCTGGGAGAAAGATATCGGTCGGATTGAGCACTGTCGAATCCGTCATAATTACGGCTCTTTCGATGGCATGTTGCAACTCCCTTACATTGCCTGGCCAGTGATATTTTTGGAGCTTCTTTATGGTCGCACTATTGACTCGTTTTGACGGCACTCGATATTTCTTACAGTAAATTTGCATAAAATGATCGACTAATAATGGCATATCCTCCTGTCGTTCTCGAAGCGGTGGGAGAGGAATCTCAACGGTATTAATTCGATAAAGCAAATCCTGTCTGAATTCTTTCTTTTCTACCATTTGATAAATTGGTCGGTTTGTCGCACAAATTAACCGAATATCGATAGGGCGGGTTTTATTGGAACCTAATCGAGTTACTTCTCGATTCTGAAGAACGGTCAATAATTTTGCTTGCAGCGGTAATGGTAAATTCCCGATTTCATCAAGAAAAAGTGATCCGCCAGAAGCAATCTCGAATCTGCCAGCCCGATCTTCTTTAGCATCCGTGAACGCACCTTTAACATGACCGAATAGTTCACTTTCAAAAAGTGTATCGGTTATTGCTCCCATATCAACCGTGATGAATACCTCATTCGCCCGAAGGGATTGACGATGGAGTTCTCTGGCAACTAATTCCTTTCCCGTACCATTTTCACCCAGGATTAAAACGTTTGCTTCAGTTTTGGCAACTTTTTCAATTGTTGAAAAAACTGTCAGCATGGCAAGGCTGACGCCAATAAAATCTTTAAACGGTTGATCCAAATCGGCGCTAAGCTGAATCTGTCGGCTACGGAGATTGTCCACTTCGGTTCGGGATTGCCTTAAATTTATCGCCGCCGAAATCGTTGCCAATAATTTTTCATTTTGCCAGGGTTTGAGAATAAATTCAGTGGCACCTGCTTTGATGGCTTTGACTGCCATTTCAACATCGCCGTAAGCCGTAATTAAAATTACCACTGCAGAAGGGTCAATCTCAAGGATTTTATTGAGCCAGAAGAAGCCTTCTTTGCCGCTGGTCATATCTCTGGCGAAATTCATGTCCAGTAAAACGACATCATAATTCTCATTTTGTAGCAATGTTGGAATACTATCTGGCGTTTTTTCAGAATGCACCAATTCAAAATGTTGTTTGAGGAACAAACGGGCTGCTAATAAAATGTCTTCGTCATCATCGACAACGAGTATTTTGCCGTGTTTGTCAGGCATGGGATTTATCCTTTGTAAATATCTCCTCGGGTGTCTACCTTTTGCATATAGATTAGCAAACGATCTTCAATTATTTTATAGAGAAAGCGATACTTTCCAATACGAAGACGATAAAAATCGGGCCTTCCTTCAAGCTTTTTGATATCCAGATCAGATGGATAAAGGTCTTCTTCAAGTTTTAAGAATATATTGATTATTCTTATTTTCTCCTTTGGTGTTCTCTATCAATGAATTAAATAACCTGCTTCCGAAACTCAATTTCATACATTTGATGGTTTTCCTTCCAGCCATCTATCTTTTACATCGTTAAAGTTAATTGTTTCCCCTCTTTCTAACTCTTTCATTGCCTCGTCATGTTCTCGAAGTTCTTCTTCAGTTAAATAATCAGGTTAACATTCTTCAATAACTTCGATCTGTTCAAATTTGCGGTAATTTTCAATGAATTTTTGAAATTCTTCTTTTGGAATAATGACTTTATTGTCGATCGTTCTCGTGTGTAATACTATAATTTTTGGATCACCTCTGAATCTTATTTGATAATCATTTTTTTATAATTGCAACGTTGTAAACTAAACAATTAATTTGTAAAAATCAAGCATAAAAAATTGTTTGCATTTAAAGTAGACAAGATTTATATTTAGATAAGTTTAATTCACCAATTTTATTGTTATTTGCTCAGCGGATAAATGAAACCAACTGATGGGCGATCAGGCTTTATCTGTTGGCTTCATTCATCCGTTGGGCGTCATTTTTGGATTAATAAAAATAGAATCCTTACCGATTAATTTCAATAATTCCAACTTGAACTTATGAATGCTGAAAACACAAAATCCTTAGAATTAGCTCAACAAATCATCAATCTCGATGCCAAATGGCTGCAACCATTCGTTGTCGAAGATCCATTCAATAATGACATAAGATTACAGGGCTTTTTGTCTCAAAAGCCAGATCACCGTTACGGTGCTTTAGTCATCACCCATGTTGGTGGAAAAGAATCGCCACAATTGATTCTTGCGACACCCAAATTGCATTATCCATTCGGGAAAGATGGGAAATTTCATTTTCCACCGATTAAGAAAATTCATATCTACGAAAAACTTGACGGCACAAATGTACTCGCCTATCGTTATCAGGATGCCGAGGGGAATTGGTTCCTGACGTACAAGCTTCGGCTCTATCCAGTTCTGCGTAATAGCCGCTGGGGGCCATTTCTGGATATGTGGAAAGAACTGGTACAAAAATATCCACTTATTCCACAATTGGCGTCGGAAAATGAATGCAATATCAGTTTTGAGATGTACGGTATGCTAAACACCCACCTCATGCTCTACGATGTTGAGCTGGAAGTAGCGGTATTGTTCGGTATTCGAAAAGATGCAAGTATCGTGCCTTTGTTTCATCTCAATCCTTTCAATGTCCCGGGCGCACCGTTCATTGACGAAATTTCTGCAAAAAATGATCCCGTCAAAAAATACGCTGAAATCCGAGAAAGGATGGAAAAACAGATTCGTCAAACTGATGATGAAAAATTAGCTGGTATGGAAGGAACCGTCTGGTATGTCGAAGAACCCAATGGCATCGTAACGATGTGGAAGTGCAAACCCGAATCGGTTGAAGAGATCCATTGGGCGACGGGTATCAATAACAAAGCAGTGCTGGCGACATGTTGGAATTACCTGGAAACTAGCGACTTTTTAAACTATGAAAATCTTTTGCCCTTGCTGCTTGAAGAATATGAGCTGAGAGATATTGAAAATTTTAAAAAATATATCGACAATTGTATCGTCCAGGTCAATCAAGAAGTTGATTTTCGGGAACGAGTCTTGAATGAATACGATAAGTTGGGCATTTCCATTCATAGCGATAAAAGTAGTGTGATGCGGGCGATGTCCCAACTTTTTAATCGAAGCGAAATGCAGAAAGTTTATACGACGATTGTTAGAAATCGATAGTTTTTAAGTGGCGTCAGCGAGTATTGACTGGTTAAAAGAGTAAGTGTGTGGTAAAAGTGAATAGTGAATCGTTAAAAATGAAAAGGGAATATTGGAATAGTGTAATACTTAAATTGTGCGAAACTCATTAGTCTGGTTCCCACTTTTCCATTTTTCCAGAATTCCATCATTCCATGTTAGTGGTCATATTTTAAAGAAAATCAATCATTTCCCAAATTATATATCCCCAATCCCGCGTCACAAATTTTTTAAATTTTTTACGTGACTTTTTGAAAATGATATGATATATTAGTATAAGTCTGAGATAAAACAAATCGGCAATAACTACGACTGGTTCGGATAAAAAAAGCCCATTACAGAATCGCCTAATATGGTTTAATTTCAACGACTACTGCTAGAAATTCCCATTTAAATCCTCTGCTGATAACTGCCGAGTGCTGAAAACTGACTGCTAAATGCCGATTATTAACCGAACACTGCTCCTTTGCTCAATTTTTAACATACGCTTCTTACGCTTAATATCTACGGAAGTTTGGT
>JABAOC010012675.1_pt5 | contig 50653 bp, 60 predicted proteins | sample 7062161 | NCBI WGS metagenome assembly JABAOC01 (sample SAMN14538625, study PRJNA623070) | marine sediment metagenome | biome: marine biome [ENVO:00000428]; feature: marine pelagic biome [ENVO:01000023]; material: deep marine sediment [ENVO:00002113] | place: India: Gulf of Khambhat ... | reverse complement strand
CTAAATGTTGGGAGAGCCAAATTCACATACCTCCTTTGTCCATGTGCACATCCAAAAAACTGAATAAAGAAAAAACTCTCACTCTTCGTTGATCATCTTGAACAAGAAAACAGTCCTAGGCCTTTCAAGTTTTCAATTTATGGCAATGGCACGACGTGGCCTGTTTTACACTTTCTTATCCATTTACTTGAGAGTTAGTCTCGGACTATCCGTCACAGAGACTACGTTACTTGCAAGCCTTACGATGATAGCTAATAGCGTCTCACAAACATTGCTTTGGGGAAAGATTTCCGACAGGTACCAGGCGCGCACAAGCTTGATAGTTGTTGGAGAAACAATCGCAGCGTTTGGTTATGTCGTAATATACTTCTTCCATATTCATCTACTAAACACAAATAGTGCATCTGCTGCGGCGTATAGTATTATTGGAGGGCTTTCACTTCTCGAATTTTTCTGGTCTATGAGCAATCTCGGATGGAGTGCCCTCATCTCAGACCTCACAACTTCTCAAGAAAGAGGACGGACAATGAGTCTCATCTCGAGTATTGGGGGCGTCGGTCGCATAGTAGGGATATCAGTTTCAGGCCTGCTGTATGATTGGGGTGGTGAAGGTGGGGGGTTCGCAAATGGTATGCTGTTTTTCTTCGCATCAGGAATCATGCTTGCCAGCGCAGTTGTTGTTTGGTTCAGTGTTCACAATTCAGAACACATGACTCAAGACAGGCAGGACGCTAGGTCGATCCCGACTCAGAGCGAAGAGTTGTCAAGACGCGTGAACTCCAAGAATTTCTATTGGTTTCTCACTGTGATGTTTATCGTAGGCCTCGGCACATATTCCATACTACAAATTCTGATATTCTACGTTGCCCAAAGTTCCCCTATTGGAGCTTCATCTTTTGACATAACGATGATTCGGAATTCAGCTTCTATTGCAACAATTGTCGCAAGTTTGGTCGTGGGACCGCTGGCAAACAAGATCGGTCGAAAGAACACCCTTGGTCTGGGTATCGCACTAACTGCAATTACGCCGATTCTCTACACACTGGCAAACAACGTTGCGGAAATGATGATGATCAACAGCTTGAGTGGAGTTTCAATGGCGATTTTGAATGTTGTCGGATACCTTTTTGCATCTGATTTAATTCCTCCGGAACGAAGAGGAAGACTGTTTGGGAAATACAACGCAGTAACATACATTTCGTTTGGAGTCGCAGGCACCTTCATTGGTGGCCCGATCGCCGATTATCTGATCAACACAGGGCTATCGAAAGCGGCGTCTTATGTAGCTACTTTTCGAGTTGCATCGGTAATCTGTTTTGGAGGTTTAGCTCTTTACGCGCTGAGAGTCAAGTCTACCCCTTCAACCGGAGCCAGTGATCCAGAAGAGTGACGGACTCAATCAAATTTCCCTTGGGAGTTCAACTCTGAGGCTGTTATTGAGAAGAAGAGACGCGTTTTTCCCATCGTTTGAACATCCAGTGCTTTAACTTTAGCGACAATCGGAAGGTCATGTACAATCTTTCCCAATACAAAACAGTGATGCGGAGCCAGATCTCTTGCCATTGATTTCACAGTTTCTCCATCTACCTTGGACGCTCGAGAAACGGCTTCCAAATCGCGTTCATTGGTGAAGTTGAAGAGGAAAAGGTTGTCAGCTTGCCTATAGATGTTTTCTCGAATGGTTTCCGGCTGATTGGTCACAAAAGTCGTGAACACACCATAGTGACGCATACGAGTCACTATGTCATCCCAGTAAGTTTCTCTGAGATAGAGGTGCGCTTCTTCTGCAAAGAGGAAAGCTGCCCGGAGTTGCCAGGTTGATAATAGCTCTACGAGCGTTCCGAGAACGTACTCCACCAAAACATGTCTGTCCACGATCGACGTATCACGCAGATTGACAACCACAGCTCCTCCGACCCTCGACATGCGCAATGAACTCTCAAAGGACGCTGCTTTCTCAGCTTCATCTGTAAACAAACCTGAATTCACCAGAGTGTAATATCGCGAAAAGAGCGCATCCCGAACGTGCTGGTTGCATTTCCAATTCTTTATTGCGTCACCCAACCCATCCATCGTTAGAATATCCCTTTGCTCAAGGAAACGCCACATACGTCCAAACTCTCTAGCTGACGTCCCAGGCAAATGAAGAGCGTTCACCAAGATGCTAAGCATCACACGAATTCCCAACTGTTTCAGCGTCAGTCGGAAATTCTGCTTCGGCGTCAAAATATGGATTTTCTCGTGGAAGTCATTAGGTCTTCCTTCAACGTTTTTGCCAAGACCTGTGTATTCTCCGTTGATATCAAGAATCACAACTGGAGCGCCATGGGCTACGAGACTCAGGGCGAGCAATTTTGATACGTGGGACTTTCCAGTGCCCTTCTTGCCAGTTATGATATTTAATCCTCCATCCAAAGCTCGTACATCCACTTGAAACAAGTCTCTTTCCTCTGTTTCACCCAGGTCTATCAGGAATTCGTTTCCACTTCGCACTGAAGTGAACAACTTTTCAATCGGGATTTTCTTGATCCTCGCGCGAGACCGAGAAGGAAGCCAAGAACTTGTGAAGACAAGTTCACCATTATTCGATGTGGCGCGGATTTTGCAAATCAGCAAACGTGCATCCTGAATGTATGCAATGTGAGTTGCCACTTCAAATGGATCCACATCCTCTCCTTGTAAAGAAGAATCTCCGTTGTAGTTTCGAAGCAATTCTTCCAAGATCCCTGGGATGTTGGCATATTGAATATCCACAACTTGAACGATCAGGCTCTTTCCTGTCTTGCAGTCTTCCACAGAAAGATAGTCTCCCTTTCTGACTTCCTCATTTGGAAAGCTTATGATTTGCACCGTTTGTCCTTCCTTTCTGTAGAGTCTCAATTCAACTAACCTTCCAATCCTTTGCCGAAAGGCCCGAAAAGTATGCGGCGCACATTTTGCTTTCCTAGAATCTTTATTCTTTTTTCCCTAGTGAGACAGCGTTGGATACCCAGGACCTCGGTGGCTGTGAATGTTGAAAAGATGTGGGCAAGTCGGAGGGTCTCTGGATAGCTCTGAGAAATCATGTCGTTTCCAATCAGTTTCTGAACGGATTCGACCACCTGTTGATGAGGCAATTCTCTGTCTACATCTACTCGGAAAGCACAAGGTCCACCAGTAAGCCTGGCTACGTAGATGTTACCCATCAAGTGCAGACCGTTTTCATACATCGCACGATCACGTATGTGCAAGATACACGGAGGCTGATGCCTAAGAAGAAGGTTCGATAAACGTCGACCGTTGAAGAGTAGGCGGGTCATCTTGGAGAAGGCAAGAATTGTGTTCTTTCGAGCTCGAGCTTCTTTCAATAGGTTAGCCATGGCTTCTATAGTTGTTTCAGGGGTACCGGCAGTGAGACTGCCGTCCCAGAGAATCAAGCTTTGATTGGTTGTGTCATTGATCGATTTTTGAATCCATCGCTCAAGGAGGGTTGTGAGTCTAGCCTGGATATATTGGTGGTTGGGAATATTCGATTCGTGTGAGTATATTGGCTGTGGATAATGGTGGAGTAGACTCCAGAGTTCCATTTGGGTCTTTCTAGTTATATGGAATGGGAAGGGCCCTAGTCTGAGATAACGGTAGCGAGCGTTTTGCTTCCAGACAACGGCACCTCTCACAGCAAGCAGTGTTCCCCGCTCAGTTTCCCCCAACCTGATGCTTGACACGTCTATGGCTACTATGGAGATCTTTGTATGGTCCGGCTCCAGCTTCACCAGTTTGGTCGCTTCAGGCATGAACAATGAGGTCTTCGATGGTGAGAGAACAGAATTATGACGATTCTCAAAAGAGAGCTGCAGCGGCTGTAGTGGCTTTAGTGATCGTATGCTTAGCTCAACTAGATGTTGAGGAAACTGCAGTGTTTGCTCTGTGAGTGGAAAATTATATTTTGGTGTTGTTGCAATAGGTAATTGCGCATTCACCAAGATTCACCAACATCTATTTGTCTGGTGCTACTTGGTATTTAAATGTTGTGCATGTACAACTTGCACAATACAATAACAATATACAGACGTCGAAAAGCACTAGGAAAGACAAAGTCCATGGTCGAAGGCAAGTCATCCGTCCGCGTCAAGATGAAGATCGGGGAAGTGGAGTTTGAGATTGAGTGCGCAACAGATGAATTGCGAGACGTAGTTGACAAGGTCCTCGCGTCAGTGGCTGAAAGCGGCATGAGCAGTCGATCAGCAATAGACACTGCTGAGAAACCGGGAACAGGAAGCCTCGCAGGTCGTGGCGAAACCTGCAAGAGTGTAATCTTGGGCTTATGGAATGAAGGATGGTTCGAAGTTGGGAGGGGTCTGGGTGAGGTTCATGGAGAAATGGGACGACGGGGGTTTCACTATGATAGAACGGCAGTGGCTCATGCATTAGTCGATTTGGTCAGAGAAGGGATTCTGACACGCGTAGGGCGTCCAAGGAGATATCGCTATCTTCAGAAGAGACCTGCATCCAATAATGCCGCAACGTAACAAGGTTAGTACTTATAATCATGGACGGTTTGCAGGCTAAACCCTTAGTTTTGGCAAGATTTCATCCTCAATCCATTTTTCGCCCTGGGTTGTCAACTTTATCTCAGATTGTGCCGGATCAGGCCGAAACACCAAGCCACGCTTGGTCATCTCGTTCAATCTGGCTGGAACCATGGATTTCACTCCGCTGGATTGCAGTAGATGATCGATTTTGGTGCCCGTTGCAGTTCTGTGTTCGGAAGCATAAAGCACTAGGCCAATTGCCTCATAATGCGTGAGTTTGCTCCTCGCGGTGATGACGGGTCCTTCAGTTGTGAACTCGACGATTCCTTCTAGCTGTGCTTGCACTGGTGGAGTAAGTTTTGAGGAGACCAGCTTGCTGATTTTCTCAATGAACTGAGGAGGCATTTCTTNNATCTCACCCGAATTGTCGCCTTCAACAACGACTTGTCCAAAAGGTGTTTTCACGAAAATCCGCATCTTTCCAGGCAAACCTTAACCCCCTTCCTTTTCAGACAGTATGTATACATATCCAGCGTCGGTCTTCCACCGTCTAACCTTCCCCTTCTTCACGAGCCAGGACAGAACTCCCGACAACGTCGAAGGTGGATAATGAATGGCGTTGTCTTTCAAAGCATCAACGATTTCAGACAAGATTCTAGGTCGCCATGCACCCCACTCGGTCTTGAGTAATTTGAGCACGGCCTGGCTACAGTTCTTTGCGCCTCTGATCGATGGATAAGGTTTGGAAGCGTCCTTGGGAGGCTTGGAAACCCGAACCATTATGGGGGCTTCTTCGGAGGCAGGTTTAGATCCCTGACTGACAAAGCTGTTGGAGATGTCCTCGACAAGCTTCGGCAAGGCCTTTATGATTTCCAGAACCTCTTTTCTTGTACCTGATATTTCAATCTCGTTCTGGTTTATTCTAACCCGGAGTGAGATGGGCATTTGAGTGAACCTCACGCTGTACGTCTATCAGAGTGATATTACAGCGATATTATAAAATCTTCTAACGTTTCCAATAAGATTCGGGATCAACTGGTCAGAACGGTGTCCGCGGGTTGTGATGTTGCATGGTCAACAATCGTATCCGATTGTTCCCGCTTGTCCTGGTAATGTATTGTACGCCACTGCAATGCCTACGCACTAGGATGAGTCTGGAAACGTGCGCGTAGAGGTCTGTTTGGTCAGATCGTTTCTTCAAGCATGTCAATGAATTCTCTTGCTTGTTCCATGCCCTTTTCCCAGAATGAGGCTTCCCTTATGTCAAAGCCCAGTTCTGCGGCAAGATCTCTGGGAGATCTGCTGGAACCCGCAGCCAATATCCTCTTGAGTTTCGGGATGAATGCTTTCCCCTCTTCCTTGTAAAGTTTGTACAAAGCGAAGACAAACAGGTTGGCGTAGACATAGGGATAGTTGTAGAAACGGTAGTTTGCCATGTAATAGTGCACTTTCATGGTCCATTCCCATTTCATTACATCCAACCAGTCAACAGAGGTGCCATAAATCTTGTTCCGTGCTTCAACCCACAGTTGAGAAACGTTTTCTCCATCTAGGAACTTACCTTGACCTATGGCATCATACATGCTTTGTTCGAAGAAGACTCTGGCTGAGACTTGGAAAGCTGCCATTCCGAACTCATCCCACACATTAGCAAGGATTGCCTGTTTCTCTTCCTTGGTCTTTGCTTTCTTGAGCAGACGTTCAGTTAGCAGTAGTTCTCCGAAAACGCTCCCAGTTTCCGCTATGCAGCTGCCTATCTGAAGGTTGCTTGGTTTCTGGCTTCTTGTATCCAGATAAGCGTGAATAGCGTGGCCCAGCTCATGGGCCTGTGTGTATACATCACCTATTTTCTCATTGAAACTCTGCAAGATGTAGGCACTTTTCCCATTGATCCAAGACGCACACCAAGCTCCTGATTCCTTACCAGTTCGAACCTCTCCATCAATATGTCGTTTTTCAAACATTTCATCCACCCAGTCGCCTATCTCCCCATCGAATTCGGTGTATGCATCAACAACTTCTGCACGTGCTTCCCTCCAATTGTACTTCATTTCAGGCGTTTTAGGGAGAGGAGCGGCCAGATCATAGTTGCTCAGCTTCTCCAAACCCATTAGTTTGGCCTTCAACCTCAGATATCGTTGATAGAGATCCACACTCTTCGTGATTGTCTTGAGAAGGCTATCGATTGTCTGCTGATCAACATCGTTCGCAATCAAGCTCTGAGACATCGGAGTTGAGTGTTTCCGAAGTCTGCACATCTGAAGATGATCGTCACAAACTGCGCGTATGGCGCTTGCCCACAGGATCTCATCTCTCCCCAGATTCTCATAGACAATCTGATTCGCTCGTCTTCTCAAGTCGCGGTTCGGACTCTGATAAAGGCCTATTATCTTTCCATACGGGAGGCTCTTTTTTTCCCCATCGATTTCTATCTCAAAAGCTCTCGTGGTCAGCCAATCACTTTGAAGGATTTGCCAGGCGAAGACACCATTCTTGTCTTTGGTGATCGTCAGCTGTTCCTCAGCCTCAGAGAGCATGTGAGGCACTCTTCTCAGGATCTTCTCCAGAAAATGCTTGTACTCCGCCAGCGGTGGTTCTTGAACCAGTGATGGCTTCCTCGCAAGAAGCTCACCTAGCTTGATGTCGATGAAAGCCAATGCCTGGTCAATTTTCACCTCAGCCGTCCTGACAGCTTGATGAAGGTCTTTTGCCACACTATTCGTTGAATCTGCTGAGTACAGTAGATAACAGTACTTGAGCACTCCCTCAAATCTGAGTGTGAATGCGTCTTTCGCTTCCAGAAACTCTTTGAGGCCTTCAGCATCAAGATTGGTGATTTCAGGATGGTACTTCCTTCGGAACTCCTGGGCTTCTGCTGCTCTTGAACTCAATTCATCTTTTATCACAGCAGGATCAGTACTGCGGACAAGTTGTGACAGATCCCACACCATCTCATCTTCAAACATGGACAAACACTTCGGACAACTCTAATCTCAGTATCACTCTATTAAATTACACGGAGCACTCTCCAAGGTCTCGTGAGGATCAAGACTCTACTCATCGTGAGCGAAGCAACTCAGAAACAAGGACGTGTGGATTGCTGACTCTGGGTGCGTTAACAGTCTAAGAGCTATCTTGTTGTACGGATATTTTGAGTCCGCACGTGAAAGATTGCCTGCATTGATTGTTGAGTTTCTGCTATCACTCTGGGTCTAGCTGAAAACGCCTTGCAAGTAGGCTTTTGTTTTATCGTTTTTTGGGTGTGTGAACAATGCTTCAGCTGGTCCATGTTCAATCAGTTCGCCCATGTACAGGAAGATTACGTAATCGGCAAGTCTTCTCGCTTGTCTGAGCACATGTGTGACAAAAACCACGGTGTAATCTCTTTTGAGGGCAAGGAGCTTTGTTTCTATGTGTCCTGCGGATATTGGATCCAGAGCGGAAGTTGCTTCGTCGCACAGAAGAGTCTCAGGTTTGACTGCGAGGGCTCTTGCCAAGCAGAGCCGTTGCTGTTGCCCAACTGAGAGTTTTGAGGTGGGTTCCTTTAATCTCTCTTTCACTTCATTCCAAAGGCTTGAGGCTTTAAGGCATGATTCAACTGCTTCACCGAGTGCTTCTCCATCTTTCATTCCGTGGATTCTCAGGCCGTAGGCGACATTGTCAAAGATCGACATTGGAAGTGGATTGGGAGTTTGAGCAATCAATCCCATCTTTTTCCTAATTTCGATTACATCGACAGTCTTGTCAAAGATGTTCAAGCCATCAACGATTACTGTACCTGAAATCTTCACTCCGTCTACAAGCTCTACCAATCTATTGAGGCTTTTCAACAACGTTGACTTTCCGCAACCGGACGGTCCGATTATCGCAGTGATTTTATTCTTGGGAATATCTACAGTGATGTCCCTTAACGCCTGACTTTCTCCGTAGAAGACGTTGAGTTTCTGAATTGCTATTTGTGTTTCAACCACTTTTCTCACCTTACCACATATTTCGCAAGCTTCTTTGTTGCAAGTCTCGAGAGAGTGCTGAGAATGAGCACCATTAATAGGAGCACTATTCCTGAGGCATATGCTCTCTGCTGAACTTCAGGGATCGGAGTTCCAAGTTGGAAGAAGATGGCTAGTGGCAGTGTGGCTACCGGATCAAAAAGCGAACTGGGGATGGAATCTGTGTAACCTGCCGTGAAGAGCACCGAGGCAGCATCCCCAATGCCCCTTCCAAAGGCCAAGAGAGTCGCTGTCAAGATACCTGGCAACGCCTGTTTCGTCATAACTTGCAGTAGTGTTTCAAATCGAGTTGCCCCCAGCGAGTAGGACGCCTCTTTCAGGTTGAAGGGAATCATTTTCATAACCTCATCTATTGCACGGGTCAAGATTGGGAGCTCGAGTAGTGCGATCGTCAGGATGCCCCAGAATAGTGAAGCCCTAGCTCTCAGGTAGATCATGATTATGAAGATGAAAGCCCCAATGACAATTGACGGGATTCCCCACAGCACATCGAGAGACAATCTGCAGAACACCGCAAACCTCGACTTGCCTGCGTAGCCATGAAGATACAGTGTTATCAGAAAGCTGAGCAACAAGGAAAGTAGAGTGGCTCCCCCAGCTAGAACGAATGATCCGACTATGGCATTCAAAATTCCTCCCTCTCTGCCAAGATAGTATCCTCCTTTCGGAGTTTCAGTGAGCATAGAGATGCTGAGAGCTGGCGCACCGTTGATGATTACTACCGCAAACACTGCAACTAGGACTAGTATTACAATTGAGGTTGATAGCAGCATCAGGAATCTGAAGATGGATTCCTCCAGTTTCTTCCTATCCACCTAGGCAGATCTCCTCTCGATTCTTGCCAGGGCGATTCTTGCTAGGATATTGAAAGAGACTACGACAATGAGTAGGACGAGGGCGGCAAACAAAAGGGCGGAATCATACAGTGGTATTGACATGATCTCGCCATAGTTGTTGGCTATCAACGCTGGCAATGTGTAGGCTTGATCGAAAAGGGATGACGGGACTTGAACGACATTTCCTAAGACCATCAGGACCGCCATGGTTTCGCCAAATGCGCGGCTGAAGCCGAGAATTATGNNCATGGCTCTGCGTATCACTACATGTTTTACTGTCTGCCATCTTGTGGCTCCTAGGGCGAGTGAAGCTTCTATCATGTGAAGGGGAACGGCTCGCAGCACTTCTTCTGAGACTGATATGATAATTGGAGTAACCATTATTGCCAAAACGATGCCTGCTGCAAGTAGAGAGTAGCCAGTTGTCGACGCTCCTAAGGCTGGAGCTAGGTAGTAGCGTATGAGTGGTACTATGAATAGAACGCCCCAAAGCCCATTAATAACCGAAGGTATGCCGGCAAGTAAATCGACCAGGGATGTGATTACACTGTGAACTCTTTTAGGAGCGTATTCAGCAAGGTAGATTGATGCTAGAAGACAGATTGGAACAGCCAATATCATAGCTAGGCCAGTCACATAAACTGTTCCGATTATGAAGGGAGAGAACCCGAACTCCCCTTTTGATGGCAGCCATATAGATGAGAAAAGCAAATCTCTCAGAGGCTTTACTTGCAGGATAGGAATTGACCTTTGGAACAGAGCAGCACCAATAATGAAAACGAGGAGGCTTGAAAGCATGGCGATTAGGAGGGAAGTTCGGTAAGCCAAAGTGTCTTTGAATCTTCTGCTCATCTTCCACATCTCTGGGAAAGTGTGCTCCTAATTCTAGCTCAGCTTTGAAAGCTCCTCCTCCAGTCGGCTGTCCGATAGTTGAACATAGCCTGTTTCAACCGCATATTGCTGACCTTCGGTTAGTATCCATTCCACGAAACCCCTCGCTGTGGCAGAGAATCCAACCTTGGTCACAAGATTGAGTTCTCTGGAGGGAGGAGCGGGATAGGTGCCAGCGGCTATTGCATCTACAATTTCGTTTCTTGCATTGTAGAAATCTTCGTCGGGATCCAAGATGCCATTTCCATCTAGATCGATCGGAATTATTGCCAATCCTTTAATTGGCTTGGATGAGCTAGGGTCGTAAGCATAGTTGATGTTGTTGAAGCCAATGCCCAGGGGATCGTTCTTAACGGCATCTGCGAGCCCTGGATCTCCATAGACTCCAGTTCCCTTGAGATCTTCCTGTCTTCCTCCAAGATACTGTGCCCAGGTTTCAGCTGCTCCACAAGAATCAGATCTCGTGTACACGTGGATGTCATCTGTGATCTCCGGTCTACCTACCACTTGCCCCCATGTGGTTATGTTTTCGTACAGGCAGATGCTCAGGAAGACTGACTTGCTTAATCCCGTGGCCAATATCTGTTGCGACACTAGATTGGCTTTGTTCATTGTTGGGACTACAGCGTCCTTGACTACTGCGACCCAGAAAGCTCCTTGATCGACCTCTTCAGGGTAGATTTCTCGTGACACCATTCCTATGTCGACTAGCCCTGTAAGAGCGTCAGTCATCCCCTTCCCCGCCCCACCTGCGGACAACTCGATCCGAATGTCTGGATTGGTTCTTCTATATTCTTCTGACCATCTGACCATCATTGGGTACAATGCCCAGGCCCCGGATACTGTGATCTTTGGGGCGCTGAGCTGCATAAAAGCGGCGATTGAGGTTGTGGTTACTATCATGGCTGCCAGTGAGATGCCTAGGGCAAGTTTCTTGTTCATCATGGGCACCTTTTGTGCAAGTCTTGTCGCGTAGAGATGGGCTGGCCTTTTCGTTTGTAACGGTTGCTGGGCATTGAGGCTTATCCATCCTGAGACTAATTAAATATAATTAGTAATTACATTTAATTAGCCACGAATTTAAGTGTTATGGATTAATTCTCTATCCAAATTTCACATCAGAACTAGACACGCCCCATCTGGAACAAACAACGCAGCAGCGCCGAAAACCCAGAAAAAATGCAGCATCATGGCTCGGCCCACTTCATGTGCAAACCTTTGATTCCTCGCCACAAAGTCAGCCTCAAGTCTTCAATCCTAGCTGGTGAGGAAACTAGAGATCCTTCTGATCTATTGTCATCCACCACTCATCAGGGACATCAATATCACATGATCCCCCTCATGGAGTCTTGTATCAATGCCCTGAAGCTGTCCAATCAGCACACCATTCACCGTCACCGCAAAACCATATTTAACATCCTTTTGCCCTGGCTCAAAAACGTTCTTTCTGAAGCCGGCTCCATGAAGGTCTGATAGTTTGCATAACAGTCCATCAAGTGTTGTTCCTTTCTTCANNCAAAACAAGCTCTTGAAATCGCTTGTTGACCATATTCTTAATGAAGCCTAGATATTCCACCTTTATTCTCATTTTTGGCTCCTTGTCTAAACTAGATTTGTGAGAGTCTATTAAGATCTTCGTGAGACTACATGGAGTTTGAAAGGTCTGCCACAGACGATGAAGCGAAGATGTGTGGCTACCTAATCCGCGTTCGCACGTACTGGGATGGTAGCCCGGGAGAGATTCGAACTCTCGTCAGAGGGTCCAAAGCCCTCTATGCTTGTCCGCTACACCACCGGGCTCTGTCGTTGGTATACATGTTATTAGGGTAAAAACCTTAACGGTCATGTTGACTCGTTGCAAATGAAGTGAAAGGTGTTGGGAGTAAATCTCACGTCAATCATGACCAAGCAGATTCTGGAGCTGGATTGGTTGCAGGGGAAGAGTTTGGCAGTGGATGCAAGCAACTATCTCTACCAATTCCTGTCTTTGGTTCGAACAAGGAATGGGACGCCCTTGAAGGATTCAGAGGGTCACATTACTTCCCATCTGGCAGGATTGATGTCTCGCTCTACACGACTAATACACGACTACAAGATTGATCTCGTCTTTGTCTTCGATGGTCAGCCACCAGAGCTGAAGAGGAAGGAAATTGCAAGAAGACGCCGACATCGGAATGCGGCCCACGAGGAATGGCGGAGGGCATTGCAGGTCGGTGACTACAAGAAGGCTTTCTCAAAAGCTGTTATGACTAGTCGTCTAACGCGAGGCATGATAGGAGATGCCAAAAAACTGCTTTCTCTTCTTGGGATTCCATTTGTTCAAGCCCCGGGAGAAGCAGAAGCTCAAGCAGCGTATATGGCGATCAGAGGCCATGTGTGGGGAGCCAGCAGCAAGGACTATGATACATTACTCTTCGGAGCGCCAAGGCTTGTCAGGTTCCTGACAATCCATGGAAAGGAGTACCTGCCCAGTAGAGGAGTGAGCCGCCCTTTGAAACCTGAACTCATCAATCTGCAGAGTTTCCTTCTTCATCATGAAATCCAGTTGTCCCAACTGATCGATCTAGCCATTTTGGTCGGCACAGACTTCAATGATGGACTCAGAGGAGTAGGGCCCAAGACCGCGCTCAAGCTTGTCAAAGAATACAAGCGAATAGAAGACTTGCCGATCAAGTTCCGCTCCAGCCTTTCTCCTGACTATTCAAGAGTGAGAGAACTCTTTCTCAATCCTGAAACAACATCGAAGTACAGAATCAGCTATGGGCGTTTGCAGGAAGATAGGCTTTTCGACTTTCTCTGTGATCAAAGAGATTTCGAGCATAAGCGTGTTGAAACAATCGTGGAAAGAATGAGGAGTGTTCATGCACGGAAAAAGCAACCGAAGCTCGAAGAGTGGCTCTGAAGAGAGAAGAGACCGCGTTTTGCTGCCAGAGAGCTTCCGAAGTCACTGCGGTGGTGTTCCTGGAAGCAGAAAGATACAGGAAAGCGTCAGAAAGTTATTTAAGCTCTTTCCAAGAAACTATGGAGTTCATTGGAGGAGATGCATAATGAGATCAGATTATCCGTTGTATGCAATAGCCATCTTGTGTTTTGTAATAACTGCTGTTGTCTACCTTGCACCCTTGGCTGAAGTGACTGAACTATACATCTACGGACTGATTGTGCTCGGAATAGTCTTCGTGGGATTGGGATACATGGCGAGGCCAAAGACTCCAACAGTCATGCGAGCATCTGTTGCTCCTGTCATACCTGTCGAGGATACGAAACAGGCGAGAGAAGAGACAAAGGGAGAAGACACAGCGAAGGTTGCACCTGCAAAAACCGCAGCTGAATCAACTAAGTCCCCAACGAAAAAACCTGCCGTAAGACAGACGCGAAAGAGAACGACAAAACGCAAGAAGAAAAGCTAGGTCATTTCCATCAACAATTCTTCTTTCGTTCCAGCACACCAGGCTACTAACTGCAAGATCCATCTAGCCAAAGCTTTAGCTGAAGTCAATAGAATGAATCTAGCCCTCTATGTGGTGGAACCACTGCCCAAAGGGCTGTTTCTAACTTTTCTCTGCTGCTTCCGATTCAGGCTGTGATGCCGATTCTTCTGTGGTTTTCTCTGCTGCTCCCACTGCTTCAGCTTCGGCAAACCTTCTGCTTATTCTTGTTATTCGAATTCTCACATGTTCGCCTGGCTTTGTATTTGGTATGAAACACACTAATCCTTCGATGCGAGCTATGCCTTCACCTCGACGACTAGTTTCCAGAATCTCAACATCATACTCTTTTCCTATTTCCACTGGTTTTGGAGGAAAACGTCCAGGTCCGAAGCTTCTACCTCGTCTATCGTCTCTTCTTCCACGCTTCTCATAATACATGCTTTCACCTCTTTACTTGTTTCATAAACAAACAGTCAAACAGGCTCTGAGAGCTCACATCACGGTTAGTTTTCCATACTTGCCAATATTCAGCTGAATTTCCCCACGGAATGAGGTTATGTACCCGTTCTCAATTTTCACATTGTCGTTTTCGTTTACCTGCTCTATCTGGTCATTCCACAAAGTGAGCTTTATTTTTCCTGAATCGTCGCCGACCAAAGCTGTTGCTACCCGATAGGTTTCGTTCTTGTATCTGGACATTACCTCACGTGTTGCTGACTTTTCCAGCACCGTGGCTTCCACGTTCACTTCTTTCATGCCGTTTCTCAGTTCGTCTATTTTCATTCTTCTCCTCCCTTCATTCTTACTACTCTCTAGGGGCAAATCCTCTCTTAGCTACGGATGTGTTGAATCCTGAGAACACAAGATCGCACATTTGGCTGGTTATCTGTGGAGCTGAAATTGTCAAGGCTTTGAAACTTCTGGTTTTCATGCGTGAAGTTCGTCCCTAGTAGCAATTCAGACTACCAAAACTCACCCATGCAAGAAACGGCCCGCTAGCAGTATGCTGCATGGTGCTGTTCTGGCAAGCTGACGGTTCTGAAGGAACCGTACGATAGATATAAGCTTTATGACCCACCATCTAGCGGTCTATTTTCTCCATATAGAATCTGGTCAGATGCCTATCTGGTCATAGCTCTTTTGAATACAGGTACTGCTATGGTTGTCATGACAACGCCGAATCCTATTAGTACTGCAAGTTCAGTAGTTATCACAGGTACACCTGCTCCCAGCACCATGACTTTTCTGAGAGCAGTGGCCAGATAGGTCAGCGGAAGTGCTTTTGAGACGCTTTGCATGAACCATGGCATCTGTTGGATCGGGAAGAACACTCCGCTCAGGAACATCATTGGAAACATTAGAGTCATCATGATCATCATGGCAGTCTCTTGGTCCTTCGCAAAGGATGTTATCACAACTCCGAAACCAACGAAACTGAACACTCCAAGGAGTAGTAGTGCAAAGACCAGCACAATACTTCCGTGAATTGTTACCCCGAATAGAATCACTGCAAGCGTCAGGATCAGGACGCCCTGAAGTAGGCCTCTAGCTGTCTGGGCAAGGGTTTTGCCAAGTATTATGGAGAGTCTATTTATGGGCGCGGCCATCATCCCGTCTAGTGTTCCCACTTCTTTCTCATGGGAGATGGCTGCGGGGAGTCCTGTCATAACACTCATCATCACCGTCATGGCCATTATCCCGGGAGCAACGAAGTCGAAATAACTAAAGCTTCCTGGCACAGCTCCTTCCGTCTGAACATTATAGGGCTTCACGATTGCCAAAGAGTTGCTTGCATTGACTGCCGGACTCAGTTCCTGCACATTCTGCTGAGCCAACCACGTGCCCATCTGTTCAAAGACGTCTTTCAACACAGTCTGAAGTATAGCTGACATCTGAGGATTGGACTGGTCAGTCACGATTGTGATAGTTCCCTGCCTTCCACTCATGAGGCTTGTGGTGAAGTTGCTTCCGATCACTATGCCTCCGTCAACGTTTCCGTTCTGGATTAGTTCTCTTACCTCATCAAAACTTGAAACGTTGGTGATGGTAATCAATCCTGCATCACTGTTCAGGTTCTGCAGTGCCGCGATGAATGCTGTGCTCGCACCTAGAGAGCCACCAAATCCTATATCCTCGTTTGCCAAGGCAAGTGACATGTCGTTGATCGACGTGTCAGATGGGTAAATGAAGCCCACCATGCTCATCATGAATATTGGCATCAGCACGAGCATGAGGAGTCCAACCCTGTTCCTAAACAATTCTATCAGGTCTTTCCANNCTTTGCGCTCATCCTACTCACCTTACTCTTCGTCGTGGCTGAAAGTGCCTGTGATCTCTGACCGGTATCTTCCTGTTCGCCTGGTCTCTCACCTCGTGACCAGTAATGTGGAGGAATACGTCTTCAAGTGTTGGTTGATGACTCTCTATCGAGTCAATCTTTCCATTGGCTGCCCTTACTGTGTCGAGTATGCTGTCGAATGCGCCATCACCATCCGCATGAACCCTGATGTGTGTGGAGTTGTCTTGAGAGACTGAATTGACGCATTTGAGGGATTTTATGGAGGTGATCATATTTGAGGAAAGGTTCGCAATCTCCAATCCTAGGATGACGTGAGTGTCAGTTCCTGAAACAAGCTGTTTTAGATTCGTTGACGTGTCCAGCGCAGTGATCTTTCCTTTGTCTATGATGCCTATGCGATCACAAAGCATGTCGGCTTCTGTCATCATGTGCGTTGTGAGGATTATGGTGATCTCGTTTTCTCGGTTGATTTTCTTCACGAACTCCCTGACTTCAACCGATGATTGTGGATCTAGACCTAACGTCGGTTCATCGAGGAAGAGTACTTGTGGCATGTTCAGCAATGCTCTGATCACATTCATCCTCTGCCTCATGCCAGTGGAGAACGTGCCTACTTGCGAATGCTTCCACTTTGCAAGTTGAACCAGTCCGAGCAGCTCGTCGATCCTCTTGTTCAGAGTGGTTTTAGGAATATTGTAAAGCTTCCCAAAAAACCACAAGTTTTCCTTTGCGGTCAAGCGATCATACATTATCATCTTTTCAGAAACTAGTCCCACTAGTCTCCTCACGTCACTATCATGCTTGACAACGTCATATCCGCCTACGCTAGCTGTACCATTTGTAGGCCTGGTCAACGTAGAGAGAATTCGTATGATCGTTGTCTTGCCTGCGCCATTTGGGCCAAGCAAACCGAAGACTTCACTCTTCTTCACGTCAAAAGAGACATGATCCACAGCGGTGAATCCGTTGAACATTTTCGTGAGATCTTTCACCTCAATCATGACGTCGCTTCTTGACAAGAGACCACCATTGCCCTGTGCGATTCGGTGCAATAGATTGAAGCGAAATATAAACCTCACGCACAGAGGGCTGAAGCTGTCTGAGATTGGGATCGAGCACTTTCTAGTGCAAGTAGTTTCTTCAAGTGCTTCTGGTTGCTCCATCTGAGGCAGCAATCTTAATATTCACGCATTCAACCCTCAGAGATTCATATCTCTACATTCAATAGAATGGAATGTGTGTCGCTATGATTCTTCGTGACTTGGGCAAGACAGGATTGAAGATTGGCGAAATAGGATTAGGAACTGAGCATCTGAAAAGGGCGAACAAGGAAACTGTGGTTTCAATTGTGGACCAAGCTATCAATAATGGGATTAACTATTTTGACATTCTCTTCAGCTCTTCAACCTATCTCGAGAATTTCAGTGCTGCTTTCCAAGGGAGAAGAGACCACGTCGTTCTCACAAGTCACCTGGGATCAGGTGACAGAAACGGTCAATATTTCAAGACCCGCAGTGTCAAGAAGTGCGAGAGCATATTCTTTGATACTCTGTCTCTGCTGGGCACGGACTACGTTGACGTGATTAATGTTCACTATGTAAAGGATATGAAAGAGTTCAAGGAAGTGTCTTCTGATCATGGAGTGCTGGAGCTTGCGCATCGTCTGAGAGATGAAGGAAAGGCGCGTTTGGTTGGATTGAGCACACACGATGTTTCGGTTGTTGAGAAAGCGGCAAGAAGTGGAAGATTCGACGTTGTGACTTTTCAAGTGAATATGGCAAACAACGCCTTGCGCGGTAGAAACGAGGCATTGGCTGCTTGTGCCCGGGAAGGCGTAGGTCTAGTCGCTATGAAGCCCTTTGCAGGAGGATTTCTCTTGCGTCAAGGGAAAACAGTAGGAATTGCTCCGATCAGAAAAGGGGGCGGGGAGAGAGTAAAACTGAAGATCCCTTCACACATGAGTCCAATCCACTGTCTTGCCTACGTTCTGTCACAGATAGGTGTGTCCACGACTATACCTGGAGTGAGAAGCACTGACGAGCTTGGCGGCATCTTGTCCTACATTGACTCAACAGCTGAAGAGAAGGACTACTCTGAAATCCTCAGCAATTTCAACGAATACAGAACCGGCCAGTGCGTCTACTGCAACCATTGTCTTCCATGCCCCTCTGAAATCGACATCGGAGAAGTTACCCGGCTGCTTGACACTGCAAAGTTTCAAGTGTCTGAAGAGGTGAGGACGAAATATGCCAATCTGCAGTTCAATGGGTCGCATTGTACAAAGTGTGGTGCCTGTGTCGATCGTTGCCCATTTGAAGTTGACATTCTCTCCAACATAGGAGAAGCTGAAGCCCTTCTGAAGTGACATAGCTCGCATGTGCCCTCCTGTGAAGCTCAGACGTGAATTTCGCTTGGGGTGCTCTTGGGCCGCGAGCCATCTTGAAAAGACATGCAAAACTTCTCACTGGCACGTCTTCTTTTGCGGGTGAATTCTGGGAGGACCCAATTCTGCATTACCGATATGCATATAAGGATATTGCACCGTTAGGTATCGTCAAGCATAACGAGCTTGACTAGAGCAATGATCGTGACGCGATATGCGGAAACCCATTGGCATTCTACTTGTCACAGTCGTCGTGGTCGCAATCGTGCTAGCTGGATGGACCCTTAGTACTCTGCCCCAGAGGGAGAGACTCATTATCTCAACCACAACCAGCCTCTACGAAACGGGGTTGCTGGATCTGCTCGGCCGCGAATTTGAGGCAAAACACCCTGTTCTCAACGTCTCATTCATCTCTCAAGGAACAGGCTTGGCCATACAGACGGCAGCACGGGGAGACGCTGATCTAATACTGGTCCACGACCCTGCTAGGGAAAAGACCTTTCTCGACGATGGTTATGGCATCAACCGCAAGATCGTGGCCTACAACTACTTCATTGTTGTAGGTCCAGATGAAGATCCTGCAGGGATTGGAGGTCTTAGCCCAATAGATGCTCTCCTGGCGATAAAGGCTGCGGGGGACAAAGGCGAGGCCTCATGGATTTCTCGAGGTGATGATTCAGGTACACACTCAAGAGAGAAGAACCTGTGGAAGGCCGGAGGAGAAGATCCTGCCGAACTGCGGGACTTGGAGTGGTACTTGGAGGCTGGACTAGGCATGACAGCGACGTTGAACCTAGCAGATGAAAAAAGAGGATACACGTTATGCGATCTGGGAAGCTTCTTGAAAAATCGCGTCGCAGGAAACATCCACTTGAAGATTCTTGTGGAAGCGGGAAAGGACACATTGAATGTCTACAGTGCAATAGCATGTGATCCCAGAAACGCCGATCTGAAACATGTGAAGTTCTCTCAGGCCATGAAGTTCATCGAATTCCTTGTATCCGAGGAGGTTCAAGAGATCCTAGCTGATTTTGGCATTGACGAATTTCGTCAGCCCCTATTCAATCCGGCAGTTGAGATTCTCGAGACAAGCATCGATCCTACGACAGCTAGCTGGATCAAGGAATTGGCGTTCATTGATGGATCTGAGTGTCCTCTTCACAACCGCTACGAGGCTGGCGACCTGCCGTTCTCAAGTGGCTCGATAGCTCAATGTGTTCCTAGACGGGAGATTCTGTCTTGACGAGCACGATAGCTGATGGAATCATCAAAGCCTTGCAACTATTGCTCTCGTTTGATCCAGTGCTGTACAGCATCGTCTTGCGAAGCCTGTACATATCAGGACTCGCTACGGCAATGGCGACCCTTTGGAGCCTACCGATCGCCGTTGTCCTTGGCTTGAAGAATATTCCGGGCAAACGCTTCATTCGTGCAACTTTCAACGCCTTTCTCGGGATCCCGACGGTGGTGCTTGGACTGGTGCTATTTCTCCTTCTTTCTAGATCAGGACCTCTAGGCATGTTCGGGCTGCTCTTCACCCCGCTCGCCATCGCGATTGGACAATCGATCCTTATAACACCTATCATTGTCAGTTTCATCACAAGTGCTATCGAGTCAATCAATCTAGAACTCAGAGATCTAGCGAGGACCCTGGGATCCACAGAAGTCCAAGCATCAACAGCCATTCTCCAGGAGGCTTCAGGTGGAGTGACGCTTGCCATCATAGCAGGATTCAACAGAGCCTTCGCCGAGTTGGGTGTTGCAATGATGCTTGGCGGCAACATCCATGGCTTGACCCGGATCCTAACCACAGCCATCGCTTTGGAAACTGCGAGAGGAGAAATCGAATTCAGCATTGCTTTGGGGATTATACTCGTGAGCATAGTCTATACGCTCAGCATCATTCTCAACTACTTGAGGAGAAGTTGATCAGTGTCTCATCTTCTGGAAATCTTCGATATTGAGAAACGCTACGGCTCGCTGACTGCTCTTCGAGACACCAATTTGAACATTGTGCGAGGAAAGATAACGGCTTTATTAGGGCCAAGCGGATCTGGAAAAACAACGCTTCTGAGAATACTTGCAGGTCTAGAGAGTCCGACGAACGGAAGAATCCTGTATGATGACAACCTGATTACTGCAGGTAATCGTCAAATCCTCAGAGTGAAAGCCACAATGGTTTTTCAGAAGTCTGTCTTCTTCAACACAACAGTCTTCAAAAACTTAGCATATGGACTGAAGCTACGAGGAAACTCAAAAATCGAAATCGCGAAAAGAGTTGACGAAGCTCTTGATCTGGTAGGACTCAAAGGTTTTGAGAAACGTCGGGCAGACAAGTTGTCTGGTGGAGAACAACAGCGAGTTTCCCTTGCCAGAGCACTTGTGCTCAACACAGAGCTCCTGCTCTTGGATGAGCCAACCGTCAATCTTGACCCCAAGAACGTGTCAATCATCGAAGAGTCAATCTCACGTGTGAAGCAAGATCACAAGACAACTGTAGTGTTGGCCACCCACAATATGTTTCAAGCAGAAGCCATGAGCGACAGAGCAGCTCTGATCCTGGGAGGAACGATTAGTCACGTTGGGACAAATCAAGAGGTTTTCGGGAATTCGAACAAGCACTTGGCAAGCTTTGCACGTCTTGAGAACGTCTTTTCGGGAATATCGAGGCTCAGCAAAGATAGCACATCAATTATAGACGTTGATGGGCATCTGAGAATTGAAGCCTCCTTCGCCAAATCTGGGAAACTCTCGATCTACGTGAGACCTGAAGACATCATCCTCTCATCCAGTCCTCTGACATCAAGTGCACGAAACACATTCAAAGGAACAATTGCAGGAGTCTCAGATCTCGGATCAATTGTCAAACTGAGAGTTGACACCGGAAAAGAGTTTATGGTTCAAATAACAAGAAAGTCCTTCAAGGAAATGAAGCTCAACCTGGGTTCCACAGTTTTCCTCACATTTAAAGCCTCATCAGTTCACCTAGTTTGACGTCCTGTTATGGTCGAACATGTGATCCTGAAAGACTGAACCTAGAGCTTCTCCAACCAAGATGACGGGAGCTCCTGAACCTACCACTTCAGAAGATGTACATCCCAGTCTCAAAACTCTAACCTGACGATCGGAAATTCTGGGTCATTGTCATTCTTTACGCGGAAGCCCTTTTTGAGATAGAGCTCAACTGGCCCTGACGGGTTTTCTGCCGAGTCTGTTCGTGCAAAAGTTTCTATCGCTCTGAATCCTCTCTGTTGCACGTTGGCACAGGCATTGTCAAGAAGCTTTCCGCCGAGGCCTCTTCTCCGAAGGTTTCCGTCGACAATATAGAGACATGAAAGAAAGATGACTCTCTCTTCGCTGCTTCCAATGGGTTGAGAACGATACTCCTTGATTCTGGAAAAGCGGTCTGACGGGCCATATTCAGCGTATCCGACTGGAACGTTGTTGCAGTAGAGAACACTACCGCAACTACCAAACTCCTTTAAAGTCTGAACTATCCACCGCGTCTTCTTAGTTGTCAGCTCCTGCTTCCTTTCTGAAATCTCCGATCTGGTTCTTTCGAATTCTTCTGGATCGCTCCAGTAAAGGCAGTGACTGCACATACCTGGAATGTGGTTCAAGGTTAGCTCAGTGAGGTCTTTTATAGTGACTTTCATGTGCGATCTCTCCAAAGATTGTATGCAATTCAGCACTTGTCTATTTCTGTAGGTTGACTGAAGCGTGTGGACGCGTATGAGAAACTGGGCTATGCTGAGAGTGTCCTGCATGGAGATCCACAGTGCTGCTCTAGGATCATGAACCCGAAAAGCAAAGTGAGGAAGCTCAACTCCTAATTCCCAAAGAGCCGACATATGCATTTCGCATCTTTGCTGCTGAGCGAAGTTGACATAAAGCTTAAGTCTTCATGCTGACAGGAGCTTTTCCACAGCAGGGCTACGAAGAGGCACCTAATATGCATGAGGTTCTCTATGAAAGACTAACACCATCCGAGTTCCACGATCGCCTAAAGAAGGCGCCGATCGCCTATCTGCCCTTAGGAACTCTTGAGTGGCACAGCTCACACCTACCTCTCGGTAGCGATTCTCTTCAGAGCCAAGGATTCTTCATAAAACTTGCACAACGTGTTGGAGGCGTAGTCCTCCCACCCATCTTCTTAGGTCCAGATAAAGTAAGGGAAGTCAACGGATTCGAATACTACGGCATGGATATCTATGGATATTTGCCGAACACGCCTCAACAACTCAGAGGAAGTGCCTACTGGATATCGTCTGACTTATTCTTGGCACTCCTTGAGGCGGTGCTAAAGCAGATTCGCCGCGCAGGATTCAGAATCCTCGTCGCCCACGGACATGCGCCCTCAACCAACCTCATCATCAAGAACAACAGAAAACTGAGCAAGAAGTTCGACCTGACCATAATAACGGTCTGGCGGGACAAAGGCCGAATCAACCCGGATTTGGAATTCCAGTGTGATCATGCAGCAGCAAATGAAACTTCGATAATGATGGCTCTGCATCCTGACCTAGTTCACATCGAAAATCTGCCAAAGGACATGAAGAAACAACCCTTAGCTATCATAGGGAAAGACCCGAGGACGCATGCATCAGCCAAACTCGGTGAAAACATCATTCAGCTACACCTTGACCGAATCGAAAACATCTTGAAGGATCAGCTTCTTCGTCTTCACGAAGCTGAATCTGGCCATCATAGATAGACCTAGAAGATAGTACTATATTTCCTGAGTATTATTACATATATCGTAATATAGGTTAAATCTTTAAGCGCGAAAACATAATCAAATAACATACAGTATCATTAGGGCGAAACGGCAATGGGAGAAAGAGAAAAGGAGAAACTGGAAGAACAGGTTACCAAGGTTCTTACTACACCGGAGACTGCAGAAATCAAGCGCATGCTTGAGAAAGATCACGCAATGGATTGTCTTTTTCTACTTGCGTTGGGAAAAGGAAAATGGAAACACGCCAAAGACTACATGAACAAACATAATCTGACATTGAGCGACGGCACGTATCGATCACGGATGATCGAAATCACACAGCTTGGCCTGGCAACTGCAGAGCTTCTAGATCCTCTAAAGAAACGGTACATCGTTACGAAAAAAGGCAGAAAACTGGCCCTAGCACTATTGGGGCTACTCCAGAAAGAGTGACCCATTGAACAGTCGACTGTCAGGAATCAATGAGGTTCCCTGGCAAATCCAGGCCAGTTCACGTAGCAGAGCAGATTCCAGTGAAAGCAATTCTTCGAAGAGGGACGAATCGCGGAGTAAAGAGAGCACGCGTGTGCAGTGCATGGTGGCTTTTTCTATGAGTGAGAAAGTGTCACACAGATCTTGTGTCTGATGGTGAACGCTATCTATAAAAGAGCGAGTTTACAAATCTACGCTGACTGAAGAGATTGGTCGAGTATGCCGGAAGAAACCCAAGACATTGAATCACCATCCCCAGAAAAGCTTCTGATTGATAACATGTCTGATTTTCAGTTCCACGCTGCCTACCTTGCCTATTCGGACACGTATGACAAAACGAGTAATCCTGAAACAAAGAGGCAGCTTAACAACAACATCGAGGCTCTGCAGCAGAACAAGATCGACTATCAAGGCTTCTACAGCAGCATCAACAAGTATCGAGCTGAAGCCAGCTCTGGGCGAATCGACAGATCTCAGATAAGAACCCAGAAGAAGCGGGACTGGCGGAAGAAGACGCGAAGCCGAGAACGGAACAAACGGCACAAGAAGTGACCACTACCTTTATTTTTCACGCTCAAGCATGGGTGGTAACACAAGCCCAGCTACGTTAGGTCAGTGATAGTTTACTTATGTACGCCGTTGAAACCGAGAAGCTTACCAAGCGGTACGGGAAAACCTTCGCCCTCAAAAATCTAGACTTCACCATAAATGAGAATGAGATCATGGTGTTGCTGGGACCGAATGGTTCCGGAAAGACCACTTTGCTGCTGATACTGGCCACCGTTCTCAAACCTACATCTGGCAAAGCAGAAGTGATGGGGTTTGATGTTTCTACCCAGTCTACCCGTGTGCGACAGGTTCTCGGAATAGCGTTCCAGGAGGCCAGGGGATTCTGGCGTCACAAGCCGGCAGACATACTGCGATTCCATGCGAATGTCTGCGGTGTTCCGAAGGCAAAACAAGCTGANNTCAAAGATCTGGAACTGTGGGAGGCTCGGAACAAGCTCTTCATGCATCTCTCAGGGGGTCAAGCGAAGAGGTTAGAAGTATCGAAAGTCTTTGTTCAGAGACCAAGATTCGCCATATTCGATGAACCCACTAGTCAAGTGGATTTGCGTGGAAAGCGCAAGATCTGGGCAGAGATTCTCAAGCTCCGAGACGAAGGATGCACGATTCTTGTGGCCACAAACGAGGTGCGAGAAGCAGAGTATCTTGCCGATCGTGTTACCGTGTTGGATGAGGGCGAGTCTGTGGTGTGTGACACTGTTCGGCAGCTAAAGGACAGCATTACAGGCGGTGATGTAGTGGAGTTGGAGATCGACACGGAAGACAACGAAGATCTGAAACAGTGTCTCAAGGGGATTGAAGGAACCGTCAAGGTAACTAACCAGGATGCGAACAAGTTCAAAGCATACGNNCATACGTTTCCATGGCGGAATCATGGGTACCCAGAATGACTGATGTTTGCTATCAGAACAAAGCTCGGATCCTCTCGATCCGAGTCACAGAACCATCCCTTGATGATGTGTTCCTCCATTTCACCGGACGATCATTGCGAGAGAATTCAAATGCGTAATGTACTGAGGCTCGTCTGGTTTGATCTGAAGGCAGAGCTGAAACCTCCAATCTGGATAATCATGAATTGGGTTGTCTTCCTGGTCCAGGTTGGAGTATATGGTGTGATGATATCGCAACTTGTCACTGGGATTGAAAACTACAGCAGATTCTTCGCTGTGGGCTTGGTGATTCTGATAACCTTCGACATGGCGTCTCATACTGGGCGTCACTTTGTTGAGCATGCTCATGAAGGTCGTCTGCCTTATCTGCTGAGTCTCCCGATTCCACGAGCCAAGCTCTTCCTCACGATTGCGTTGCAGGGCGGAGCTGAACTTGCCTTAATGCTTGCTGTCCCCCTCACAGTCACGCTACTGATCATAGGAAATCTGACCTGGATGTCAGTAGCCGCGTGCGTCCTGACACTGTTTTGGCTGGGGTTCGGGGTCGCCGGATTGATGCTGGGCTTGTCTTTTATAGCCTTCAAATCCTCTGATCTTTACACGGCAATCGTCACAGGGTTGAGTACGATAATAATTCGCTTCAGCACTGTCTTGTATCCCTTCATTTTTCTGCCAGTCCAATATGCTTCAGCAGCGGTTGTCAGTCCACTTACGTATGGCTCTGATCTGGTGCGGTTCATTCTAGGATTTGAACCAAGCATTCTCTTGAACCCATACTATGCAGTGAGTGTATTGGCCGCCTTGTCAGTGACAACTCTGGGTCTAGGTCTGATTCTCATCCAGAGACTTGTGGAGGGAGTGAAGAGCGCATGAGCGAGCTCAGAGTGATTCTAGCACTCGCCAGAAACGATTTCTCCTACTTCTTCCGGACGAAGTGGCTTATGGCTGTTCTCTTGAGCCTGAACCTTTCAGACATGCTGGTTGTTGCATTGGTCTACAAAAGAATGATGACCTTTGACTACTTCGCCTATTTTGTTCCCGCGGTTATTGTTATGGGTCTCTTCGCTGCCTCGTTAGACACTGGAAGGCGAATCTGGTTGGCTCTTCGAGAAAATGTTATTCAATACGAGCTATCTCTTCCAGTGAGCACTCATGGAGTTGTGATCGCGTACCTGCTGGCAGGAGGAGCCGCAGCCCTGGTCTATGCGAGTTCTCTCATGGCCATCGCTCTGGTCGCACTTCCCGCCAATGCCATTTGGACTGCGATCATACTGCTTCCTTTTCTTTTTGTGTTAGCCATGGGTTTAGCTGGGATTGCAGCTACACTGGCTGCTGTTGCTTCAACCCATGGGGAATTCTTCTTTGCATTCCAAAACATTGTGCAGGTTGCCCTCCTGACTCTCAGCACTGTGTATTACCCTCTTGAAGTTGTTCAAGACTACTTGCCTTCATTTCTTGTGACTCTGGTTTCCGTCAATCCGTTAAGTCTGGCGGCTGAAGCTCTTCGACAATATGCTTTTGCAGGGATTCCGATTGAGCTGGGGTTCCTTGCTAACATACTTCTCGCGAGTATTCCTTTCGCTGTTATTGGTGCAGTGGCCTATTGGGGAGCTCTTCTCAGGCTGCAGGTAAACGGAAAACTCTAAAGGATCTATGACTGGTACCTGGAAAAACTTAATTCACTTCATTGGCTAGGGAAGGTGGATGTAGGATTGAAACCTTCAGCTCGAGGAATAGAGTATGTTATAGTTGCGTGGGTCTTGATTGCGCTCTACTGTACACTTCTAACAAGTGCTGCAGAGACGATCCTTGAATTCTTTCCGAGCGTGCCGGAAGACAGTTACCTTCAACACATCGTCATTTTCATCTATGCTCTCGCCGTTGTGAGCTTCCTCGGCGGCTCTCAGGTTCCAGCTGTCTGCCTGAGGAAGAAAAGTTTCATTGTTCAATTCGTCTTCAGTGCCATCTTTGGCCTGATATTGCTTCTAATAACGGTTCTAAACAGCACAGTTCTCGATTCATTCAACGAAGCAGTCCTCAGACCTTTCTTCAGATCCTATCCCATAGTAGCCTTGGAATACCTTGCTATCCCTTACATTTTCATGATCTATCTCGATCTTTATCTGGGAGGACGTCTGACCGAGTTTTCCTGGAATCACTTCAGTCAATATGTCAAAGGCACCTTTTTCCGTCCGAGAAACACTTTTGAAGAAGTAATCCTGCATCAATCCAGTGCGTTTTCGTTTGTAGCCATAGGTCTAGTCTCGCTTGTATGGATCGTTAGGATCGCAGTGCTGTCCGAGACAAGCTTCATTCCAAGTCGATGGGTCTACTTCCCTTTCAACATTGCGCTGCAAGTGAACCGGGTTTCTTTGATGGCGTTAGTTGTTCCCACGCTTCTTCTGTTTTGGTTGACGATGTCGGCGCTTTCGCACTTGGTGGGGCAAAGGTTTGACTGTATAGGATGCTTTTCGGATGCTGCTTCACTACTGGGGTTCTGTCTATTGCCATCTTCAATCGTCGTGCTCGCAGATCTTGTGGAATTCGGACTCGGTGCTACATTGCTTGTGCCCAGCATGATCCTTTTCATTGTAGGTTTCTTCATCCCTGCCGTTGTATGGCCTCTCATACTGACAGTGATCGCAATCAAGATATCGCGGGGACTCTCGTGGCGGAGCTCGAGTCTAGTTGCGGTCATCTCTTTCTTGCCACTGTTCATTGTGCTGACAAGAGTCTTCTTGTAGACGTCTTCCCTCTCGGAACCGAGCGAGAGGTCTGGGAAAAATGATCAAGTAGGCTCCTCGTGTCTTGGAAATCAGGTCAAGACCAAATTCATCCTCAAAGCTTACCGCTCATCCCATGATTGGTTTGCAACAATCACTGCGTATGGCAGGCGACGAAACAAGACAGAGAGGCCGCAAGTATGAAATGTTCAAGCATACCCGTGATCATTCACGACATCAGTGAGTGTGTAGGTAGGCTTATATGAACATGAAAGTTACACAATACCGATGCCCACTGTCAAGAAAGAAGCTCGAAGAACCTGCGCTCGTATCTGGCTTGAATATCAAGGGAGACCTGTGATAGGAAAAGGCGGAGCAGACATTCTTGAGGCGATTGGCAAGGTAAAATCCATCTCCGGGGCAGCAAGGAACCTGGGAATGTCGTATCGTTACGTTTGGAACTATCTTAGAAACGCTCGACGTGTACTCAAGCGGCCCATTGTCCAGACTACTCGGGGTGGCCGAGATGGAGGCGGAGCAGTGCTCACAGAATTCAGCCGGAACCTTCTTCGAGACTATCGACGGATGGAAAACTACGTGAGTGGGCTTCTGGACGATGAAGAATATTGGGAGGCGGTCGGATTGAAAATCAGCGCTAGAAATCGACTTCGAGGAACAGTTCAAGACGTGGAGAAGGGTGTAATCACCGCAAAAGTGAAGGTCAAAATCGATGCCCCTGTCATTATCACGGCGATTATTTCGAAAGAAGCGGTTGAAGAGCTAGACATCAAACAGGGAGAGAAAGTCGAGGCAGTGGTCAAAGCAACAGAAGTCATGATAGCTAAAGAAAAGCCAAACTGAAACATCCTTCAATAGTGTGATTCTGTCCTGACACACTCCCCTTTTTCTCATCATGACAACACTGCCAGCCAAGCAAGGAAATCTGACTCAAAGAGTCAGGAAAAGCCTCTTCACGGTTATAGCAAAGTGATTCTTAGACTATCAAGCGGATGTTAGCGTCCGACTAGCTTGGGATGGACAAGGTGGCGGCAATGAGGACAGAGAATCTGTCCTCTGTCAAAGGTCGCATTCCAAAACTTGTTACAGAAAGGACATTGAAGGTCAAAGGTCCTCCCTGGAAGATTGAACCATTGTCGGCTAAACAGGAAAACCACGCTGCCAGACACTAACGTTGTAGTTGCTAATATGAGGAGATATGCAAGGTTGAAGGTCAGTCCAGGGACAATGTGCATCTCCTTTGTCCAAAGGAGGCTCCACAATGTGGATTCAGAAACTGAATTCGATGAGAGTTCAGGCCAAATCTCCCAGACAACGACCAATGACTAGAAGTAGTCCGCTAATCACGTAACCTAATTTATACCTTCTAATGGTCCTTCGCAAAGAGCTGTCACCAATGCAAGCGCAAGAGTAATCTGTGTTTCCAATCATCCTTCTTAAAGATGTTATGAAGCTAGAAGACTGTTTCAAGCTCTGCTGGATCAGAGCACTCTTGCCTTGAAGGTCACTGTATGTTCCTAAACTCAGTTCTTGGGGCTCCGCATATCGGGCATTTCTCAGGAGCAGAGCTTTCCGCCACATATCCGCAAGTAGTGCACAGGTGATACTCAGTGAATCGCTGGGCTATCAGGTGGTCGAGGGCCTTCTTATAGAGCTTGGCATGGGTTGCTTCAACATCGCGAGCTTGCGAGAAGATCACAGCTGCAGCTTTTTCATTATCTGCCTCAGCTTCTTGAAGCATTTTAGGGTAATGAACACCATTAACTGCGTTTTCGGACTGAAACGCTTGCTTCAAGTTCATCTCTGTATCAGAAACGGATTCGAGCAGAGCGAAGTGGCGTCTTGAGTGCACTCCTTCCGCAGCTGCCACTGCTCTGAACAGGAGTGCTATCTGAGGTAAGTCTTCCCTCTCCGCTTGATTTGCGAACAAGAGCAGTCTCTGGTAGGCTTTCGCCTCTTCCACAAACGCTCTATGGACATTCTCTCCAGTTCTGGCATGAACTTTCATCTCATCACTACCTCTATTGTGACTTAGAATCGAAAAGCTGATATTTAAAGTCGTAGAAACCGTGAGGCGAGGTATAATCGATTGGATGTCGAAACTAGCAAGAATCTGGGAGGCGTTGGAGCTATTCTATTGGCTTTGGGTCCTTTACTGTTCTTCGCTAATGCGTACGGCGCACTGCTCAGTCTCATTGGTGTGATATTGGTGCTAATTGCCATGAGTGGACTATCAGGGTACTACCATGAGGCAGGCATATTCAACAACGTGCTTTATGGGTTTGTCACAACGATAGTAGGCGCAGTCGCTACTGTTGGTGTGGTTGTTGGTTCACTCCTGCTGTCACTCTCTGACTTGGGTATCAGTGACTGGATGAATGTGGATGAATGGACGGCAGCCTTCCAAGAAGGCTTCATGGACTTCAGTTTGCTAATGCGGTTGCTTGGTGCGCTCGTACTGGCGTTTGTAGTTCTCTTTGTGTTCCTAGTAATCTCTGCGATACTCTATCGAAAGTCCTTCAATACTCTTGCCACAAGATCAGGCGTGGGCATGTTTTCCACAGCAGGGTTACTCATACTGATAGGAGCGATTCTACCAGTAATCGGTCTTATTCTCATTTGGGTAGCTACTATACTTCTCGCTGTTGGATTCTTCTCAATAAAGCGAACACCGACTCAGCCGCCACAGCCTGTCGTAGAGCCAACTACACAACCTCCGTCGTCATAGGTATCACACCCTCCTTCCCTTTTTCTTTGAGGGCGACAATTGGACTAGCGGTTCATTCTGGCTCAACCTCAAGTGAACAAGCAGAAGCTGAGAACCCCCAACCATACCCTAGTGATAGGATGGAGTCGCCAGCCGTGAGCCGACAATTTGTAAGGATTTCGTGAAGTATGAATGGGAGACTGACACCTGCCAGGTTACCATAGTTTCGAAGTATAACAAATGACTCTACCAGCTTCTCAGGGTCAATTCCATAATGATCCCCGATTGATTTCAAGATCTTCTCACTGCCAGTGTGAACTGCCCACTTCTTGTAAGTCTGCAATTGTCTGGCGAGGTTCTCGCTGCACATACGATTGAGAGCCTTGGAAATGTATTCACCGCCGAGTTTGGGGATGCGTCTGTCCAAATGTGAGTAGAGGCTAAATCTGAAAGGTTCGTTGGAGGCTGCTAGTCGAGTGTAACCGGCCATATAGTCGTCCTGTCTGAGATTTGTGACTTGACCGATTGCTCTCAGTGCGAGTCCAGCTCCTTCTTTGCCCACTACGAGGCTGGCAACTCCATCGCCGAAGAGGAAAAATTCCATAGTGGCAATCCACTTCCGCAACTCTATGCATCGCTTGTACTCATTACGTATTGTGTTGATTCTGTCGATTTCCATCACGTTCTTCAGGCCTTGGACTTGATTGTGGAACCAATATGAGTTTACGCCTGATAGACAGATCAACACGAACTCTTCAGGGTGTGTTGTCAGATGATCTTGTGCCAGCTCCAATGTCTTCGCGAACGCGGCACATGCCATTCCCTGCACATTCACGTGTTTGATGTAGGGATGGAAACCTATTCTCCGAATCAAGAGTTGGCTCAACCCAGGGCATAGAAAGGGATTCACATCATATGCAGCTATAAAATAGCCAATGGATCCAGGGGTGAGCTCAGTGTTTTCCATGGCGTCTCTGCAGGATTCTACACAAAGATCCACTAGATCAACTTCACTCAGTACAGTTTCCAATCTAGGCTTTGCAGCAGCTTTGTCTAATAGGTACCGTTCCGCAACTCCTAGGTTCAATATGTTGTGTTGCACGTTCTCAGGAATCTGGCAGGGGAAAGCATCCAGAAGTTCCTGGGTTGAATACTTGTGCTCGGGCACCGCGGTTGATATTTGCAGTATCCGCATGTAGACGAAAGAATGAAGCCAAATCATAAAAAGATTTCAACAGCGAGAATGAATTATCACGTGAATCTGCTTGTGGCGGCTCACGGAGCATCTGCGGCCTTGGCGTTGCGCAAAGTTAAAATCTGGTGTCGTCGGTAGGAGAATTGAAATGGTGAGTGTGATGGACATTTCCTTTGACGAGTTCATGAAGCTGGACATGAGGGTGGGCAAGGTCGTTGAGGCTGAACATCTTGCAGGCTCAAAGAATTTGATCCGGATGATAGTGGATTTGGGCTCTGAAAAGAGACAATCTGTGGCAGGGTTGCTGCAGTACTACAAGCCGGAAGAGCTTGTGGGTCAGAAGTTTGCGTTTGTCCTAAACCTCCAACGCAGGAAGTTCATGGGCGTGGAATCACAGTGCATGGTACTTGCTGCAGAAAGCAGTGACGGCACTGTTGTGCTCTTGAACCCTGAAAAGGAGATTGCGATAGGTAGTAGAATCCGCTGATCCCGAGCTCATGGGACTTGCGCACACATTCTGAGTACGACTCGCCTTTGAGAAGAGGAGCGTCTTCCTCGCGAGCGGAATATAAGGAACAGCACATGGAGCAGCAGGCTGGCAGGTGCTCAATATCGGTTGTCCAATACGTTTATATTCCTGTGGCAAGTAAATATTGGTCATCCAATAGTTGTGAGGTGAGGAAAATTGGAGAAGAAAGAAGAGAAACAGAAAGTCAAGAAACCAAAAACTGAAGAATGTTGTGCATCATGCTGTAGCTAGGTTACCACACACGAGCAAACCTCGCTTGCAGGCTTGTCGTCAAGCAAGTGCGGAATTCCAAGCAAGGTTCGGTCAACTCATTTCCTTGAGTTCACCATTTTTCATTTTTTAGGTGGAAAGGAGAACAGAACCTATCGGAGAGCTGCCTTATCTCCTCAAATACGTTGCTAATTCTCAACTTTACTCTCTTTTTCCTTCCGAAATCCATGAATCGAGAAGCTCTCTTCTGCGATAGGGTCATTCATTCCAAAGACCCTGTCGATAGACCAGAAGCTACGATTCTCGATCTGCAAGTTTCTCGTCTACTCCTTCTGTCTTCTTCATGCGTGGGTATTCATCTATGAATATTCGCAAGCCGGAAATGGGAATTGAACCCATAGAGCGTGGCGATATCTCCCGCAAATTCCCCCTTTTCACTTTACTTTTTCCATCTTTTCAGTTTTGGCAAAACTTCTGATGCCAGTTTCCTTGCTTCATTTTCAGACATTCCCATTTGAACTGCAAACTTCACATTTTTGTTTATTTTTTCTTGCAGCGTTATGCCTTCATCTAAGAATTTGCCATTTTGAAAGCAGTGAAAGCAATATTCTTCACTTTTGCTTCCGCTTGCATTTGTGCCAAAATCTTCTTCTTTTTGCAGAGGCATCCCACAACTTTGACATATTTTTTGTTTCACATCAATTCACCTTATCCTAATCTTGTTTGGCGATTTTATAATTATGACTTGACTTCTTCAGGAAACGCAAGCAAGGTGCCATCCACGGTGTAAAACTAGGCAGGTTCATCTCATGGAGAAAATTATGCCGATGGATGCCGAAAAGCCGGGGATGGGAATTGAACCCATATGGAGCAGCTCTGCAGGCTGCCGCCTAAACCATTCAGCCACCCCGGCAATCCAAAAGAGTGAAAAAACAGCTAATAAATCTATTCGCGTATAGGTGTCGGCATCTAAACAAGCCGCTATTCTAAGTACTTCTTGTAGTATTCCTGAGCTTTTTCGACTGCTTTCGCTGGCATTTTCAGAATCATCTCATAGCCCATTTCCGGAGCTAGCTCTGCACATTTGCTGAAGTATTTCTTAACCTTTTCAGCATCACCTTTCCAGAGTGCTAGGCCTCCTGCAATGTGATACCACGTCCTGGACATGTTAGTGTCTTCCTTTTTCTCAAACTCTGCGGCCTTCTTCGCCGCCTCGGCTAATGTTACTTTGATTTTGCGTGGGTCAAGAAACATCGTGTGCCACAGGGCTGTGCAGATTTCTTTATCCTTGCCACAAATAGTCTCCAGATCTGTTGCTGGGATTTCCTGTGGTTGAACCTCAACCTCTTTCTTCTTTCTCAAGAACGAACCTACAAACATGCGATTTCCTCTTTGTGCATCTATTTGCATGCTAAACATGATTCAAAGAGATTTAAAGATTTGGGACTCGATGCGGTTCACATCTCAAAATGGGGATCAAATCGCCTAGAAAGAACCAGCAATAATGTGTATTGTCTATGCACATGGCATGCATACCTGAGGAATTCATACTGCTTGAAGTTTTCGTTTGACAACAAGAAATATAGGCATCTCCAGCAGGGTTGTGTAGATAGCGAGTGGAAGATAAATATTTTAACGGAAGCTCTCTTCTCGAGACTCCCTTTTCTCCCTATCTCCACTCGCATCCTCCCCTATTCCGCTGTGCTGAACGTTTAGGAATCAGAGCACAAGTCGGTTTCTTGTCTGAACGATGGTCTGCACCTGTCTGATTGTGTGCAGTGTCAAAGCGCTCTAAATTTAAAAGAGTCTGGGGCTACTAGCTAGGGAAGGAGGCAGCCGAGAGATAGAACCATTGAGCTTTGTGCACGTTGCAGACATTCATTTGGGATATACGCAGTATAACCTGGAGGTTCGCCGTCAAGACTTCAGCACTGCTTTTGGAGAGGTCGTTGACAAGACTATCGAACTGAAGCCGGACTTCATGGTGGTTGCCGGCGACATTTTTCATCATGCAAGACCGACTAATGTTACGTTGGAGGCAGCGATTCGCAACCTCAGTCGACTTCGTGATGAAGACATTCCAGTCCTGGCTGTTGATGGTTCTCACGATGCCGCGCCAAATGTGACAACAGGCACTATTCTGAATCCTTTAGACGCAGCCGGACTCCTGTTTTACTTGCCTCGACAAGAAGGTGCCTGTTGGCGAAGTGACAAAGCCTATGTTTATGGCATCCCTAACTACAGAACGAGACGAAGAACTGAAGAGCAACTCCCGCTCTTCTACGCAGAAAAGCAGCCGTGCCCTGATCCGGAACTCTTCAACTTGTTCGTTTTTCACATGGCCCTGGACTTGCCTGGCGTGACACCGCCTCAAATAGAGGCTGAAGCTCCTCCGGAGCTGCTTCCTGAAGGCTTCAACTATTATGCTGGCGGCCACATTCACAAACCTACAAGGAGTGCGTTCAAGCAGGGTGTTCTTGCCTTCAGTGGATCCACAGAGACAGTGTACTACGATGACGCGAGACTCCAGAAAGGTTTCTACTACGCACAGGTGAGTGAGAAAGGCAAGCTTGATCTGCAGCACGTGAATCTGGACGGTTTGCGGCGATTTGTCATTCTAGACAATGACTATTCGGGGATGACTCCGTCTCAAATCACTGAGGCCACAGCTAGTCAAGTCAAAGAAAATGATGAAGAAGGAATCATCGTTGTTCCAGTGCTGAAAGGAATCCTTCCTGCTGAAGCAAATCGAAGCCAGATAGACATGGTGCAGATCAGAAACGCCGCTGAGAAAGCTCTCTTAGTTCATCCGATTATACGACTGAAAGAGACGACGATTCCAGAGGAAATTGTCCGCTCGATTTTCGAGGGTGAACTCAAGGATCTGAAAACCAAAGCCTATGAATATTTCCTTCAGATCTTCTCAGAAAGATATCCGAGAGATGAGGCTGAGAAGATCGCACGCCTCTCCATAAGCATAATCGATCCCTTAACACGAAAGGACGAAGACAAGGTGAGAGAAGAGCTGGAGGCATATCTGAATGCGCATTAACAAAGTGACACTGGAAAACATTCGGTCGCATGCAAAATCAGAAACGAATTTTGTGAGAGGGTTCAACTGTCTGGTTGGAGGCTTAGGGACCGGAAAGTCTAGTATACTGTACGCTATCGACTTCGCCCTCTTTGGGGATCCTCTGGCTAGAAGCTACAGTTATCTCCTGCGTAAGGGAGAAGAGACTGGAAAAGTATCTGTTGAATTCTCATTGAATGGAAAGGCCTACCGTGTTGAGAGAAGTCTGAGAAGACATGCAAATGGAATTAGCCAAGACGCTGAAGGGCTGAACTTCTTTGAGGGGAATCGGTCAATTGCCAGCATGAGAAATGAAGCCGTGGCAGAGCAATTAGAAGCAATTACTGGTTTGAACAAAGAGATTTTTCGTCAAATCATATGGGTTCGACAGGAACACCTCAAAGAACTTCTAGACGTGGCCCCAAGGGAACGGCAGAAGCGGCTAGACAAACTATTCGGACTCAGCGATTATGAAGTAGCGTGGAACAACATACGCAGCATTCAACGAATGTACGAAGTTGAAAAGAAGACACGTCAGGAAGATATCGATGTCCTTGGTCTGGAGAAGCTTGAGGAAGACTACCACAGAGCACTTGACGATTTTGCAGCAGTTGACACCGAAATCATAAGTCTTACACGTGGATTACAGCAAGCTGAAGCAGCACTGCATGCAGCATCCACCAAACTTCAAAGCTTGGAGGATCTGAGGAAAGAAACAGAGGAATTGCTGAAGAAAGAAGCGACACTCCAGACAAACATAACCAACATCGAGGATAGGTGCGCGCAGCTAGCAGACGATCTGCAAAAAGAAAAGGCAACAATCGAAGACCTGCAGCAACGTCTCATGAAACTTGAAAGTCAACTAAACCTGCGGAAGAGAGAACTGCAGGATGCTGGCTTGAATCCAGACTCAACACTTGAGCAACTAATGAGTCAAGTCACCTCATTTGACAATCAGATCACGAGCATCAAGGCAGAACTGGAAGCAGGAAGGAAAGACTCTAAAACCTGTCAAGAACAAGCATCCAGCCTCGGGTCAAGAAACCAATGCCCACTATGTCTACAACCCATTGATGAAGACTATAAGAAACACATGTTGAAGCATTTTGAAGAAGAGACAGTCGAAAGGGAAAAGAGGGTCTCAGAACTCGAGAAGAACCTCAACGAACTTGGAAAACTGAGAAGTGTCACAAGGCAAGTGCTTTCGGAGTTTCAATCATCTCTTCCAATTATCAAAGACCTCAATCCGCGTATTTTGAAGGCTCGAGAATCTGAAGCGAAGCTCAAGCAGGAATTTGAGGACAAGCAGCAGCAAGAGAAAATGCTCAGGAGCGAGTTGGAGAATGTCCGTACAGAAATCGCACGTTTCGATATGTCTCAGCTGGAATTTACCCGAAAGCAGTATGAGACCGCGGCTGACGAATTTAGAGCCAAAGAGATCAAACTCCAATACAGCCAAGAACGTAAGAAAGAGTCTTCCCTCAAGATCGAAGAGTTGCGAAGACGCTTGGAAAATGCTCACCAAAAGGTAGAACGAGTTGACAGAATCAGCAAAATGCTTGAGACAATTGAAGGGATACGCAGTGGATATCAGAGCATTCAACCGAAGTTGCGGACAGAATTCGTCAAGATCCTGCAGAATACAATACAGCAGGTGCTAGACAGTCTGAGAGGCGAAGAAGACACAGGGTTCATAGTCCAGATAGATGAAACCTATACTCCGACCGTCAAGAGTCAAGAAGGCTATGAACTGGAAGTCGCACATCTTTCAGGCGGAGAACGCACTCTTCTAGCCTTCGCATACAGATTTGCTTTAGGTCAACTAATAATGCAGGCACGAACTGGACATGGACTGCAAATGCTTCTTCTTGACGAACCCACCGAAAGCCTAGGCAGAGAAGACCGCTCAGTGGATCGCCTAGCTGAAGCGATTGCTCGATTGAAAGCGATAGAACAAATCATCGCAGTCACTCACAACGAAGCCTTTGCAGAGAAAGCTGATTACGTGATCCGGTTGGAAAAGGAAATCGACGTCAGCAAAATTCTCCCTGAGAAATAGGCGTGGCGTTGCTGCATGCTCAAGAACCGAAAAACTGCCTTGCTAGAAGGCATTACTGCTGGTTTTCTCTTTGGCACAGCAGCGATATTCATCCGGCTGTTGCCTGGAATGAGCGTTTTGTCCATTGCTCTCTGGAGGCTAGTAATAGCTTGTGGGGCTCTCGCCTGCATAATTCTAATCTTCGAGAAACCCGCGGTTTCAGACTTTTCTAGAAGAAACTTGAAGGATTTCATGATACTTGGCATACTCCTAGGTGTCCACTTCATCTTGTTCATCTCCGCGGTGAAGAAGACGTCTCTTCTGAACGCAGCTGTCTTGGTCAATACAACTCCAATCTTTTCCATGTTTATTTCAACTTTCATCTACAGTATGAGACCATCAAAGCTTGCTCTACTGGGAATGGCTCTATCCTTTCTCGGAGCAGGCATAATCGCTATTGGAGATCTCAGGGCGGGGGCGACAGGAAACCTGATTGGTGATCTCGAAGCAACTCTGGCCGCAGTTGCTGAAGGATTCTACCTGAATTACGGAAGAGACAAACGAGGAAAGCTTCCCCTGTTGTCAACAGCATTTTTCATATATTTCATGGCTGCTCTCACAGTCGGCGGAGCAATCGTTCTCACCGGAACCACCATTGAGCTCTCCGGGAACTTCGAGCTTCTGCTGCCATTGATCGGCCTAGGAATACTGCCCACTGCGGCAGCTCACACATTCTATTTTTCCTCTCTTTCAGTCCTCAAGTCCTTCGAAACTGCAACTATGGCCCTCCTTGAGCCAATAGGTGCTACTCTATTAGGAATCGCTATCTTCGCTGAAGTTCCACAACCAATCTTNNNTTCTGGTGCTTGTTGGAATAATCTCAATAGCCCTAAGCAAATAGCATGGGAAACCTAGCGCACGTGTGAGACTCATTCTTCACCAATGAGTTTCTTCTCCTTGATGATGAATGTATTCTGCTTTCCCGCAATTACTCGAAACTCCTTCAGTTCCGACATGTGCAAGAACTTGCGAAGGATAACTCTGAGATGCGATCGAGAGAATGGTTTCGCGTCCTCTTCATAACCTAATATGATTTCACTGCCTGTCATATCGACTTCAACACCCTCTAATTTCTCTTCAAGAAAATCCGCCAGCTCCTTCACAGTGTCTCCATCAGCTCCTTTACGCAGTTCCGAGATATCAACTGGAGTCTTCGACAAATTCAACCTTCCTTTCAATATGCAACGTTGACTCTGCGGTCAAGAGGCTTGTATTTTCATCGTTCCTATTAACATTTCTCCGCACCACTGACCAGTCTGAACCATGCATTGTTGCTAGTATTATGTCAGTTCGCCCGTCGAGAGATTATCACAGCAACGCTCACGTAACTCTCTAGCTCATCATCCACAAGAGTCAACATCAGCCAAACTTAAGGACTTTGCTGTCACTGTAGCTACAGTACACTAATCTGCTGAACAAGAGACAAGCGTAAAGGCATCTCGATTCACGTTGAGGACCATTCCACCCAAGGGTGTGGACCATTTGCGCGGGCTGCGGATAGCTTCACTGATATAGGCACGGATTGCATCTCCAGTGAATGCATATACGCATAACTTATATGCTGAGAAACAAGTTTCTGAAAACAACTTCAGTCAGTAGTCTAGGGCGGATCATCATGGAAGTATTCGACGCAATTAGAAATCGACGAAGTATCCGTTCATTCAAGAAAGCGGAAGTCTCCGACGAGACTATTGTGCGACTCATTGAAGCTGCTAGCTGCGCACCTTCTGCAGGCAACATTCAACCTTGGGAGTTCATTGTTGTAAGAGATCTCCAGGAGCGACGTGAACTAGCTGCTGCAGCCTTGAATCAGAGCTTCATTGAAGAAGCACCAGTTGCAGTGGTCGTTTGCGCAGATCAGGCCCGTTCTGAAGAGGGGTATGGGAGTCGAGGGAAAGATCTCTACTGCATCCAAGACACAGCGGCTGCCATTCAAAACTTATTGTTGGCAGCCTACGCCATGGAGCTTGGAGCATGTTGGGTTGGAGCATTCGAAGAGGAGATGGTGAGAAAGACTATGAAGACCCCGAAACATGTGAAACCAGTCGCAATAGTGCCTCTTGGATATACATCACAGACCCCAAAGACTCGAAGACGGAGATCTGTTCCTGAAATAATCCACAAAGACACCTTCTAGAGCTGCATCCCCAACAGGCGGGCTCGAGACAGGAACACTGGGTTTGCAGGCTCAATTTTAATAGGCAAATTGATGAAGTTAACGAGAGGAAACCTAGTTGAACTTCTCTCTGATAGCAGACATCTACGAGAAGATCGAAGCTACAACCAAACGGCTTGAGATGACTGATTATCTTGCAGAACTAATGATTCTGGCTCCAAAAGCTATCATCGACAAAGTTGTGTACCTAACCCAAGGAAAGCTATATCCTGACTTTGCGGGCACCGAGATAGGAATCGCGGAGAAACTTGCCATCCAAGCAGTTGCCAAAGCAACTGGCAAGAATGAGAAGGAGATCTCAGAAGATCTGGCGAAGACCGGAGATGTAGGTGCAACTGCGCAGAAGTTCCTAGCCATGAAGACTCAAGTCACCTTGTTTGAAGGAGCAGTCTTGACTGTTGAAGAGGTTTATGAGACACTAGATGCTATCGCGAGAGCCTCTGGTGCTGGGTCCACAGACAAGAAACTCAGTCTTCTTGCCGGTCTGCTGACTAGAGCAAAGCCGCAGGAAGCAAAGTACATCGTAAGAATTGTCACTGGGAGTCTCAGAGTCGGCATCGCAGACATGACGGTTCTTGATGCTTTGGCGATTGCCTATGGAGGAGGAAAGGCGTCAAGGAGTGTCCTGGAGAGAGCCTACAACATCTCCTCAGATCTCGGTAGAGTCGCGGAAACCGTAGCTGAAGGGGGACTGAAAGGAGTTGAGAATTTCAACGTGCGTCTCGGAAGCCCGATACGCCCAATGCTGGCAGAGCGATTAGGCTCAATCGAGGAAATTCTTGAGAAACTGGGTGGCAGATGCCGAGCTGAGTTCAAATACGATGGAGAACGAGTGCAAGTCCACAAACGAAACAATGATGTGACTCTGTTTTCACGTCGTCTAGAGAACATCACATCCCAGTATCCAGACGTCGTCACATTAGTGAGGAAATTCATCAATGCAAGAGATGTGATTGTTGAGACGGAGTGCGTTGCTATAGATTTGGAAACCGGTGAGTTGAAACCATTCCAGGAATTGATGCATCGAAGACGAAAACATGGCGTCTCAAAGGCAATGGTGGAATATCCAGTTTCAATGTTTGTTTTCGACGCTTTGTTTGTAGATGGAAACGACTACACCCTAAGACCATACGAGACTAGACATAGGAAACTTGAGGAAATTGTCGTAGCAAGTGACCAGGTCAACTGTGCTGAATCTCTGATAGTGAACAACGTTGCAGACCTGGAACGTTTCTTCGAAGGAGCCGTGGAAGCTGGCTGCGAGGGTCTGATCTGCAAGTCGCTCTCTGAGGATTCCGTCTATCAAGCTGGGGCGAGAGGATGGATGTGGATAAAATACAAGCGAGACTACAAAAGTGAAATGACTGACACAGTGGATCTGGCTGTTGTGGGGGCTTTTCATGGCAGAGGAAGACGTGCTGGAACCTATGGCGCGTTACTGCTCGCAGCTTACAATCCTGAAAAGGACATGTTTGAAACAGTAACGAAATGTGGAACAGGTTTTACTGATGAAGACTTGGAAAAACTACCTGAAATATTGAAAAAGCACCGGACAAAGAGTAAGAGCCCGAGAATCGAATCAACGGTAGAAGCTGACATCTGGTTTGAACCATACGTTGTACTTGAAGTTCTCGGGGCGGAGATAACACTAAGTCCAACTCATACCTGTGGAATGAATGAGATTCGACAGGGAAGCGGTTTAGCAATAAGGTTTCCTCGCTTCACAGGGAATTACAGGATTGACAAATCAGCTGAAGACTCCACAACAAATCGAGAAATCCTAGAAATGTACCGCAATCAGTTGAAGAGCCTAGATCCAACCTGAAAACTCATGCAGCCGAGAGATTAAAGAAGCGGCCAGTCTACATAATCGCTAGCATAGAAGCCGTTGATATGAATGACGAGAAAGCAACACCCAAAGTCAAAGGTAGAGAAGAAACTGCTGTACGGCATCGGTCTTGTTAGCCTTATAATACTTGTCAGTCTGATGATGTACTATTTCATTCTGAAATCAAACCCAGAAGGCTGGACGGGTGTAATAGTAGATCAACTGACTGTTCAGAAACAGCTGGACAACCCAACTTTCAGAGATATCACAACTTCAATTCTGAATGGTTCTGGCTACGACACAAAGTATTTCTCAGGAGAGTCCGTGACAATAAGCTTTCTGAGAGACCTTCCTGCGAAGAGTGGGAAAATCCTGCTACTGAGAGCTCATTCTGCCGTGAGAGACAATACAGACTGGGTTGACATATTCACATCAGAACCTTTTCTGCCAGGAATGTATACGGATCTCGCTGAAAGCAAGCAAATCAGCAAGGCCCAAATGTATTCATTTGAGGATTGGTACTTTGCCATCGGACCAAAGTTTGTCAATGCAAGTATGAGAGGACGATTTGACAGCGATTGTATCATCGTCCTAATGGGATGTAACAGTCTGAATCAGACTTCAATGGCCAAAGCTTTGGTTGGAAAGGGCGCGAGAGCTGTCATCGGATGGACCAGTTGGATCGAAGCTAATTACACGGATACCATGACTTTGCAGCTGCTCGACTACTTGCTCGAAGATGCTTACACCATAGGTGAAGCGGTCAGGAAAACCAATGATGAGATCCAACAAGAGAATCCAAATCCATTCCAATCAGAATTATCATACTACCCTGACTCTAGTGAAGCTGCAGACTTCAGAGTCTCGAAGAAGAGCACTCCACCACTGATAGAGAGGATTGGCGAATACTTTACGATAAGGCTGCTGACCACGCTGAACCACTGGAAGCGTGGCCTGGTCATTCCATCAGACTAATCAGTGATTTCACTCGACTGAGACGGACCGAAGGTCACCTTGACCGGCTTGCTCGCCATGAAAGCAGATGTTGACGGTTTCGAAACAGGTTTCTTGAGACTCTCATAGTGCTTGAAAACAATCAGGTAAAGACGGTCTCTAAGATCTATTCCTATCGGCTTCAATGCTTTGAGCTGCCTTATCTTGCTGGCCAAAGCGCTGTCCCCAACGGTTTCTGTAATCCACTTCTCAAAATCGCCGCGGTAAAGGTGAAACTCTAGTGACTTGACATCTACATCGAGAATCTTCTTGACGAACTCCTCCAAAGATGAAGCCCACACTCCCGTATAGTTGCCGATGGAAGTGAAGAAGTAGAAGGCTTTTTCCCGTGAAAGAGTCCTCAGAGGCTCGGAGTTGATTGGCTCACTCAACACATTACTCTCCAATACTTATGCTTGCTCTACTATACACTGATTTCAGCATTTAAGAGTTAGGTCACTCAAATCAGCTCACATTGCTGCAACCATCACAATAGGCGAGGACTGACACAAAATGGAAACGCTGAGATTGAGGACAACATCAATGGAAATCGATGAGAATAAATAAGGCATACCTAGACATTAGTTTAAAACCGATTTCGGGCCGGTCGTCTAGTTTGGTTAGGACATCTGCCTGACACGCAGAAGGTCCCCGGTTCAAGTCCGGGCCGGCCCACCACCTCACCAACCTCAGCGTTCACCCTGACTGTTGGATGATTATTTTGAGGCTCCAAGTAGTCTAGAATCGAGATTAAGGCTGATTCCATGACTCGTGACAAGTTTAGCTTATGTTTTCGAGCTTGTTCCACGATTTTTTTGGATAAGTAGAGACTGACAGTGGTTTTCAATGCTGTTTGATTGTGGTATTTTCCACGTGGAACTTTCGAGTGTTTCCATGTGGAATCTTCTAATCCTTTCATTCACATCACTTCTTCCAATCTTCAACTTCCAGTGAGGAAATCGTGTTTTCGATAAGATCACGAAGATTCAGTAGTCTTACTTGGTATGCCCTTAGTTCATTGATAACATACAATTTAATTTCATCATCTTGTCTGATTGCACTCAACCATTCCTCGCCGTACTTGAAATGATGATCCTGAAAATAGAAAAACCACGTGAGCTTTTGTTCCAGTTCCATTATTGGACTACCAACGTAGCTCATCCCTTTATTGAATGATTGAGGATCTTGCGCATAGAAATCAGCGAGGCGTTTCAAACAAAACCAGGCTATTTTCCCTGCCATCTCGCTTGAGCTCTCTAATGACTCAAATTTACCGAAAACCAAAGGTAGCAAAGAACCATACTTCGAGAGAACGCTCCGCAAAAATCTGCGATCCACTTTATCTGGATGTAGCATCTCTCTGTACATGACAAGCAGGATACCTCGCAGATCCAAGTCATAGATTTTAGCCTTGGTTCCTTTCTCAGTGTTTTCTATTCTCTTTAGTATCACCATCTTTCGTCTTTCTAGTTCTTTCAATGAGTTGAAAACGAAAGAGTATGCTTTGTCGATCTCATGGGCAAGTCTATACGCATTTGTGCAACCTTGTTTCGCTAATCCCTCAAGAACTTCAACTTGGCCTTCTGATAAAGGAAAGGCACCAGGGTATCGTTTGCGGAGATATGCTCTACCTTTCCAAGGGGATCTACTTCTAGTCTTCACGCCCTCTTTTCACCTAGCAATCTCTGTTAATGCTATCTCTAAGATAGATGGTATCTTTAATCATAGATATATATAATGCTTTTGTACTGTTATAGTGAGGCACGCTAATGCCCTTAATTCGAAAAATCATTGATGTCGGCAAGACTAGCAAAGGAGTGATTCTGCCTAGAACTTGGCTCAGATTACTCGAAGCAAGACATGGTAGAGTCAAAGCTGTTACCATGGAAGTAAATAGCAAACTGACGATTCGCCCGATTCTCAAGGAGGCTGACAAGGATCGTAAGCAAACTAGCTGCAAATAAAACTAGCTATACTGTAACTAACTACCTACCTATCAAATCCTACAAGACAAACTCAACAACGACAAACCATCAAACGTGTGGGAGTTTTCTTGGTTAGGAGATTCAGAGAGCATGGCTTGATGTTATTCCTAGATGGAGAGTTATACCATGCATTTTCAAAGCTTCAAGCTGACAAGTGTTTAGGGCGATCATTTGCGGGGTTACGTGCCTTCACTGAGGGGATCTATCGTTTAGGTTACATCTCTGAGCGTTCCTATCAAGCTCATGTCGAAAAATATGAAGTTCCACTTTTCGAAGAGGAATCCAAGCCTTCTCCTAAGGAACTGCCAAAGTGTGACTTCTGTGGCAAATATCCGGTGGTGTCTGTTGTAAAGGAGAAGGTTCTGGGAATTGAAAAGAAGTGCTGTGGGTATCATGCGGAGAACTTGAGGGCACATCCTAAGTGGGAGAAGGTTTCCTAACATGGTTTTGCTCACGCTTGTTGATGGGAAAAAAGGCCCTGATGACATTCTGGTGTTGGTGACTGCCTATAATGAACCATTGAGCTTCGCGGAATGGTTGTACATTGGCAAATGCTATCTTGACTCTGAAGCCAGTTACTATCCGATTCAGGAAGGTTACATTGGCAAGGCGATGTTGATGAACGCGCTCACTGAGCTGAGTCATAATGTTCCCTTCGACACAGTGTTACAGCGCTATAAGCTCAAACGAAAAGGCAAGCGCCTGAAGATCATCGATAAGCGTGGTGCTGGTAGGGAAATTGAGATGCACGTTGGAGGGAGGGGGGTAGAGGAAACGGAGTGTGCAGTACAGAGGGTTTGGTGAACGCGGTTTGGAGCAAGCGTTTTCTGAGAGTGAAGTTCTAACTGAACGCAGTGAACTGGTGCGGAAATTGAATGGGATCTGTAACCAGTTGTTGAAGTGGGGCCTCAGCCATAATGTGGGTGATGTCCGTCGCGCTCACTTTTTCCGGGCTGCCATTTACACTTGTAGTGTGCAGTTGCAGGCGTTGAAAGATAGGGAGATTGATGAATTAAGGCGAGAGATTGAATTGATTAAGGAGAGATTGAATCGTGAGAACCCTGCAAGCATTAAAGCATGATGTTGAGTAACTGAAAAGATGGATGCGAAGCCGGGATATAGTCATTCAAACAGCTGTTCCTATAGATACTACTGAACCACATGGATGTTGTGGGTTTCAACGGTTGAATATGGAGAACCATGAATACAGTGCTGTACCTCTAGAGGAAGAATTAGATCATTTCGCCACAATGTATAAAAGTTTGCCGGAACATGCGGAACGTGATCATGGTTCATACAGTTGGGCAACGTCGCAAGCGTTTTTCTTATCATATCGGTGTCACTGTGGCCATTGGGGACATGAACAAATGACTGAGAAAAGAGTAATTGTCAAAAATGGATATAACAAGATAGCCAGAGAATATCAGGCAAATAGGCACATCTTTGATAATGTTGGGGTTCTTAAAGAATTTTCCAATTGTCTGCCCAAGAATGCAAGGATTCTCGATGCTGGTTGTGGCGCGGGAGTTCCATGTGCGAGGTTGCTGGTTCAGGCTGGATTTGAAGTCGTAGGGGTTGATTTTTCAGCAAGCATGCTTAAGCTGGCGAAGAAAAGTGTTCCAGAAGCGATCCTCATTAAGGAAGATTTAACTAGGCTCGGGTTCCGAGATAATTCTTTTGATGGGTTGGTAGCCCTCTATTCTATCATACATGTGCCAAGAGAGATGCATGCTTCACTATACCAAAGCTTTCATAGAATCCTGAAACCAGATGGTGTAATGTTAATTTGCATTGGTTCTGATGAATGGGAAGGAGAAGATGATTATTTCGGCGCACGAATGTTCTGGAGCGAATACAGTCATGAGGAAGCTGTACAGATAGTGACAAACGCGGGAATTCAGATCATTTCCGGCAAACATTTGATGATCGGTGGGGAAAGACACTACTGGATACTTGGCAGAAACAGAAAACACAAGCTGTCATAAGCTAGTCCATGAGAATGGATACAGGGAATGATCTGGAAAGAGCTCTTCTAAACCGCCTTGCCTCTCAATCGCTTTCCGCATAATCGTTTGAACGCAATGACGATTTGCCAATCTCTCAAGGCTTTGTGAAATATCTCTCCCTTCTTTGTCTTCTTGGAAACCGCTTTTCTCGAAAGGTAGAGGCTGAAACAAATCAATGGCATCATGAACAAGAGAATCAAACAACTTTATGGACACATGAAAGGCTTAATATCTGGTATGCCACGTATGTGGCGAAGCCAGCCAGAGAGCATCACCAACAACAGAAGTGACTGTATGAAAGATTTGAAGGAACTGAGCAACATCGCTCAGGAGATACAAAACCAACTACTACAGCAAAAATTGTCTTTTTCCGAGATTCGATACGTCCTTTCTGAAGTTCAAACAACCTTTGCTATTATGCAAACAACTCAGTATCTGAGGAAAATCGACAAGAAATCTAGTCTGAAAAAGAGAGACACAGTTGGATAAGATATTCAGACTTAACACATCACTGCGCACTCATTGATGAGGTTTATGGAGTGTGCGCTATCGGATGAAGTTGTATTCATTCTAATAGCGCATACGAACCTTTTTATGCTGTTGTGGCTACCTTGTAGAGTTATCACATGGGTTTGTGCTGAATCGTAGGGGCCGATCATCGGCTTCTTGAAGCTACATGAATTTTTTGTGATGGAAACTGTGTAAAGCGTAGACTTCATACCGTGAAGCCTCAGATGTAAGACTGTGGATTCCGAAGGAAGTCGCATGTAGAGTCATAGAACCAATGTTGATGGGATGATCTGTGGGACGAAGAAAGATTCGAACAGAACAAGATTTCAGCCACATGGTGCTCCCTGTTGGGAGTGACGTGTTTGGCATAGCAGTCAAAATGCTAGGCTATGGCAGAATTCTAGTAAAATGCCAAGATGGTCTTACAAGGCTTTGTAGAATCAGAGGAAAGATGAAAAGACGCAACTGGATACGAGAGGGTGATGTCGTCTTGGTTTCCCCTTGGGATTTTCAGTCAGATGATCGTGGGGACATCTTCTGGAGGTATCGCAAAAACCAGAAGGCATGGCTACTAAAAAAAGGATACCTTACAATTGAGCGTTAGCTTCGATACAGAAGAGATCACAGTTCTCAGGAGAATAGTCGGAGTAGTGCCGAGCTAGTATGGACTTCGGAGTTCTCCGACAAGGATAGTTTTATGTCCTTGTTGTTCTGTAGAATGAATGTGAGTGCGTGCGCGAAGAACACGGTTGCGTTGCAGAGACTGATACAAATGGAGAGTAAAATATTCGCAGTTATTTCAATTTTGTTAATAATCGGCTTAGTTAGTGGATATTTGGTTGGTTCTATCTCTCAACAAACTCAAACTCTGAGCTTTGAGGAAGAATTGGACAGTAAAAACCGGAAAATAGCAAGCCTTCAAACAGAAGTCCAAGATCTGGAAGGCCAATTAGAGAGTGAAGAAGATCAAATTAAAAGTTTACAGGCAGAAATCCAAACATTGGAAGAGCAGGCAAATGCCTCAAGCAATCAATTAGCAAGCCTAGAGGAGGAAATTCAAGCTTTGAACAGTCAAATCTCAACTCTGCAGTCCGAAATCGAAAACTCGAACAATCAGATAGATTCAAAGAACCAGCAAATTGCAGATCTCCAAGCTGCAGTAGATAGTCTGCGAGTCAGCGTCGAAGTAGAAGAGATCAAATGGAATGCTGCAGCAGATGCCGCAAACGTTACATTGAGGAACACTGGAGGCGTAAACGTGACCGTGACTTCAATAAGCCTTAGGGAAACTTCTGGTGAGGATTGGTACAGAGATACTACGACGGCAGCAACTGGATTAATCAGCACGGGTGCAACGAAAACTCTTGTTTGGGACGGCTCAGGGCTTGGGTTTGATCTTCTTCCAGCCACTTCCTATACTGTGCAAGTAGATTATTCTTCAGACTATGTTACACAATACACTGAAATACTCCCTGAGTAGCGTGCCTTTCAAGCATAGGCGCGCGCATGGACCAATCTGAGTGGTGCGTAGCCAAGATTGGCTAACGGCAGATACTGTTCTAGGATTCGTCGTTCGGGGCTTGGGCGTCAGTGACTGCTATGCCTCGCCACTGTACCATAGCTCCATCGGGCATACTTCGACGATAGCGCTTTTCGCGTCTTTTAACTGTTATTCAGTTCCTTGACTTCCCTTCTTGCATTCCTTCGGGATAGTGAGCAGAGCAGGCAGTAGAATGAGGAAATCAGTGAAAGAACAATGCTGACAAGGAGCCGTAGGCCAAACCACGTGAAGTTCAGTAGTACTCCTCCTTCAGGAGTCCAGAAGACATTTTCCGGTTTCAAGTCAACAACCGGGTTAACGGAGTAGACCACTGTTGCAGCAGAAACGAAATCCGCAATCCCGAATCCTATCCATAGCGAGAAAAGAGCGACGGCGATTGTGAAGCGCCGCTGTTTGTGCGCCAGGTCTATTCGAGATAACTCCACTAGTTTCATAGTTTCATGTAGGTTGTCGACAGCCTGACGACACTTCTGGTGAACAGTTTTCTCTTGTATTGACAGCCAATCACCTTCTGAGTTTCAACGTGAGAAATCAATCTTATGGCTGAAGAGTTTTTTAGACTTGTGGAAACAAGCCAGCTACTTCAACGGTTTCAGGTTTGTTGTATCACAATACCTTCAGCTTCACAGGAGTGCAATCAGACTGAAGTCTCGCTCCTGGTTTGTCTAGTGCTCAGAGTGGTTTCATGGCTATCTGTCGGCTGAGCGGAATTCTCGAGATGTTCCGTCGTACCTGGAAATTCCGCTTTTTCTCCGGTGAGGCGTGATAGTAGAGTTTGATGTTGGGGATCAGGGCTGCCACAAGTTTGTTTTCAGCCTTCATGAGGTGCTCTTGGAAGGTTGTCCGCGGAACTTTCTCTTTGGCGGCAATTGCCTTCACATCAGCTGCTCTCGGCAAATTGTAGTACCCGTGACGATGTGCTGAAAGAACTGCTTCCATTTGCTTCTCTGTCAAGCCTGAGAACAGAGCGTCCGCAGACATGGTTAACGAACTGGAAACGAACCCGTCAAAAGGAGCCTTGCGTAAGATTTTGTAGATCCAGCCTGCCTTGTCAAAGCGTCGTAGTAATTCTTCGAGATCTTTGTGTTTGAATGCGATGAGTCGATGGTATGCCCACCCATTCTCTATCATGTTGGGGAAGATGTTGAGAATGTTCAGTTTACCAATGTGTCGGACAATCGTGTCTTTGCTCATGCAGTTGCATCCATTTACGTTCAAGTAGAGTCTTCGGTCATCGGCGATCTCTTCGATGACATCTTGGATGCCGATTGTGTGGATTTCCTCGACAACGAGGTCGTATTCTTCTGGATCCCTGGTCACGATCTCGATGACATCGTTCTCACGGTTGCACCAGACAAAGACGCTTGCTGAGGGAAATCTCCGCGTGAGTTCTATGAAGAATGATTGACTGTGTGCGCGCGCCATCACGTTGGTCACTTTCAACGCTATGTCGTACAACGTCATATCAGACACCCTGATGTAAGTGTGGGTGGTGACCTATATGAGTATAGCCGTCTTATGACGGTACATAAGTTCCGTCTTATGACGGCACAAGGCTCATGTGACTGTTTAACTATGTCTATATGAAGTGATAGCGATGAGGAAGATCAAGCTGCTGCAGAAAGGCTCATCTACTCGTAGATTGCTACGGGCAATTGGAAAAGATGGTGGTTTTNNATGCTCAAAGCCAAAGGAGCGGACTACCGCAGATACACCTCGATCCGTTGAGAATGCACTGCACTGGAAGCCCTCCATCACCTCTTTTTTTTGGCAGTCCTTACCTGGAATTCACTCGACAGCTGCAACTCTCTCACGCGACATTCCTAAATGCAGTTTTCTCCCCAAGCGTCCACGATACGAGGAGCTGGGGGGAAATCAGCGGTAGATGAGGCAAGTGTAGCGATTCGGCAGTGGATCATCATTCTCGTGGTTCATGTGCCACTTTCACATGGAGAAGTGCCATACGCGCCGGGCACTGCATTAACCACTCTATAGGTGGGGTGAGGAGCATAGAGAC